>Ga0268262_10003783_pt1 | contig 16089 bp, 10 predicted proteins | sample TergutNc150P3_FD_190354 | JGI IMG/M metagenome (GOLD analysis project Ga0268262, IMG submission 190354) | Nasutitermes corniger P3 segment gut microbial community from laboratory colony in Florida, USA - Nc150 P3 (SPAdes) (version 2) | ecosystem: Host-associated > Arthropoda: Insects >... | reverse complement strand
TCTTGAGACCCAAAAAAGCGGTTTATTCAAGAAAGGATTAGTGCGTATCAGGGTACATGTTGGAAATTTCGGAGTTAATACCAAACCAAAAACCCCTCGTCCTTCTTCTTCGGAAAACAACGATATGGAGAGAGACAGAATCGGCAACTCCGTAAGCAAGGCGGTTTTTGGAGAACCCGCTCCGCAAAATGAATTTGAAACAAAAATGGTTGAATTTACAAGCGGGCTTATTGAACGCATGGGCTATGCGGGAACAGTTTCCATTCTTTTCCGTGAAAAAAACAAACTTGGGATAAAAATCGACTCGTCGTATTCATCGATATTGATCGGTAAAAAAGGCAAGAATCTGGACGCGCTCCAACTGCTCTTGAACATCTATGCCGGCCGCCTTGGAAAAGAAGATGTCCGCGTAATTTTAGACACGGAAAATTACCGTATCCGCAGGGAAGAATCCCTTGTGCGCCTTGCCTACAATGTCGCGGAAAAAGTACGCGAAAGCAAAGGCTCAATCTTGCTTGAACCGATGAATCCTTTTGACAGGTGGCTTATCCATACCACATTGAATGACATCGGCGACGTTGAAACCAAAAGCGAAGGAGATGGTTTATATAAACAGGTACGCGTCTTTTACCGCGGACTTAAATAAACCGATGAAGCGAATTTTTGCTATGATATTTATTTTCTCGTCAGCGGCGTGTGTTTTTCCCGTACCGCTTGAAACTATTATTACAAGTGACAAAATAGCGCGGGTTTTTATGTCAGATGATAAACAACTAGTTGCCGCTCAATTAAAAAATAACCCTATTCCGTCATTAATGCCTGATCATGACGATATACGCCAAAGTGTTATGGAAATCATAAAAAAGCTTAACCCCAATATACTGATGGAAACTCTGTACCTGTACAAGAAATCCGCAAAAGCAGAAACAGGGTCACTCGTTTGGGACGAAAAACAAAAAATTACTGTATTTAATCAACTGACCTCAATCAGTACCATGACGGGGATAAAATACTATTCTTCAAGCCGCAAGGCAATGCGTACTTTTTATGAGTATTCAAGCATAATAGACGATCCTGTAACTAAAAAACCGCTTCCCGACCCTGTTTTTACGCAAATCCCGGTTTCTTTTAATGTTTTTGCCAGACAAAAAGATCTTACTTTCGGCGATAATATTTATCGTTACGGCTATTTAAGTAAATCGGATGTTATTTTGTTTACTCAAGAGAATATAACACCTCTTAACTATGGAATTATTCCCGTAATCGGAAAAAGCAATTTGTGTTCGTTAATGGCGGTTGTTGACGGCGGTGACTGGATTTTGATTTATGCCGCCTCTATGGCAAGAGCCGCGTCCGTACCGGGTTTATCCGAAAAAATCAGCTCGTCTTTCAGTAATAGGGCAAAGGCTGTTTTGCAATGGTTTTCCGAAAAAATGAAGAATAATTTATAATATTTTAGAATATTATGTATTATTGCGGTATTTTTACCTGTTTTTTTAGTTTACTTTCCTATATATTTAGTGTATAAAATAGTTATAATTGCCGAAATTAAATGTAATACATGGAATAAATTTTGGGGGCGGTTTTATATGAGATTATTTACCAGATCAGACTTTGACGGTTTGGCTTGCGGCGCTCTTTTGTCTTATTTAGGGCTTATTGATGAGTGGAAATTTGTCCACCCAAAGGATATTCAAGACGGACTTGTCGAAGCTACAGATAACGATATTTTGGCAAATATTCCCTACATAAAGGGCTGTAAACTGTGGTTTGACCACCATTCCAGTGAATCCGAGCGTTTAGGCAAAGGCGCTTATTTTGAAGGTGTATCAAGACACGCTCCAAGTTGCGCCAGGGTAGTTTATGAATATTACGGCGGCGACGCCAAACTTGGCAAATTTGCCGAAATGATACATTTTGTTGACAAAGTAGACGCAGGCGACCTTACCAAAGACGAGATTCAAGACCCAAAAGGCTGGATATTATTAGGCTTTATTATGGATCCCCGCACCGGTCTTGGTCGTTTCAGGAATTTTACCATCAGTAATTACGATTTAATGACAACCCTTGCGAAAGCCTGCTCTGAAAAATCAATTTACGATATATTGGAACTGCCCGATGTTAAAGAACGCCTTGATTTTTACTATCAGCAGAAAGAACTTTTTATAGAAATGGTAAAAAAACACGCCCAAGTAATAGATAATATTATAAAGGTTGATTTAAGAGACGTAGATACGATTTATGCCGGAAATCGGTTTATTATCTATACGCTTTATCCCGAGCAAAATATTTCCGTCTGGATTGTAGACGGTCGTAATAAGTCCAATGTCGCTATTACAGTCGGTCATAGTATCACAAACCGCACATCAACCACGGATGTAGGCTCTATGTTGCTTTATTACGGCGGCGGCGGTCATAAACAGGTTGGTACTTGCCAGGTTCCTTACGATGAAGCCGATAAAATTATTGACGAAATAATGAACAAGGCTAGACAAAGCTAACACCCGTAGTTTATTGTTGTTTATTTTATCTTCCCACCCCCTAATTTTTAACTTGTTTATTTTAGAAATAATTAGTATATTATTAACTATGGCGACAAAAGGAAGTCCTGTGCCTCTTTCCAAGGTTTTATTATCTTTGGACGGCAAGGAAGTTAATAGAAAGTATATTGATATTATAGAAGAAGAAGAAATCCCCATCTTGTGTATTAATAGTAATACGCAGAAAACCCGACTTATGCCGTTTAAAACTTTATTTGATAATAAAGAAAATTTTTGGCAGATTCCCGACGGTACATGGACATATTTTCTGTCCCAAGAAGATTATGAAAAACTTAAAGAAAAAGCCGTTTCAAAGCACGGTTCATGGGATGTAGAGAAACCTGAGGTAAAAGCTCCTCCAAAAGAAGAAGCTCTGGAAGAACTAGTCGAAGCGACCAGCGAGGAAATTGAATTAGGTTTCGGCGATGAATACAAAGCCGTTCAAAAAATGACCGACGAACAAAAGGTTGAGCGTCTTAATGAAAACAAAGCCCGTCTGGACGAGCTTCTTGCCCAGAAAGACGTTAAACAAGAAGTAATTACCGAAGCCCTTGTAGACACAACCAAGTCCGCCGCATTAATTAATCATTCGGCTTTGGAAAACGCTATTTATCATGCCGATGATGTCGCAAAAAAACTCACGCAAGACCTTGTAGATTCAACTTACGAAATGGTAAAGTCGTCAGCGCAGTTAATCTCGGAAGATATTTTTAAAAACGAATTGATGAATACCATGGTGGAAAAATCCAACGGTACTGTAATTCAACACATGACCCGCGTATACCTTAACGGAATAGCTTTTCTTTCTTATTATAACAAACTTGTATCAGGTTCCAGCTATATACAGAAACTGCGAATAACTTTTGCAAAAGATTATCGCAAATATTATCATGCTCTGCTTCCTCATATCAGTATTGACGATATTAACTTGGAACATGTTTTCTACGGAGGTATGAGAGCCATTCCGCCGGATGATTATATGAAATGGGCGGTAGGTTTTCTTATTCATGATATCGGTAAAGCAAACGCTGTTGAATACCACGAAGGCGGATCTTCCTACGACCGTAATATAGTAATTGATCACGTTAAACAGGGATTTAAATACACTACTACTAAAACCAACTACCCAAGAGAAGCAAGCCTGATTATTGGGTATCATCATGAGTATTACGGAGATCCCGACGGTTACGGATTTTTCCGCGCATATCTCGCTAATTACAAAAAAGATAATCCCAACGTAAAACCTGATTATTGTATTTCTTACGAATTAGAGCCGATTTTGGATTATCATACCCTCGCTTATTTCCCTGCAAAAGTGCTGGAAATAATAGACGTGTTTGACAGCGTTACAGACCCTCACCGTGTTTATCACAAAGCAATAACAAGTAAAGAAGCTATCGATATGATGCGCGAAGAATTTATCAAAAAGCATTTAAAAATCGACCCGATTCTTTTTGACATTTTTGATAAGTTTATTCATGAAAAGCAAAAAGAATAGAAAATCGGCATACTTCGACGTTTTTCATGGTCATGAAAGTTCGGTTAATGCCGATTGTCTTTGCTAATATCGATAAATTGGAGTATGATATATAAATGTCAAAAGAGTACAGTTATAACACTCCGATTACCGATATTTTAATTCCTGACGGAAAGAATGTCAATCAAACTAATCTAGATATAATACTTAAAGAAGAAATACTCGTTTTTTGCAAAAACAAGAACGCCCAAAGATTCCGAATTATGCCTTTTAAAACTTTGTACGAGATTAATAATAATTTTTGGCGCAAGGATCAAAATTGGGAATTCTACTTTACAAAAGAAATGCTGGATAAACTTAAAGAAAAAAACATTGTTGAACCGACTGTTTCAAAACCCGCGGATAAAGAAGAAACCTCGCCGGACTCGGATTTTCTTAAAGGTTTTGGAGACGATTATAATGTTATCGCCGTTATGACGAACGCGGAAAAAGTAAAATACCTTAACGATATAAAACATAAAATGGACGATCTTATTTCCAGAAAAACAAGGGATAAATCGACCATAACAAATGTAATTGTAAACACCACAAGAGATGCCGTAATGATAAATCATTCGGCGTTAAAAAACGCCTTTGATCTTGGAGACACGGAAGCAAAAAAATCAACACAGACGCTCGTGTTTACAACTCAGGAAATGGTAAAGTCGTACATTCAGCTTGTTTCCCACGATATTCTTGACGACGATTTAATGGCAAAGCTGGTTAAAAGCTCCAATGGTACGATAGTTCAGCACATGACGCGCGTCTACCTTAACGGAATCGCATTTCTTGCCTATTACAATAATTTTGTTTCAAACAGAACGGCGATTCTTAATATGCGAAAAACCTTAAACGCGAAGTACCGCCAGTATTATCAAAACCTGCTTCCGTATATTTCCATTGACGATATAGTTTTGGAACGGGTTTTCCAAAAAGGAATGTTGGCTGTTCCTCCCGATCTTTTTGTTAAGTGGGCTGTAGGGTTTTTAATTCACGACGTTGGAAAAGCGGACACCGTGCAGTATCACGAAGGCGAAGCATCCTATGAACGCAGTATTGTAATTGAGCATGTCAAGGTTGGCTACAATTCCGTTATCAATAAAACAAATTATCCAAGAGAGGCGAGTCTTATTACAGGCTATCATCATGAATATTACGGCAATCCCGAAGGCTACGGATATTTCCGAGAGCACCTTGAACATTATCAAAAAATAAATCCGCAGGTTCGCCCCGAATACTGCATAACCTTTGATCTTGATTCGATATTGGATTGTCACGCCCTTGCTTACTTCCCCGCAAAAATTTTGGAAATAGTCGATGTTTACGACAGCCTTACGGATCCGAATCGTATTTACCGCAAAGCGTTAAACACGGAAGAAGCAATTTACATGATGCGCGAAGAATTTATTACAAAGAGTCTGAAAATAGACCCGCTCCTTTTTGAATTATTTATAAGTTTTATAAAAAGAAACAAAGCTATAATTCACCACGGTCAAAAAATCGATTAACCGTTTTTATTGAACAAAATATTTCTTTAACAGATCAAGGTTAAGATGAGGATACACAGGGAACCGCTCCAAAAGCGATTTTACCCTTGTTTGAACCTCGCTCTTTACAGCCTCATCTACAGTGTACTTAGCCTTGCTCTTTTTCGACGGATCTTTCGCGTCCGGCGACTGCGTTGTCCCTTTGACAACCTTCGCTATTAATTCGCCAAGCTCCGTCATTTCCGCCTCTCCCATGCCAAGCGACGTAGTGGCGGCGGTTCCAATCCTGATACCCGACGTATACCACGGTCCGTTGGGATCGCGCGGAAGACTGTTGCGGTTAAGTGTTATAAGACATTCATGCAGAGCGCTTTCCGCCTGCCTGCCCGTAATACCGGCATTGTTTACATTTACCAGTATTAGGTGGTTATCCGTGCCGCCCGTTAAAACATCAAGCCCGTTTTTCATGCAACTTGCCGCAAGCGCCTTGCAGTTATCTACAATCTTTTGCGCATACTGCCTGAATTCCGGCAAGGCGGCTTCGCGGAAAGCGACAGCCTTTGCCGCGATAACGTGGGGGAGAGGTCCTCCCATAGTCAACGGACAGCCCTTGTCCAAAGCTTCCGCAAACTCGCTTGTGGAGAGTACGACTCCGGAGCGGGGACCGCGCAGGGTTTTATGCGTGGTGCTTGTTACAATATGCGCCCAAGGAACAGGATCATATTCGCCCGTAAAAACTTTGCCCGCGACAAGACCCGCAAAGTGAGCCATGTCTACCATGAACACAGCGCCTACTTTATCAGCGATTTCCCTCATACGCTTAAAATTAATTTTGCGCGGATAAGCGGAATAGCCTGCCAATAAAATTAACGGGCGCACTTCCATCGCCTGTTTTTCGATATCGTCGTAATCCAGCATTCCGTTTTCGGCGGATACGGAATATCCGTGAATATCAAACATTCGCCCTGAAAGATTATTCCTGTAACCATGCGTTAAATGTCCGCCGGAATAGTAATCCAAACCCAAAAGGCGCTGGTTGCCGAGAGCGGCTCTTAAATCGTTCCATTGGACGTCGGTTAATTTGTAAAGATTAGTCTCGCCCAATTTTTCCAGCGCCGGATTCTCAATCCGTGTACTGAGAATTGCCCAGTAAGCGAGAAGGTTAGCGTCCGCGCCGCAGTGAGCCTGCACATTTGCGTACTGCGCGCCGAAAAGCTTACAAGCCTCTTGCGCCGCCAAAGATTCGATAGCGTCCACATTTTCATTCCCCGCATAAAAGCGATGGAAAGGCACGCCCTCGGCATATTTGTCGGTTAAGAGGTTACCCATAGCAAGCTGAACCGCCATAGAGCAGTAATTTTCGCTTGCGATCAATTTTACGCGTTTTCTCTGATTTTCAAGTTCCAAAACGATAGAAGACGCGATTTCAGGCGTAACCTTTGCAACTTCCGTTAAATTGCAAATATAAGCCAGCATACTTGGGTCGATTTTTTCCGGTGAAACAGCGGCAACATAGTCCGCGACAGGGTTTGTTTTCATGGCAGTAGTATAGCATTTTGCGGGGATTACTTAAAGTGGGATTTTTATATTAAATATTTATAAAGTTTATGGTACAAAAAACGCAAAAGTGTCAAAAAAAACGGAATAGCCGTGGCGAAGTGTCAACTAATTCAAAATGCCGCCGAAATTGTACAAGCATAGTAATTAGCTGACAGTCAGCCTCCGAATGAAACCGAAAATTAAGCTGCCGAATCCTCCTTTTCAACGCGGTTGGGAATACCTTCAACGAAGGCTTGGCGGGGCGTTCTGCGTGTAGGGGCGAGTACACCCCGCAAAATCGGGGCGATGTTGCGGGCTTTCGAATGGTGCGTAGCGGGGAATAAAACAAAGAGCAGGGAAAAGCGTAACACCGACAACCGCCTCAGCGAGATTGGCGTTGCGCTGTGTGTTTATTTAACGGGTTTGTATCAAAAAGGGGTATTTTTTTATTAAATTATATATACAAATATAAAATTTTGTGTTACATTTATATGTATTAATAATGGTATGAGGTTATGAGAGCTAAAATAACTCTTCTTATAATACTAGTAATACTAGGTATTTCTCTGGTTTTTTCGGGGTGTTTTAGTCCTTGGGCGGGGGAAGAAGAGGGCAATTTAATAATCAGTGTGGGCGGAAACGGGCAGGCAAGAGGGGTGGCAGGCGGCGAACCGGCGGATATTGATAAATACTTACATATAATAACGATAACGGGAGCCAGAGAGCAGAAACATGAAACAAGATTTATCGGTTCAGGTAAGGCTTCCTTTTTTGTGCCTACAGGCCGCTGGCATATTGATGTAAAAGCGTATGATATAAGCGATTATCCCGGAATTGATATATTGCAAGAATTACCCGATGAACTACGTCCGATTTTTGAAGGTTCCACTGACATTGATGTAACAATAGGAGATAACCCCGTTACAATAACAATGGCTAGACCGGTTGATAAAGATGTACCGCCGACAACAGAGGAAAATTACACTCTTATAGTAGGAATTATAACAGGGCAAAACGGCTATGGGCATTGGTATAACGCTAAATATAATAATGATATAAAATATGGAACAGTTAGCTATGAAGAAGACGGTACAAAAGAAAATGATTACTACTCTACTAATAAAGAGAATGGAGCTATTAAGATATTCGATTTGAAGATAAACGATACTGTTAAAATAGAGGCTTCCGCAAATGATGGTTACAAATTTGTCAAATGGGTTGAAATAGATAATATTAACGAAACGGCTTTCACAGTAGGCGGCGAATCACAAGCCGAATTAACCCAATACATTCAAAGTTTTGAAAGTATAGCCGTAACCGAAGCAGACGGCACGAAAACAATCACCCTTTACGCAGTCTTTGACACCAATGGCACTCCTGATGCTAGTGGTATTATCAAACCAAAAAACATCACGTCTGTAGAAGAACTGCAAAAAATTGGGCAAGCAGAACAAACCAGTTACCCCATAAACGGCAGTTACGCTCTTATGACGGACTTGAACTTTGATGAAGAATTAAAAACAGGTACTTTTACACCCATAATCAATATCACTGATAAAGATACCTTTACAGGAACATTTGACGGCAGGGGGCATTGCATTGATTTTGGTGGCAATGATGGCGGTACTAATAAAATGGGAAATGTAGTATTGGACCCTCCCTACAAATGCATAGGGCTTTTCGCCGGTATAGATGAAGGTGGCGTTGTGAAGAACCTCAAGCTTAATGGTAAAATATCAATAGGAAGTGATATTTATCAGTTTTTTTATGTTGGAGCAGTTGCAGGAACAAACGGTGGAACGATTATGAATGTGATATCCTCTGTAAGTATAGAAGGTTCTCTAACTATGTCTGAATATGAAACATATAATAATCAATCATTTGCTGGTGGTATAGCAGGAGATAATAGCGGAACCATCAAAAATTGTGTTACTGTTGCTAATGTATGTGAAGATGGTTATGTTCAATATGGAGGCGGTATTGTTGGTGACAATTGTGGTAAAATAGAAAGATGTGTGACTGTCGGTAATGTATATGCTACAACTTATGCGGGTGGCATTGCCGGATTTTTAGAATGGTTTTCTACTGCTACAGGTACTATCATAAACTGTGTAGCACTGAATGGGGGGATTTCAGCACGTTTATATGACGGCACCGATGAATATTTTGGGCGCATTGTAGGAGCGGTTGTTGATAATGCTTTATTGCAAGACAACTATGCTAGAAAAGATATGACCTTAAATGGTACTACTACTACATCTGATGGTGCCGCCGCCAGTAAAGAGGGTAAGGGCATTGTGGAAGATACTTACAACAATATTCTTTGGTGGAAAAAATCTCCTTCTGAAGGTGGTCCCGGCTTTGCTTTCGGTAAAAGTGAAGACTCGCCTTGGTACTGGGGGGAACCCGGTACTGATAGTGGGCCTCCACTAAAGTTGTGGTTTTGCAATTAATGGAGTAAACTAAAATATGTGTACAAAAAGTTCGTTCTGGTTTGTGTTGGTTCGTGGTAAATACTTCTTCCTCGTTACCTCTCTACTCATGCTCCTCTCCGCACCTCTATATGCGCAAACAGCGGATGAAATAGAAACCCTGTTAAACACAAACGCCGTAACATATTCGCAGGCGGTGCGTTTTGTACTGGAAGCGGCAGACCTCGCCGCAATCACAGATCGCAATGAAGCGTTTGTGTACGCTGTGGAAAAAGACCTGCTTCCCAAAAAAGCGGCTCCTGATGCGGAGCTTACGTTGGAAAATGTTTCTTTCGTTTTAATGAGGTCTTTCAATGTAAAAGGCGGCATACTTTATAGCATCGCAAAAAATCCGCATTATGCGTATCGCGAGCTTGTCTACAAAGAAATAATTCAGGGCAGAGCCGATCCCCTTATGAAAGTAACAGGCGATCAACTTCTCTTTATGATCGGCAGATTGCTATCCTTTCAGGAAAAGGAAAATATCGCCGTAAAACCAAAAATATCCAGAGTGAAAAGAGCTATCTTTGATAAACGTAAACATGATATTGCCGCCGCCATTAATACCGCGCTGGAAGAACAAAAAATAGAAGATACCAAGGCTTCGGTAACGGAAGAAGGAGTCATAATCAATCTTTCCAATATTCAATTCCTGGCTGACTCTGCAACCTTGCCTGACTCCGAAAAGAAAAAACTCCGTGAAGTTGCGGCAATCTTAAAAGCAATTTCCGCCAAAAAGATAATCGTCGCAGGACATTCGGCAATGGCAGGCTCCGTAGCGGGACAGCGTAAACTTTCCTACGACCGAGCGGTTGCGGTTACCGCCTATCTTGGCTCTTTGGAGAACTGCAAAGGTATTGAGATAACACCCATAGGCTACGGGGCGGAAAGACCGTTAGCTGACAATACCACCGTAACCGGAATGGCGGCTAACAGACGGGTGGAAATTATTATTGTGGAGCACCATGAATAATGAAAAACATATTATTTAAAACATTTTTAATTTTTCTCTTAATACTCCCCGTTTCCCTGTCCGCCTATGACTTTGGACTTGTAGTAAACGCAAACGGCGGATACGGTAATAACTTGGCGGAAGATAATACCTTCAGTTATAAAATAGACTTATGGCCTCGTTTTTCAACCTTGATAGGCGATAACGGCGAATTAATAATATCCGCCGTGTTTTCGGTCGGGAATGAATACGGGTTTTCCTATATACCGGAACTTTTACGCACCGAATTCAATATGAGATTCGGCAATTCAGGTATCAGGGCGGGACGTATCAATTATTCAGATCCTTTGGCTCTTATCGCGAACGGTCTTTTTGACGGGGTTCAATTTTATAATAACTCCAACGCCGGAACTTTAAGAGTCGGCGCATGGTATACGGGGTTCCTGTACAAAAAAAGAGCCAACATCGTAATGAGCGAATCCGATGAAACCGAATTTTTTGAACCGCTTGATTACGGCGATTTTTCAAACACATACTTTGCTTCCAAACGCTTGTTTGCTTCGATCGGGTGGGAACATCCTTCGCTCGGCGAGCTCCTTCATTTAAATACGGCGATTATCGGGCAGATGGATTTAAACGGCGCTTATACGTCGTACAATAATGAATATGCGGTTGTTAAAATCGGCATACCTATTAAAAATTTCCTTATGGAATTCGGCGGCAGTGTTGAATTCTCGCAAGTCTCTTTTGATGATAATAATTCCGACAACAACGGTAATTTTATATCGTTTGCCGGAGATATAGGATTGTCACTGTTGTTTCCGTCTCAATACAGCAGTCGGCTTTTATTAAAAGGAATAATTGCGGGCGGCAAGAAAGACGAAGATACATCAGGAGCGTTTACGCCTATTACATCGGACGAATACGGGTATATTTTAAAAACAAGAATAGCGGGGCTTTCGGTTTTTTCGCTTAATTATTTATCCAAGTTTAACAGGTTTTTTAGCGGCTCGTTTACAGCCTCGTACTTTGTTCGTAACGATTTAGGAACTTTCTACGGCTACCCCATAGAGGCGGACAGCAAAGGATATTTCCTTGGGCTTGAACCGTCGGTGAAGTTTACATGGAGTCCGACATCCGATTTGCAATTTAATTTGGGCGGCGGAGCTTTTTTACCGTCGCTTGGTAACGCCGGAAAAGAAGAAAAAGTAAAATGGCGTGTTGATTTAACTGTTATTATGTTATTATTATAGTATAGTATAGTGTAGGAAAGGAGGAAGAAGATGAAAAAGTTTATTTTTACGGCGATTTTTGTTACATTACTCGTCTCGGGAGCGTTCTGTCAGAACGGAGTTATTAAGGAATTAACAGGCGAGGTTGAACTGAAAAAATCAGGCTCAAATTCTTTTGTTCAGGCTAACGCCGGAGACGCTGTTGCGGCTAACACGATTATTTCAACGGGTTTTAGAAGCACCGCAATCATCGCTGTCGGTTCCTCCGTTATTACGGTGCGTCCGCTTACGCGTCTTTCTCTTGCGGAAATACAGTCGGCGGAAAACACCGAAAAAGTCAACGTTAATTTACAGGCGGGGAGAGTAAGAGTTGAAGTAAAACCGCCCGCCGGAACAAAAACCAACCTTAACGTGCAAAGCCCAAGCGCGACCGCTTCCGTGCGCGGAACAACTTTCGAGATGGATACGCAAAACCTGAACGGAGTTGAAGGTAAAGTTATGTTGACAGGAACTTCGGGAGCGCCGGTTATGGTAACGGGAGGAAACTCAAGCTCCTCAAATATCGACGGAACCGTTTCCAACCCCGTAATTAACGCCGAGCAGTCGGTTCAAGTACAACAACCGGTTGGATCGAATAACGATTCGATAAAACCGAAATTCGCAAAAGGCGAGTTGATTATCAATATTGAGTATTCTCAAGATTGAGTATGTTTAATAGTTTCAGGAAATGATTTTAAACATAATTATAAAACATTGGAAAAACGCCCTTATGGGTTTCGCCTCTGCCGCAGTATTTTCTATACTGTATTTGGTCGGCGTATTAACTCCTCTTGAAGATCGCATCTACGATTTTTTTCTTCACTTTAGAAGAAACCGCGAACTGATAGACAGCGTTGTTTTTCTTGATGTAAACGACGAAGCTATCGCATATTACGGATTTTTCCCCTGGCCCCGCTCCATAACCGCGGACGGTCTTTTGCGTTTAAAAGAATACGGCGCAAGAGCGGCTATATTCGATATTGAGTATATTGATAGAGGTCCTCAGGGAGTAGACAGCCTCTACCTTGAACAAGGACTTGCCAACGATTTTGAACGCAGTTTTTCGGAAATCAATTCGTCCGCCCAGGAAATTTTTTCGGCGTTCGGGTCGGGAAGAATGGGGCGCGGTGAAATTTCAAAGTACGCAAATTCGCTTTCAAATATTATTGACGGCGAAAAAATAGGGCTTTATTCAAAAGCCAAAAACGTAGCCCGTGACAACGATATTTATTTGGCGCAGGCTTTTGCCCTGAACGGTAATAGCTGGTCTACAATAAACCTTTGGGCTTATCATCTGAGCGGCGAACAGGCGGAGCGCCGCTCTCTTGCCGAAGAACATTTTTCATACCCTGTAAAAGCTTCACCTAACGCGTCAAAGGGAGCAGGAATGGTTGATATTTTACCTGCCCTTCCTGTTTTTTCCTCAGCCGCTAAAGGAGCCGGTTACACCAACGTAGAACTTGACGAAGACGGAGTAAGAAGGCGTATCTACTTAACGCAGAATATGCACGACCATTGGTACTTACAGCTTGCCTTTGCTCCGTTAATCGATTATCTTGGCAGACCGGATATACTTCTTGAAAAACGCAAATTGACGATTAAGCAGGCGAAATTTCCGGGCGGCAAAGTTGAGGATATCGTTATCCCGCTGGATCGCAAGGGCAGAATGATGCTCGACTGGCCTAAAAAAGATTACAATGACAGTTATACCCATGTTTCTTTTGCGGACTTTAGTTTGTTAGACGAAATTGAATCGGAAATAGAAAAATACAGCCTTGCGCTTTCCGACGCGAACATAATGCTTTTTGCCGGTCAAGATAATTCTTTGGCTTTTATTCCCGTCGCGCTTGGCAATATGGCACAGTACCTTGATTCGGCTCGCGAGTCAAGAGCTTACGCCATGGAAAACACTTCCCATGACTCTTTTGACGCTTTTCTTGAGTATCGAAGCTCCGCTTATTATTTATTACAGGAAATATTGCAAGAGGATCCCGCTGAAAAAATACAAACAATCAGCGCAAAATTAAGCGAAGAACACCCTGCGTTATCCGGCGATATACAAGATGAAGCCGATTACATAGTTTCGTTGTTGGACACTCTGAAAGCAAATCTGTCCCGTCATAGAGAACTAACAGACTCTAACACAAAAACTTTTAATGATAAATTTGTAATTATAGGACGGGTTGATACGGGAACCACTGACTACGGAGCGAATCCGTTTTTCGGTAAATATATCAATGTAGGCACTCACGGTGTTGTACTTGATACAATACTTTCCAAATCTTTCATAGTTTCCCTTGATAATATTTGGAAAATATTGTTTATGCTGATTTTTGTTCCGTTCTTTTTTATGTATACGGATAAATTTGCGCCTGTTTTACGCGCGTCATTGGGGTTTGGAACGGCGTTATTTATCTTTTTCTTTTCTGTTTTAATATTCCGTATTACCGGATTTTTTATGGGACCGTTTGGAATAGTAACGGCGATGGTAATTGCTATTATTATCCGTGAAATTATTTCTTACGCCAATTCGGAAAAAGAAAAACAATTTATAAGAACCGCGTTCTCCACTTATGTTTCAGGCGACGTAGTAAAAGAAATAATTTCCGATCCTTCCAGTCTGCATTTAGGCGGAACGAAACGCCGCATGACGGCCATTTTTACGGACATTAAAGGTTTTTCCACTATTTCGGAACAGCTTGATCCAGGAGAACTTGTTAGTCTGTTAAATAAATATTTAAGCGCAATGAGCGATGTGATTCTTTCCGAGAAAGGTACGATAGACAAATACGAAGGTGACGCTATTATAGCGTTCTTCGGCGCTCCTGTCGATCTTCCGGATCATGCTTTTCGTGCGTGTATTTCCGCCATTAAAATAAAAAATATAGAGGCGGATATGAACAAAACAATCATGGAGCAGAAATTGTCGCCGTCGCCCCTTTTAACCCGCATAGGGGTAAATACAGGAGACATGGTAGCGGGTAACATGGGAACCTCTAATAAGATGAACTATACAATCATGGGAAACGCCGTAAATCTAGCCGCCCGTCTTGAAGGCGTAAACAAACAATACGGAACATGGATACTTGCTTCGGAAGATACGGTACGCGAGGCGGGAGATTCTATACTTTACAGAAAACTTGACCGAGTGCGCGTTGTCGGCATACACGAGCCTGTGCGTCTTTGCGAACTTTTAGACATGACGATTCAGGCGGACGAACAGCAAAAGAAACTTGTAAAAGTTTTCCATGAAGCGTTAGACTGTTTTGAAAAACGTGATTGGGAGCAAGCCGGAAAAGGTTTTCAGGAAGCGCTTTCTATTTTACCCGGCGACAGTCCGTCCGGTATTTATCTTGAGCGTTGCGGAAAATTCATTAAAACTCCGCCCGAAGATAAATGGGACGGCGTTTACAACCTTACGTCGAAATAACATAACAACTAAAAACCTAACCGAGATTTTTAGTTGTTGCCCCCCTTTAACAATATTTTATTTTTTGTTACCATAACTCTATAAGGAGCAAATTATGGCAAAGATTCCAGTTGGTATTCTGGGGGCCACCGGTATGGTAGGTCAACAGTATATCGCCCTTCTCAACGATCACCCATGGTTTGAGGTACGCTATGTAGCCGCCTCGCCAAGGAGCGCGGGAAAAAAATATTCTGAAGCGGTTGCGGGAAGATGGCAGTTAACAAAAACTTACGCTCCTCATGTCGGCGCAATAATAGTAGAAGACGCCAACGACGTGAGCCGCGCTGTGGCGGCATTCAAAAAAGGCGAATGTTCTTTTGTGTTTTCCGCTCTCGAAATGGGCAAGGACGAAACCCGCGCTTTGGAAGAAGCTTATGCCGCGGCGGGTATTCCCGTAATTTCAAACGCGTCGGCTCACCGCTGGACAAGCGATGTTCCCGTCTTAATCGCTGAAATAAATCCCGAGCATGCGGACATTATTCCCATGCAGAAAAAAGCGCGCGGCTGGGATAGAGGTTTTATCGCCGTAAAGCCCAACTGTTCGATACAAAGTTATATGAAGCCCATTCACGCTCTTGCGCTTGCGGGTTATCCGTCGCAGAGGATCATCGTGTCTACAATGCAGGCGGTCTCAGGAGCGGGCTACCCGGGCGTGCCGTCTCTCGACATGGTTGATAACATCGTTCCATACATCGGCGGCGAAGAGGAGAAGTCCGAAAAAGAACCGCTTAAGATTTTCGGTAAAATAGAAAACGGCGCTTTTAAAAACGCCGAGTTCCCGAAAATTTCCGCTCATTGTAACAGAGTGCCTGTAAGGGACGGACATACCGCTTGCGTTTCGCTT
>Ga0268262_10003782_pt1 | contig 16091 bp, 16 predicted proteins | sample TergutNc150P3_FD_190354 | JGI IMG/M metagenome (GOLD analysis project Ga0268262, IMG submission 190354) | Nasutitermes corniger P3 segment gut microbial community from laboratory colony in Florida, USA - Nc150 P3 (SPAdes) (version 2) | ecosystem: Host-associated > Arthropoda: Insects >... | reverse complement strand
AAGATTTTAAAAGCCGCTATAAGAATGAACAAGAGATAAGTTTGCACGAATTTATGTACCCTCTGATGCAGGGTTACGATAGCATTGCGATAAAAAGCGATATTGAACTCGGCGGAACAGACCAGAAATTCAACGTTCTGTGCGGGCGTGAATTGCAGGAACGAGAAAAAATGGAACCGCAAACAGGCTTGTTCATGCCCATACTTTTGGGTACAGATGGCGAGCAAAAAATGAGCAAATCGATTGGCAACTATGTTGGCATAAACGAATCCGCAGATTCAATGTACCACAAAATTTACAATATCCCAGATGCTTTGGTTGAAAGCTGGTTTGAATTATTAACAGATATTCCCAAAGAAAACTACGAGGCTTTGATAAAGGAAAATATTTTAAATGCAAAAAAAGAATTAGCCTCCGATATAGTTAAGCAATATCACGGTTCTGCCGCGGCAGAGGCGGCTATAGAAAAAGAAAAAGCCATTCACAGCGGAGATGTTTTGCCAAGCGACACGCCAACGGTAAAATTAAATGCAGGCAATTACGGCATTTTGGATTTGCTTGTAGCTGCTGGAGCCTTTGCTAGCAAAGGCGAAGCTCGCCGAATGATTCAGAACAACGGCGTTAAAATAAACGGGTCTGCTGTTGCAGACCAGAATATGAGTGTTGTTGTGGGGAGTGGTGAAATTGTGGTGCAGACCGGTAAACGCAAGTTTTACAAGATTACATAACCACCAATTCTGCGTGCAATGCTCCTGCTTTTTTAATAGCTTGGAAGATTGAGATTATATCAAGCGGCGCAACGCCAAGTCCGTTCAAGGCTTGTGCTAACTGGCCAGCATTTGTGACTGCTGGAAAAACACGTGTTTCTGTACGTGGTTCCTGCACATTTAATTGCTGATTGTTTATCAGAGTTGCCTGCCCTATGAAAGTTGGTTGTGCTGCTTCTTGGGTATTAGCAATTTGAATGGTGATGCTTCCGTGAGAAACGGCAACTTCGTCTATTTGAACATTAGCTCCGCTAACCACTGTTCCTGTTTTTCCGTTTAGCACAATACGTGAATTTGTGTTTGGATTAAACTCGGCAACTTCGGCACGAGCTATGAAAGACATATAATCGTTTCGCATGTTTTCTGGCACATTTACCAATACTGTGGAAGCATCTTCTGCCCTTGCGGAGTTAGGGAAAATCCCATTTATTGCATTTGCCATTGCCACTGCACTTGTAAAATCTGGGCTTGAAAGTACCCAGCGAAGTGTACCGCTTTTTAAATTTGCGCTTTCAATTTCTTTATACACAACACCGCCATTTGGCAGTGTTCCAGAATTGGTGTGGCCTTTTTTAAAGCTATTGCGGCCTGTTCTTGCAGAAAGTGAGCCAAGGTTAATTGGACCTTGAGCCTGAGCATAATATTCTCCATCGGAAGCCTGAAGAGGGGTCATTAAGAGCGTTCCTCCTTCAAGTGAGCGAGCATCGCCAAGGCTTGAAATGTTCACATCTATTTTTTTGCCGGGCTTAACAAAAGTTGGCAAACTTGCAGTTACCATAACTGCAGCCACGTTTCTAAGCCGCAAATCTGCGGGATTAACCACAATTCCCATCTTTTGCAACATATTTGCAACAGATTGAACTGTGAATTGGGTTCGGGTGCCATCTCCTGTACCGGCAAGCCCAACAACTAGCCCATAGCCAACCAGTTGCTGCTCAGAAACGCCCTCCAGCGTTGCCATGTCTTTGACCCTTGCGCCATTGGCATTGGAAACTAAAATCGCTAGCAAAATGCAAACGGCAATTGCTAGTTCCATCCAGCCTATTTTGTACTTTTTCTCGTCGTCTATTCGCATACCAACTCCTTTTTTTGTTATGCAGGTTTCTAGAAAATCCAATTAAAAAATCTTGTTATTAGCCCAGGTTTTCCCGCATCGGAATTTGTTCCACTTCCAGAATAACGAATAACTGCCTCGGCTATTTTATAGCTATATACTGTATTGTCGGGATTGATATCGTCCGCTCTTATTGTGCCGCTAACTTCTAAAATCTCTTCTTCGTTGTTTATGGCAACTATTTTAGAGCCTTCAATTAGCAGATTTCCGTTGTCTAAAACCTCTATTATGCGTGCTGTTACGGTTGCTTTTAACTCTCCGTTACGTGCAGTGGTTCCTTTGCCATCGTAGTTAATATCTGCCGAGCCTTTAACTCCAAAACCAGGTAGCCAGCTAAAAAGCTTATTGCCCACAGCAGCTTGTTGCCCGATATTTATATCGTTCTTTTTCCCAGTTTGGGTTTGGGTATTGCTACCGGCCTTTGCGGCTTCCATAACCAAGACAGTTACCACATCTCCGGCCTTTTTGCCTTTTTTATCTGTGTAAAGGTTGTTCCCATAAAGAGAAGTAGGCGCAGAGAACGCAGAACAAGCGAAGAACACAAGGGCTACAAAGCCTAAGTTATTCAAAAATGGAGAGTTAAGTTTCATACTTAACTACCATGCAAAAACCGTGCCAGTTTGTGGAAACCCCTAGAAACCCTCTAAATAGCTGGCTTAATAAAGTCGTCTATGTTATCCACAATATATTGACCTGACTTCGTCAATGCGTCACCCAAATTGCTGTTTAGCTCGTGAGAATTGAATATTTTCCCTTGTACTTTATATATTATGTATGTTGTCGGGGTACACATCGCTATAATTCCCAAAATAATCTTATTTTTCTATATTTACTCCTATGGAGTTTAACACAATCCACAACCAAGACTGCTTAAAAGGAATAAGCAAACTTCGTGATGAAAGTGTAGATATTGCTATTATTGATCCTCCTTACAACATAGGAAAGGATTTTGGAAACGATTCAGACAAAATGAATTTTAAGGAATATATTTCTTGGTGCAAGCTATGGATTAAAGAGTGTCAAAGAGTGCTTAAGCCAACGGGAATGATATTTATTTATGGCTTTGACGAAATTTTGGCGTATTTATCTGTGCAATTACCTTTAAACAAACAAAGGTGGTTAATTTGGTATTATACAAATAAAAATATTCCATCTTTGAATTTTTGGCAGAGAAGCCACGAATCCATAATTTGCCATTGGAAGAGTAAACCTATTTTCAACAGAGACGCTGTTAGAGAGCCATATACAGAGGGTTTTCTAAAAGGAAGTGCTGGAAGAGTTAGACCTGCTGTGAAAAGTAGGTTTGCCAAAGACGGTGGAGTGGAAACAATATATAACGCAAATAGCAACGGAGCTTTGCCAAGAGATGTTTTTCCCATATCAACGCTTGCTGGTGGTGCATCCTTGAAAGAAAGGATTATGTATTGTAGCACTTGCAATAGCATAGTTTTGCCAAAAGAACGGAAAAAGCACGATTCTCATAATGTAATAATACATCCAACGCAAAAGCCAAGGGCACTGACCCAAAAACTGATTAAGTCTTGCAAGCCAAAAGGAGATTTCAAGGTCTTGATTCCATTTTGCGGAAGCGGCTCTGAGTGTCTTGAAACTTTGAAAAATGGCGGCGATTTTATTTCCTTTGAAATAAACAAAGACTACATAAAATTGGCAAACGAAAATTTAAAACATTATTATTCAAAAATCCAGCCGAATTTTTTCACAAAAAACTTTCAAAAACTTTCGGCGTAAAAACTATAAAACCATTGTCGTATCTCTGTAAAACCCCATTTTTCGGGTCAAATTCAACAAATACCAAAAGTTGTTGCTTTATTTTGCCTTTGTTTTCCCCAACCCTATAATATGGATTTCCAAAATCACTAGCACTCGGAACAAAATAATTTATAATGTGTATATCTTTTTCCAATTTTCTTTCTATTCTCGATTCCAATCTATGAGAAGATTTTTTTACTTGTATTTTTAATTTATTGCCATTTTTTGTAACTAAAAAATCTATTCCCTTATGGTCAAGTTCAGGAGACATTTGTATAGAACCCTTGCCAAATACGGATTCTGCCACATATCCAGCGTGTATTTGCGTTATGAGCGAAGCCCAAGTTCTGTAAATGCGGGCTTCCAAACCTCTGTCAAAACAAGAACAATTATTGTCAAAGCCAGATTTTTCTCTAAATTTTTGTCTTTTCCCATTTGTATCTTTAAGGTAAATTTTATAATATTCATCAAAGGTCGGTGGTTCTTTTAGGCTATTTTTGTTTTCCCAATACTGTTCATAAATGGTTTTTAAAGCCTGTATTTCTTCTGGCAAATCCATTTCTACAATTTTTATTGAAACATATTTTTGACGGTATAAGTCCAAGCGAACGTCTTTTAAAAAGTCAGAAAATTGAGGGAGAGTGTATTTCATATAGTTAAATATCAAAAATTTCTTTTGCTTTTTTCCAGTTCTTACTTAATATCGGTTTGTTAAAACTTGTTTCGCCGTTTGAAGGTTCGCCAGAGAAATGGCAAAATTTTTCTGGATAGTCTTTATTACTAAATTCTTTCCATTTTTTATAAGCTTCGGCGCAAAAAGGTTTTTCAATATTAAAAGGTATTTCTACTCCAGTTCTAATGCAATATCCATTTTGTTTAGCCTGCGATGAGTTTTTATTATCTGCTTGTTTTGAAGAAACTGATTTTGAAACATTAAATTCAAAGCGTTGACTCGTTTCTTCTATAAAACGTACCTCTTCCATAGCATCATTAAAAAGTTGGATATCCGCATTGTCATTTTTATCGATTAAAACACCCATTTCTTTATTGTTAGCCATTGAAAATCCATAAAGATTCAATGAAGTAATTATCATTTTATCGTCATTTACATAACATTTTGCGTGTAAGTCTTCGTTGTATTTAAGTATGACAAAACGAAGGTTTTGTAAAAATTTCATTTCATCTGGATTCAATTCTTGTTTTCCAAATATTACAGTTGTGATTTTGTCTTTATTGTTTCTATAAGACAATAATTCTTTAAAATCTTTAGAGAGTTTTAGATATGGCGATATAAGAATTAATCTTTCGCCAGCATTTCTAATTAGGTCTTCAATTTCTGAAACCGCTTTTCTTGTATTTATAAATTTTGCCATAATTTCTAATATATAAAATTATTTGAGAAGAATCCACCCACAAAACAGCTAAGTTGGACTTTACCGAGCTGGGTATTGAGGGTTTTAAAACTCTGTTCCAGTAATTTGCTGCTATGAGCCATAGCGGAAATACAGTAACAATTTCCAAGCAGACTACACTAGAACCTTAAATTCACCAATTTTAATATGTTTCTCCAAAGCATCTTTCCCTCAAATAAGGAAAAACTAGATGGCTGGCTTTAACGCTGTTTTCAAAAGAACAGACTTATTAAGTTCTAACAAGGTATCCAAAAGGGATTCGCTGACAGAGTTTGTTTGTAACATTTAAACTCCTTTTTGGGAATATTGAGAATAGCGCTCAAATAATTCAATGTTTTTTTATCCAAATTGCGAATAGAAACAACCGTATTTTTTATGACTTTTTCCCCGTAATGTGAAAAAACAAGCTTTTCATCTTTTTCAAAGCCTCTGGTGAAAACTCTCTCCAAAATAAATTTTTTATCGCTTTTTTCATTTAATTTGGCAATATCGTAATCCCAAAACAGATGTTTTGAAAGATTTTCCAGTAATTTGTTGCTATGAGCCATAACGGAAAATATAGTAAATTCAACCCACCATAAATTTCCAAAATTTCCCTAAAATAGGGATTTTTCCTCTTTTTACACAATTTCATATCTTGCGGAGTTTACAAGTTTAATAGAATTGTAATTATTTACATCTTTGAATTCAAACGACCATAAAGAGTAAATATTCTCTCGTTTTTCAAAAAACAAAACTTTAACCTGTTTTTTGGAATGGATTTGCCATTGCCTAAATGGATAGTATAATTGCCTGATAATAGTGTTTTTTGTTTCAGAATTTTTTGCCTCAATTAAAACAATTTGTTCTTTGCCTTCATAACCAGCATCAACTTCGGTTTGCACACTTTCCACTGTTATTTTCTGTTTGAATTCCCCTGCGATAAAATCAAATTTCGGGGTATATTTTCTACCTCTGATAGTCAATACCAAGCTCGGATCATTTAAAAAAGTGCGAATTAAACTGGAAGCATAAGCAAAGTCCAAGTGCTGCATTTCTGAATTGCCGATTTTTGAAGTTTCAAGTTCAAAATCAAGTTTAGATTTATAGGGAATTATTTCAGAAGTAATTTCTGGAATGTCAATGTAACCGTCGCCTTGCAAAATTGCATAAATTCCATTTTTTATCGGTAAAATAAACAGATTATTTTCAGCAAACACATTTGGTCTGTCTTCTCTGGAATCTTGCTTGCACAAAACTCTAACCTCTCTTTCACCAGTTGTTTTGAAGGCAAGCGTTGCGATTTTTATCTGCTCCGCTTCAAGAATAAAAGGGGTCTTGGAAAAATCGTGTTTATCCATTTTATGCATTTTGAAAATAGCTTGCCAAGGTTTGTGATTCATTATGCTTTTCCGTAATTCGTTATCAGCAATTCGCTAATTTTCCCTCTGCCATTTCCATTGCAATTAACCGCTCTGTTTGCGGTCACTTTGAAAATATTGTAACCTCTGTAAGCATTTTCAAAAAATTTATCTTTTGGATTTATGCTCGTTGGGTCGGAATTTGAGAGCATTAGCTTTGCACCCTTTTCGCTGTCTATTCTTCGAAAAAATTTCGCCAATTCAATTTGATTGTCATCGTTGAAAATCATTCCTGTATAGGTTGTAAAACTAGATGTTTGGGTTAAGGGTCTGTATGGAGGGTCAAAATAGACAAAGGATTTTTCATTTATTTTTGAGTAGCAATTTGAATATTCGCTATGCGTAATTTCTGCGTTTTGCAGTATTTTAGAAACAGTTGCTATGTTGTTTGCGTCAAGTATTGCGGCAGTTTTGTATTTGCCATAAGGGACATTGAACTCACCTTTTGAGTTTAATCTGAAAAGCCCGTTAAAGCAGGTTTTGTTCAAAAAAATGAACTGAGCCGCTCTTGGTACCCAGTTTTCCGACAATTTTTTGTAGTTGATTTCAAATCTCTGCTCGTTGAAATGTTTACGAACTGACAAAAATAAATCATTTCTCTTTTCTTGTTCCGTTGAGTTGTAAAGATTTTGATATTGCTCCAAAAAATCTAGCAGAATCTCCGATTTTTGTTGAATAACAATATAGGTCAATATCAAATCTTTATTTAAATCAGAAAGAAAGGCATTTTTTATGCTGTATTTTTCCGATAAATAAAAATACAAAGCTCCGCCACCTAAAAATGGCTCCACATAGTTTTTAATGGATTTTTTTTTCAATTCATTTGGGTAATAATTTTCAAATTGCCCAAGGAGCTGGCTTTTGCCGCCTGCCCATTTTAAAAAAGGTTTTGGTTCTGTTTTGTGTTTTATCACACTTTGAATATAGAAAAATACAATAACTTCAACTCCCCATAAACTTCCAAGCAGGCAGCACTAAAACATCAAACTCACCAATTTTAATATGGTTTTCCGCATCAGTAGTTATAATTTTCAAATTCTTGCAGCCAGTAGCTTTTGCCGCCTCTATCAAGCCGTTTATCTCTCTTTTCTCCGTTTCTGGATTTTCCAAACTCCAGCAAACTTGTATTAATTCGCTCACGCTTTGCTTTTCCAAGCACAAAAAATCGCATTCGTATTTTTCCCTGAAATAAAACAAACCTTTGCCAAAGGGATGCTTTCTCCGCAAATGCAAATACACCGCATTTTCCAAAAATACTCCCTTGTTTTCAGAAACTGCACCTTGCAAAGCATAATTAAAGCCGTTATCTATGCAATAATACTTTGACATTCCAGAAAATTCCTTGATTGGCGAAACGCTGAATTTAGGCAGGGGTAAAAACATATATATGCTTTCCAGCCTGTCTATAAGTTCGTAAATCGTATTTTTGGAAATGGCTATTCCGGCAGATTTTATTTCGTTGAAAATTTTATTTACTGAAGTTGGCTTGGTTAAATTGGCAAGCAACCTTTTAATTAAATAACGCAAAACTTTTGTGTTTTTTATGCCATATCTCTCAACTAAATCCTTAAAAATCATAACGTGATAATATTCTTGCAAAATTTGTTCACAAAAAACATCTTTAGTGAGCGCAATTTCTGGAAAACCACCCTTGAAAAGATATTCATTGAAAGCATTTACTAAAACAGCTTTTTTTGCTGGACTGTAAAAATTTTTTTCAATATTCTTAAAATCACAAAATTCAGAAAAAGACAATGGGAATATTTCAAATTGCAAAGTTCTGCCTCTAAGGGCGGTGGCTATTTCCGAAGAGAGCATTTTGGAATTGGAACCCGTTAAATAAATGTTTTTTGAAATGGTATCGTAAATTCTCCGAGCAAATTTTTCCCAACCATCTGCAACTTGAATTTCGTCTAAAAAGAAATAAACCTCTTTTATTGGAATTTCTGGGTACAATTCCCTGTAGGCTTCCAGAATTAAACCTATATTATTTTCAGAAAAATCCAACCTTTCATCGTCTAAATTCAAGAACAAAATCTTTTCTTTTTGGATTCCATTTTGCAAAAGTTTGTTTTGTGCCAAAAAAAAGTGCGAAGACTTTCCAGAACGGCGAACCCCCGGAAGGGTTATCACCTTTTCCGTATCCATTGGAATTTCCCAAGACCGAGCTTTTGCCACCGCAGGCAAATTGCCCTGGCTTTCAACGATGATTTCTTTTAAAACTTCCTTCATATATATAAATATACAAAATTTCCCTCAAATAAGGAAATTTTTTGTGTTTTTTTCCTTAAAATAAGGAAACTTCCTATTTTCCTTGCAATTAACCGCTCTGTTTGCTCAAAAAATTTATATCTTTACAATTAGTATGAAAAACATCAAAAAAATCGCTAAATTGACACTTGTTGCTATGCTGGTAATCTTTTGCTTTGCTTGCGAGGAAAAAAAGGTAGCTAAGGACAATCTTCTGCGCTCGGTTGCTAAAACGGAATGGGGTATAGGCAAAACCAACGGCGATTATGCAACACCACCCACACGTCTTGTCGTTACAAGGAGTAACACCACATCAAGCCAAAAATACACTCGTGCCGTTTACCAAGACAAAGTATTAAAAATTAAATATATTGGAGAAAAGGAAAAGGCAAGAGAACCCGAAGAGATGGAAAAAAATTTCCCTAATTATGAGACTACGAAAGGCTCGGAATATGAGGTCATTGACTTTGATACCACTGGTTGCGGAGGCTCTTGTGGAAATCATTCCTTTTTCTTATATCACGATTCTGAAAAGTGGGGAGGAGTCCCGAATAACATATCTTACTTTCCTTATGAACATGAACGTCCAACTGCCTATAAGCCAGATATTGAGGCTATGGAAAAACAGCAAAATGGGCGCAAAATTATTCATTCGGAGGTAATTGCCAACTTTGAAATTGAAGGAGAACCAAACAGCCTGATATTTATGTTGTACGAAAATACCGATAACGGGCTATTCCAAATCGTTTTGCGAAACCAAAATTTCGATTACTTAACTGCCGATTACCCCATCCAATTATATGAGGGAAAGGCAAACTGGCAATCAGGTGTGAGCGACGATCCTGGACATTGGGATCTCCAGTTCATTGGAAGAGTTGCCGAAGGCTTATTTCTGGTTACCGAATGGGGTAAAAACGAAGGAAACGACCTTGTAATTTTCGTAGCGGAAAATGGAAAGTTGAAAGTTTCTAACTGAGGGAAATCTCTTTCAAAAACTCTCCCAAACCCTTCTTCCCCAAATCGCCCTCTTTCCTCTTGCGAACAGACACGGCATTTTCGGCAATTTCCTTTTCGCCAACAACAAGCAAATATGGTATCTTTGCCAACTCACCCAAGCGAATTTTGTAGCCAACCTTCTCATTTGAGTTATCTATCTCCGCACGGATGCCTGCTTCTATAAGTTCCTTGTGTATTTTCTCCGCATATTCCGAAAATTTTTCGGAAACGGGCAAAACGCGAACTTGCACAGGGGCGAGCCAAAATGGAAAATCGCCTGCGAATTCTTCGGTTAAAATGCCTATAAATCGTTCAAGTGAGCCTAGGGCGGCGCGGTGCAGCATAACGGGCGTGTGTTTTTGGTTGTCTTTGCCAACATACTCCGCACCAAGGCGACCGGGCATGTTGAAATCCACTTGAATGGTACCGCATTGCCAGTCTCTGCCCAAAGAATCTTTAAGCACAAATTCCAACTTAGGCCCATAAAATGCGCCTTCGCCTGGGTTTAGCTTGTATTCCAATCCGGCAAGTTTTGTGGCTTCTTCCAAGGAGCCTTCCGCTTTGTCCCAAAGTTCGTCTGAGCCAATTCTGAGTTCTGGGCGTGTGCTGAATTTCACGGTTATTTTTTCAAAGCCAAAAACTTTGTAAAGGTCTTTTACCAATGTGCAAAAACTGCTCACTTCCTGAGTGATTTGCTCCTCGGTGCAAAATATATGTGCATCGTCTTGGACAAAGCCGCGAACTCTCATTAAGCCGTGCATTGTGCCGGCGGGTTCGTTGCGGTGGCATTTTCCAAATTCTGCAAAACGAAGCGGCAAATCGCGCCAGCTTTTCAAACCTTGGTTGAAAATTTCAATATGGCAAGGGCAGTTCATCGGCTTTACCGCCATATCTTTTTCGCCTGCCAAGGTTTTGAACATATTGGAATCGTATTTGTCTGCGTGACCGCTTTTTATCCAAAGCGATTTATCCACTATTTCGGGGGTTATCACCTCTTTGTAGCCTCGCTTTGTTATCTCTTTGCGAACAAAGTCTTTCAACATATTCACAAGCACTGCTCCGTGCGGGTGCCAAAACACCATGCCAGGGCTGTGGTCTTCTATGTGATATAAATCCATCTCCTGCCCAAGGCGGCGATGGTCTCTTTTCTTTGCCTCTTCCAAAAATTTCAAATGGGCATCCAAACCCGCTTTGTCTGCAAAGCAGGTTCCGTAAACTCTGGTGAGCTGGTCGCTTTTTTGGTCTCCGTGCCAATAGGCTCCGGCAAGGCTGAGTACTTTGAACGCCTTTAGTTTGCCTGTGCTTGAAACGTGGGGACCTGCGCATAAATCTTCCCAGCCTTCGTTTGGGATTCCGTTTGCATAGAAGCTGAAAACCGTATCTCCGCGTTCAATGGCTCTGTCAACATTGTCTCTTTTGTATTTATCGCCTTCTGTGCGTTTAAGGGCTTCTTCTTTTGAAACATCAATGCGTGTAAATGGGCGGTCTTCTTTTATTATTTCCGCCATTTTTTTCTCAATGCGTTCAAAATCCGCGTGTGTCAAGGGTTCGGGTGTTGCAAGGTCGTAGTAAAAACCGTCTTCCACAGGGGGGCCATAAGCGAGCCTTGTGCCTGGGCAAAGTGCGCAAATTGCCTCTGCCAAAACGTGGGCGCAGGAGTGCCGCAGCACATAAAGGGCATCTGCATCTTCGTTGTTTGCGGTTATTATGCGAAATGTGCCATTTGTAGTTATGGGACGGTTTAGGTCTAAAATTTTTTCGCCGACTTTAACGGCAATGGCTTTGCGAGCAAGCCCTTCTGAAATGCTTTTTGCTATATCCAAGCCAGTAATCCCGCTTTCAAGGGATTTTTCAGCACCGTCTGGAAATTTTAAGGTTATTTGTGACATATAGGTTGTAAGGTAGAAAATGCAGCCTTTTGTAGCGAGCCACAAGGGTTGGGTCAAGGTTGTTTATTGCATTTACAGAAGAACATATCTCGCGAATTTCTCTCTATATGAAAAAATATGTCTGAAATTAGAAATGCTGCATCTTATAATCTGGAAGGGTCTTTCATTTTGAGAGATGTTTTAAGTATTTGCAAAACCGCATAATCAAAATAAGAAATTTTTGCATTCTCGCATATCAGCTTTGGTGGCGGGTTGAATCCATTATTTATCAAATGATTTTTATAGCCTTCAATATTATCTTCTGTGGTGATGATGAAATTAGCAATTATGGATAAAGCTGAACGAAATGCAATGTGATGATACAAGAAATCTGTAACGGAATTAATTTTAGGATGAACGCACTTTGTTATAGCTATGGGGTAATGCCTTACCGCAGACAAAAATGACAAATAAAATGCCGTAGCTATTTTATGCCTATCTATGAGGCTACTTGGATTATTAAAAGCCTCGTGCAAGTCTGAGTTAATTCGACAGTATTCACCGTAAGCATAGTCCTTTATGAGGTTAAACTTATCATCGGAATAATAAGACCTCCAATGTTCCTTCTTGGAAAGAACTTCAAGCAAGGAGGGTTTTACAATTTTTTCGTATATTTCGCTGAATTTGCTTTCTTTCATTTCATTAGAAATCTGGATGCAGATGGGTGAAACTTACTTTTTCAATAGAAACCTCGTGGTTATCCATTGCGGTTAATTCACGAAACTTCTCAGCGTGAGAATCGTTAAAATCATCCAGATTGTCTGGCAAGGCATTTACAACTCTATCTAATAGGGAAAGGTCTTTCATACTAGAAAATATAGTAAAATATCGATTAACTAGCAAAGCTATATTTTCTACATTCCCACAATGCGCTTGACCCCTCTTTTACTGCTGTTCCTCGCCCTTGCCGCTTACGGGCAGCAAACCTCGGTTGCCGTGCTGCCTTCCGATTCCGATGATACCGCACTTAACAATAACGAACTTAAAGCACTTACTGATGAAATGCGTGAAGCTGCGTTGAAAGTTTTGCCTACGAATACCTTTACTTTGCTGAAACAAGATGTTGTTATAAAGCGATTGGGCGGTGCGGAGAATTATATTAAGGAATGTATGGAAAGTACCTGCATTGTGGATTTGGGCAAAAAAGCACAAGTAGATTATGTGTCGCAAGCCAGCGTGATTAAGCTCGGCAATAGAATTAGGCTTAAAGTTGAGTTGTATAACGTACGCTCCGAGGGACTGCTAGGTATGCTCAACGGTGAAGCAGAAAATATTGATGGCTTGCTTGCCATTGTGAAAAATAGAGTTTCTACCGAAGTGTTTGGTAAGATACCTGGAGCTTCAAGCCGAAAAGCCTCTTATGTTGCTAGCGGCATCAGTGGCTTGGAAAAAGCAATTGATTATGAATTAAATGAGCGGCTTTACTTGGCAAATATAAGCACCGAACCACCAGGTGCAGTTTTGAGCTTTGATGGAGTTCCATCTGCTAGCTGCCCCAAAACACCTTGCAAAGCAGAACTAGCGGAAGGCAATGTTCGCATAATAGCGAATTTGGAGCAATATGAGATAGCAGACACAACTGTTTTCGTAAATCAGAACAATCAGAGTATAGCAATAACGCTTAAACCCAATTTCGGGGTTTTGGAGATAAAACCCGCTTACTTGGAAAATATAGGCAGAGATAGGCAATGGAGCTTGTCAATAAACGATAGACTTTATTCTTTGGGTGAAATAAGGCTTTCCCCGAATAAATACTCGGTTAGGTTGAACCATGAGTGCTACGAAAATATAGGCTTTGATGTAGGAATAAACAAGGGCAGTCGTGAAGTTTTTGATATGGCTGGCAATATAACGCTAAGGAAAGGCGGTTTGGTTTTGAACGCAGAGCTAAATGGCGAACCTGTGAACGAGTCTGTTTTTGTGAATGAAAAATATGTTGGAGAAACGCCTTTTATCGGTGCCGTTCCTTTGTGTGCCAAGGTTGAGGTTGGCAAAAATAGGGAAGCCATTTATGTGGGATTGAAGTACAATGAGAAAGTGAGATATACGTACAAAAGTAGCCTTTATGCGCCTATGTTCAGCGGAGAACCTTACACGCCTGCACCAGAAATTGGGAAACCCTTTAAAACCAGTTTTTTGGTTGCCCTTGGTTTGGATGTGTTTGGGGTGTTTGCTATTTTTGGTGGGGGCATAAAAAATCAAGAAATGAGGGAAGCTCTCGATAGATACAACGAAAGAGGGGAATCTCCCGAATATTACAAAAATGCTTGGAAAGATGTTGAAAATAACCGTAGCAGTAGGAATATGCTTTATATTGTTGGCGGTGTGCTTTTGGCTTCCGGGATAGGAGTGCATATATGGTTTTAAGATTTTTTCTATTCGCAGGTGCGTTTCTTTTTCTGTCTTGCACCACGGCAGAACGCAATAACCCAGACGATCCGGAAAGTTCTAATTATGTTGGAAATAGGCTTTCAAGTTCCTCGCCTGTTAAGCATAGCTCCAGCTCGGCGAATGTTTCGGTTGTGGGGAGCAGTTCCTCTGTTGTGCCTGTGACGGTTTCTTCGTCAAGTTCAAAGCCGAGCAGTTCGTCTTTAGCCAAAAGCTCAAGTTCTGCGGTGGTGTCTTCATCAAGCTCAAAACCGAGCAGCAGTTCCAGCGTACCGCCGAGTAGTTCGTCTGTTGCTCAAAGTTCTAGCTCTGCGGCGGTGTCTTCGTCAAGCTCAAAGCCGAGTAGTAGTTCTAGTGTACCGCCAAGCAGTTCGTCTCTTGCTCAAAGTTCTAGTTCTGCGGTGGTGTCTTCGTCAAGCGTGGTTGTTTCGAGTAGTTCTTCTGCTGGATTATGTGCTGGTTTTGTGAATGGAACAAAGAGGGAACATTATGGAAAGCAAAAAGAACAGTTTTGCGATCCACGCGATGGGAAAAAATATGTGTATGTTGAAATAGGTGACCAAATTTGGATGGCGGAGAACCTTAACTACAACGCAAGTGGCAGCAAATGCGGCAATGGCAGCAGCTTAAGTGACGCAAATACTACGTATTGCAATACTTATGGTAGGCTTTACGATTTTTACGATCAGGCAACAGCTATGTCGGTATGCCCCACTGGTTGGCATGTCCCAAGCTATGTGGATTGGTATGTTTTGATGAATTTCATTGATCCGAATTGTATGCCTTGCAACAATGCGGCAATCAAGCTAAAGACCACTAGTGGGTGGAAATCTGGCAATGGTACGGACGATTACGGTTTTTCCGGCTTGCCAGGTGGTGTTGTCAATTACACTGGCAATCTTATATTGCTTGGTAGTTTAGGTACTTGGTGGACTAGTTCTGAGGACATCAACTATGGTGGTCAAAGTCCAAGTCTTCAGTCCGAATTCGAGGGTGTCGGTTGGGGAAGTTACGGTAAGAGCAACACTTTGTTGAATGTTCGTTGCCTGCGGGACTAGAAGGCGAGTTATGTTAGCGAAGCCGAAAAGGAATTTGTGCCAATGGTGGTACAAACTTTGTCAAATCTTACATTCCCAAGGATTTGGCAAGGGTAAAAACAAAGGGGAAAACATAGGAGAAGAGAAGATGGCAACATTTCAAATAGAGGCGACAATTGAAAAAATTGTGCAAGGTGAAAACCCCGAACAACCTATCATCTTTCTAAAAGGAGCAGGTGAATATCTTTTTGAAAAGAAAAAGGATAAAGAATACTGGAATATTTTTGAATGGAAATCAGAGGAAGAATTGTCAACAAAGCAAGATCAGGCTGTAATTCTGGCGGAACCACCTGAGAAACAACTTGAAAATCCACCCATATCTGTAAAATATAATCAACCGATTTATTTTGAGGGTATATTCAAAGATTTGCTAATCCCCGCTTTCATAGAGAAAAAGAGCTTAAAATTTACTTTGGAAGAAAAAGACGGAAAATTCACCATAACCGCAGTATCTCATGCCAGCACCTAAGCTCAACACATTTTGGCCCAAAACCTGCATCTTTTGGGGAGCAGGAGCAACAACCTCGCTCGGACTGCCCACAACAGAAGGAATGGCAAAGGCTGTATATGAACTTTCACGAAAAGAAAATGACGAACCATTGCAAAAACGCATAGAAAAAGCAAAATGCTTTCACGGAATAGAAAAAGAATTGGAATATTTTTTGACGGCATTAGGAGACAACTTAAAAGAAAATGACTTATATCCAAGCAAAGAAGCAATAGAAGCCACGAAAAAAATACTGCCAGACAATTTTACGGAAAAAAAAATCATAGAAAAAATTTTGAAATGGAAATCCCATTACGACTGGAACGCCTTACGCCGTTTGGCAATAAAAGCTCCATTAGAAAATAATGATTACATCAAATATCTAATTGATTTATACAATGTAATAGATGGAAATTTACTAAACAACTTAGGCTTGCAAATGGAGAAAGACGTATTTTTAGACACGCACAAATTACGCAATG
>Ga0268262_10003781_pt1 | contig 16091 bp, 15 predicted proteins | sample TergutNc150P3_FD_190354 | JGI IMG/M metagenome (GOLD analysis project Ga0268262, IMG submission 190354) | Nasutitermes corniger P3 segment gut microbial community from laboratory colony in Florida, USA - Nc150 P3 (SPAdes) (version 2) | ecosystem: Host-associated > Arthropoda: Insects >... | reverse complement strand
GGGCCAGCCATGGTCAAGTCGGCCTATTCCTCCGGCAAGCCTGCCCTCGGCGTCGGATCCGGCAATACGCCCGCCATCATCGACGACAGCGCGGATATAATCCTCGCGGTGAACTCGATTATCCACTCAAAAACTTTTGACAACGGCATGATTTGCGCGTCCGAGCAGTCTGTAATCGCCCTGCAGGGCGTTTACGATAAGGTAAAAGCCGAATTCATCAACCGGGGCTGTTATTTCCTCAACCCGGAAGAAACTGAAAAAGTACGGAAAACGATCATTGTCCGCGGGGCGCTGAACGCGAAAATCGTCGGGCAAAAAGCGGCGACAATCGCGGAGCTTGCGGGCGTGAAGGTTCCCGAAGAAACGAAAATCCTCATAGGCGAAGTGGAAAGCGTGGAGCTTTCGGAAGAATTCGCCCACGAAAAGCTTTCCCCGGTGCTGGGCATGTATAAGGCGAAAGATTTCGATGATGCCATGGACAAAGCCGACCATTTGATAAGGGACGGCGGCTACGGCCATACAGCCAGCGTATACCTTGACCCGCAAAAAAGCGCGGACAAACTCGCCGCCTTTAGCGCCCGCATGAAGACCTGCCGCATTGTGCTAAACACGCCATCGGCGCACGGAGGCATCGGCGACCTTTACAACTTCCGCCTGCGGCCTTCGCTCACCCTGGGCTGCGGCAGCTGGGGCGGCAATTCGGTTTCGGAGAATGTCGGCGTCAAACACCTGTTAAATATCAAAACACTGGCGGCAAGGAGGGAAAATATGCTGTGGTTCCGCGCTCCCGAAAAGGTATATATCAAACGGGGTTGCCTCCCCGTGGCTCTGGACGAGCTCAAAACCGTGATGGGGAAAAAGCGGGCGTTCATCGTTACCGATACCTTCCTCTACCAAAACGGCTACACCAAATGCATCACCGACAAGCTGGACAGCATGGGCATTGTCCATGAAACGTTCTTTGACGTCGCTCCCGACCCGACCCTGGGCTGCGCCAAGAGAGGCGCGGCGCTGGTGACCGCTTTCAAGCCCGACGTTATCATCGCGCTTGGCGGCGGCTCGGCAATGGACGCGGGCAAAATCATGTGGGTACTCTACGAGCACCCCGAAGCGGATTTTGAGGATATGGCCATGCGCTTTGCCGACATCCGCAAGCGGGTATACACCTTCCCTAAAATGGGAGAGAAAGCCTACTTTATCGCAATACCAACCTCCGCCGGAACGGGCAGCGAGGTAACGCCGTTTGCCGTCATCACCGACGAAACCAAGGGCATGAAGTACCCGCTGGCGGATTACGAGCTGATGCCCGACATGGCGATTGTTGACGCGGACGTGCAGATGAACGCGCCCAAGGGGCTTACCAGCGCTTCCGGCATCGACGCGATGACCCACGGCCTGGAAGCCTACGCCTCGATCATGGCTACCGACTTCACCGACGGCCTTGCTATACAGGCCATTAAGATGGTTTTTGAATGGCTGCCCAAGGCTTACAACGAAGGCGCCGCAAATCCTGTTGCGCGGGAAAGAATGGCGAATGCCGCCACCATTGCGGGCATGGCCTTTGCCAATGCTTTCCTGGGCGTGTGCCACTCGATGGCGCACAAACTTGGCGCGTTCCACCACCTGCCCCACGGCGTCGCAAACGCCCTGATGATCACCGAAGTTATGCGCTACAACGCCAGCGATGTTCCGCCCAAAATGGGAACCTTCCCGCAATACGATCATCCCAAGACCCTTTCCCGCTACGCGGAAATCGCCGACGCCATGGGTTTTGCCGGCAAAAGCGACGGGGAAAAGCTTGAAAAGCTGATCGCTGCCATTGAGAAGTTGAAAGATCAGATAGGGATCAAGAAGACTATCAAGGATTACAACATTGATGAAAAAGATTTTCTTGCCCGCCTTGACGAGATGAGCGAGCAGGCCTTTGACGATCAATGCACCGGCGCGAATCCCCGGTATCCCCTGATTGAGGAAATCAAAAAGATGTACCTCAATGCTTACTACGGAAAGAAGGAGCGGGTGTAATGGGTAACTACAAACTGGAAAAAATAATCGCCGTGCGGACGGCGAAAACGATCTACCGCGACGGGGACAAGGTAATAAAGCTTTTGGGCGAGGAATACCTCGCGCCCGACGTGCTTTCCGAAGCGCACAACCTTGCCGCGGTGGAAGAGACCGCCTTAAAAGTCCCGAGGCTGGTTGAGGTAACGAAAATCGGCGGCAAGTGGGCTATCGTTTGGGAATACGTCGAGGGAACCAGCCTCGATCGGCTAATGGAAAAAAACAAGGACAAGGCACAGCAGTACCTGGAACGCTTTGTCGACATTCAGCTCGATATGCACCGCTATAGCGCGACAAGGCTTCCGCTTCTTGTCGAAAAGATGGAGCGCAAGATTAAAGCCTCCGGCCTTGACGCGACTGCCCGCTACGAAATTTTATCCAGGCTGGCAAGCATGCCCAGGCATACCAAGCTCTGCCACGGCGACTTTAATCCCAGCAACGTCATCATTACCGAAAAGGACGAGGCATATATCATCGACTGGTCCCACGCCGCCCAGGGCAACGCCTCGGCGGACGCGGCGCAGACCTACCTGCTGTTCTGGCTTTCGGGCAACATCACCATGGCGGATAAGTACCTCGCGCTGTTCTGCAAAAAGAGCGACACGGCGAAACAGTACGTGGAAAAGTGGCTTTCCATTGTGGCGGCTTCACAGCTTCCCAAGGCAAAGCCGGAAGAAAAAGAGTTTTTGCTGCATTGGGCCAATGTAGCGGAATACCAATAAATATTTCCAAGAGAGGTATATATGAGAGTAACGGTTTGTATCGGCAGCGCCTGCCATGTGAAAGGCGCGGGAAAAATTGTGGAAGAGTTGCAGTCCCTTATCGCCAAAAAAAATTGCGGCGATAAGGTTGAATTGGCCGGCGCGTTCTGCATGGGCAAATGCGCCACCGGCGTTTCAGTTACGGTAGACGGCGAGTATCACTCGTTACAGCCGGAAAACACAAAAACCTTCTTTGAGGAACAGATAGTAAAGAAACTGGCGTAGGAACCTATTGGCTCCTAACAAAACCTGAAAGGAGATCGACAAATGGACACCATCACCGTCTGCATGGGCAGTTCCTGCTTCGGAAAGGGCAATTCGTCCAACGCCGAATATATTACCCGCTTTATCGAGGAGCACAATCTGCAAAACAGCGTGGAAGTTTCAGGTTGCCTCTGTAGTAACGCCTGCGCGCGGGGGCCGAATATCAAGATCAATGACAAGCTTATTTCGGGCATTTCGGAACAAACAGTCGCCGATATTATCGTAAAAGAATTGGGGCTGCAATTATGAGCGCCGCGTTGGGCACCGGAAAAGCGCCGGTTTATACGGAACTTGCCGAATGTCAGGACTGCTATAAATGCATCCGCAAATGCCCGGTAAAATCCATCAAGGTGGAGAAAGGGCAGGCGAGCATTTTGTTTGAGCGCTGTATTTATTGCGGGCGCTGCGTTGTGAGCTGCCCCGCCCATGCCAAACATTACCGGAACGATATTGAAAAAGTAAAGCTGCTATTGGCTGATGGGTATAAAACGGTAGTTTCTCTCGCTCCCTCGTTTGTTTCTGAATTTGCCGACTGGAAGCCGGAAGAACTTATCGCCGCGTTAAAAAAATTGGGGTTTGCCGCCGTATCGGAAACCGCTCTGGGCGCGGATTTTCTTTCCGCCTGTATTGCCCGCGATTTGGCGTCTCACGCCGCGCGCCGTTCCGTTCCGGGCAGTGCCGCCGCGGGCAACAGCCCGTTGATGATTTCCTCGGCGTGTCCCGTCATTGTCGAGTACATAAAGCTCTACAATCCCGGTCTCGCGCCCTATATTTCGCCTCACGCCTCGCCGCTACTCACCCACGCCCGGTTTCTCCGTTCCCGTTACAGTGGGAAAATCGCGGTGGTTTTTATCGGGCCGTGCATAGCCAAAAAACACGAAGCCGACCAGTACGGCGGAGAGATTGACGCGGCCATTACCTTCGCGGAACTGCGCGATTGGCTGAACAAAGAGCGCATAACGTCCCAAACAATCTCGTCTTCGCTTTCACCTTCCGCCCTGGCAGACTGCGCGTTTGAGCCTCGCAGGAGCGCGAAAGGGGCCTTTTTTCCCATTGAAGGCGGGGAGATTACCGCTTTTTCCGCCTACATCACGGAAGCGGCAGATAAAGAGAAGGGGCCTCAAATACACACCCTCTCGGCATCGGGCTTTCATGCGGTGGGGGATATGCTGGAGGGATTTGATCCCACTGTGCTGGAAACGCCGCTATTTCTGGAACTCCTGGCCTGTCCCGGCGGCTGCCTCAACGGCCCCGGAATGACCGGCTCGGCGCCGGGCGCTATCCGTAATATTCGTCTGAAAGACTATGCTTTCTCTGCTGACAACACTCTCGACGGCGAAGCGCTTTCCCTTTCGCCCAAGATTGATGTCGATTATCCCCTGGCCCCGCTGCCTGACTCAGGGCACACGGAAAAGGAAATCACCGAAGCGCTTTGGCGGGTGGGAAAAAACAGTCTTGCCGACCGGCTCAACTGCGCGAGCTGCGGCTATAATACCTGCCGGGATTTTGCCGTTGCCCTGCTGGACGGACGGGCGGAAAAATCCATGTGCGCCTCGTATATGCGTAAACTTGCCAACAAAACCGCCAACAGCCTTATCAAAGCGATTCCTTCCGGCATTGTCATTGTTGACCGGGACTTAAAAATCATCGATTGCAACGAGCGGTTTGCCCGCCTTCTGGGAAACGAAGCCACAGAACTATTCACCATGGTGCCGGGCCTGGAAGGAGCGGAGCTCGCAAAGATATCACCCTTCCCGCAGTATTTCCAAACGATTATTGATCCGTCGGGGCCGGAACTTGCTCAAACCGACGTGCGGGAAGGCAGTAAAATATTTCACCTCACGGTTTTCGCCGTGGAAAAAGGCGTTGCCGCCGCGGGGGTTGTTGAAGATATTACCGCGCCGCGGGTGCAAATCGAAACAACCGTTGAGCGGGCACGGGAACTCATCAAAAAAAATGTTTCAACTGTTCAGCAAATAGCTTTTCTGCTGGGAGAAAACGCGGCGGAATCCGAGGCTATCCTCAATTCCATTATCGAGTCTTACACGGTAGAAGAAGATGCCCGAACCCATTGAGTATCTGCCCGGCGGCGTTTCCGGCGATTTAACCAATTCGATGTCTCAAAATACCTTCATCGAAGTGGAGCATTTCCAGCTTTGCAAATACAACCAGAACGCGCCGGGGGACGTGTTTCTTTCGCAGAAAAACCCCAGCGACGGACGGGTGATCACCGCACTTTCCGACGGCCTCGGCTCCGGAATAAAGGCCGGGGTGCTTGCCACGCTCACCGCGACTATGGCAGCCAAGTTCATTTCGTTTAACATTCCCATCAAGCGGGCGTCTGAAATCATCATGGATACCCTGCCGGTATGCAGCGAGCGGGGAATAAGTTACGCGACATTCACCCTGGTCGATATTGCCCCTAACGCTTCGGTAAGAATCATGGAGTACGACAACCCGCCCTACACGTTTATCAGAAAAGGAGCGGTGCTTGAACCCTCGAAGAGGGCGAACGCCTTTGAGCGGCAGGACAAATCAACCGGGCCGAAAAAGGACACCAGCGTGCTCTACTCGCACTTTAAGGCCCAAAGCGGCGACCGTTTGATTTTTTTCTCCGACGGGGTAAGCCAGGCGGGCATGGGAACCAAACCCTACCCCTTCGGCTGGACAACCGCCAAAGCCCGTGAGTTCGCCCTTGAGAGCGTTCTGGAAAAACCGGAAATCAGCGCCCGCGAATTGGCGCACACCATTGTCCAGCGGGCTTCGCAAATCGACCTATACAAACCAAAGGACGATATTTCCTGCGGCGTTATTTATTTTCGGGAGCCGAGGGATATGCTGGTGCTCACCGGCCCGCCGGTTCACCCCGAAAGCGACAAGGAGATTGCGAATATCTTTTCGTCGTTCACCGGAAAAAAAGTGGTTTCCGGCGGTACCACCGCCACCATTATCAGCCGGGAGCTTAACCGGCAGATAAAAGTGAACATGAAAAGCTTCGACAAAAACATTCCGCCCTGGTCGGAAATGGAAGGGGCGGACATGGTAACCGAAGGCATCATCACTCTGGGGGCGGTTCAGTCGATGCTGGAGAACCGCCGTGAAATCGAAGCCCACGCCGGAGGCCGGGACGCCGCCTCCCGCATGATCGACCTCCTGCTGGACAGCGACCGGATCACGTTTATCGTGGGCACCAAGATCAACGAAGCCCACCAGGATCCTACCATGCCGGTAGAGCTGGAAATCAGGCGTAACGTGATCAAGCGCCTCGCGTCTTTACTGAAAGAAAAGTACCTTAAAGAAGTACAGATACGTTATTTTTAGGAGACGTAAACACTATGAAGAAACACAAAGTAACCATCTGCACCGGCACCGCCTGTTTTGTTATGGGCGGTTCCGAATTGCTGCTCCTGGAGGAGCAGCTTCCGGATGATCTCAAAGCTATTGCGGAGATTGAAGGTTCCCCCTGTATCGGTACCTGCAAACACTCCGAACACGGCAAGACCCAGTCCGATCAAGCCCCCTTTGTGCAAATCAACGGCGAGGTGATTGAACAGGCCAACATCCAAAAAATCATTGATCACTTGCGAGGACTAAATGCTTAATATCAACAATAACGCGTCCCGTCTGAAACGGGAAATACTGGTGCGTATCGCCCGGCTGCAGCTCGAGGGGAAATTGGCCGAAGGGGTTCATAATATACCCAGGGAACTTGCTCCCACAGGCGGCAATCCGATCCGCTGCTGCATATACCATGACCGGGAAATTCTCAGGCATAGGGTGATCGCCCGGCTGGGATGCAGCCTTGAAGATTATGACGACGAAAAGCGGCTCGCCCAATACGCGGAGGAAGCCTTGAACCGGGAAAAACCAACCTGGCCCATACATACCGTGCTTGATTTGGCGTGTAACGCCTGTGTGCGTTCCCATTTTATGGTAACCAACGCGTGCCTTGCCTGCGTTGCCAGGCCCTGCATGGTGAACTGCGGCAGGAAGGCGATTGAGATTAAAGAAGGCCGGGCGCGTATCGACAGCGAAAAATGCGTCAGTTGCGGCCTGTGCTCGCAAAATTGTCCCTATCACGCGATCATTAAGATTCCCGTGCCTTGTGAGGAAGCCTGTCCGGTAGGGGCCATTACCAAAAACGAAAGCGGCAGGGAGCGTATTGATTATCACAAATGTATCAATTGCGGTAACTGTATGCGCGAATGTCCCTTCGGCGCAATGATGGACAAGGGGCAGCTTGTTGACGTGATTAAGCATATTATGAATAACAAAAACGTGGTCGCCCTGTACGCGCCCGCCGCTGCGGCCCAATTCCGGGTTGAGCCCGGACGGCTTGAGGGGGCGTTGCTTGCGGCTGGCTTCTCAAACGTGATTGAAGTTGCCCTGGGCGCGGATATTACGGCGGATAAGGAAGCCGCGGAATTTACAGAGCGCATGGAAAAAGGCGAAAAGATGATGACTACTTCCTGCTGCCCGGCGTTTGTGCGCGCCGTCCGCCGCCATGTACCGGAACTTGCAGACTGCATTTCAGACACCCGCACTCCCATGAGCTACACCGCGGAAATCGCCAAAAAAGAATACCCTGACTGTATCACCGTTTTCATAGGCCCCTGCCTTGCCAAGCGGCGGGAAGGCATGGACGACGAGTTTGTGGATTACGTCATTTCCGTTGAGGAAATCGGCGCGTTGTTTGTGGCTAAGGAGATCGATGTCGCGCAGGCGGCCCCGGCGCCGGGGAACAAGCTGCCCTCCTCCTCGGGGAGGAATTTCGCCAAATCCAGCGGCGTAGCCCAGGCTGTAAGGGCACGGCTCAAGGATCCTTCGATACTGAAAGAAGCGGTCATTGACGGCCTTAATAAGGATGGCATGAAGCGCCTCGCCGAATTCGGCAAGATAAACACGGGCACACTTCCCCGCACAGACGAAACGCCCAACCTTATCGAAGTAATGTCATGCCAGGGCGGCTGTATCGCCGGGCCTTCGGTAGTTACCAATCCAAAGGTCGCTCTTGCGCAGTTGACAAAATACGCGGAGTTTGGCGCAAAGACAAACGGCTAATGTGCTTGTCAGCGCGGGCATTGAGGGGCTATTGACCCAAACAGTCCAGTCCACTTGCTAAATTATCTCATACCATGATAGAATGACAGTAACAAATAAAACAACGGGGGTGTCCATGGCTCAGGCTAATGCGCTGCGCGGGAATATTACGTTTCCCGATGAACTTATGTCGTTTATTGACGAATGGAAAGTGAAACCCGGCAGTCTTATCATGATCCTGCATAAGACCCAGGAAATTTTTGGGTATATTTCCCGGGAATCGGCGGAGAAACTCTCCATCCTTACGGGGATTCCTCTGGCCCGGATTTATGGGGTTATCACTTTTTATCATTTTTTCAAGACCGCCAAGCCAGGAAAATACAAGATTTCCGTATGCCTGGGGACAGCGTGCTACCTTAAGGGCGGGCAAGATCTGATCGAAGAGGCCCGCAGTATTTTAGGGCTTGTCCCGGATGGAGTGACCGAGGACGGGCTTTTTTCGATCGATCCCGTACGCTGTGTAGGATGCTGCGGCCTGGCGCCGGTACTTACCGTGGGAAACGATACCTTCGGAAAACTCAATAAGGATATGCTCCCGGGAATTATCGCTAAATACCGGTCCGTGTAAGGAAAACTCTCTTGCACTTTACTTTGGCTGATCTGGTAAGCGACATAACCCAAAACGGAGCGGAATCCGGGGCTGAGGTAGTTGAACTTGAGGTCAAGGAAACCGGAGGCGGTAAGAAGGGTGAATTTCGTTTTACTGTACGGGACAATGGCAAGGGGATGAGCCAGGAAGAGCTAAAGCGGGCCCAGGATCCTTTTTTTACCGACGGGATCAAGCATCCTCACCGCAAGGTGGGACTGGGGCTTCCTTTCCTGATTCAGACCGCGGAACAATCCGGCGGCGGCTGGGAAATGAAGTCCGAAAAAGGGAAAGGGACCGAAATCTGCGCCTGGTTTGATACTGCCAATGTGGATATGCCGCCCATAGGGGATATTTCCGGGATGTTCCGGACTATTCTCCTTTTTCAGGGCCCTAAAGAAATTGTGATTCGCCGGAGTAGTGAAAATAAGGGAATTGATTACGAGCTTCGCAAAACTGAATTGGTGGAGGCTTTAGGTGGTCTTGAGGACACCGAGTCTCTTTTGCTTTTAAATCGTTATTTGCGTTCAGAAGAAGAAACGGAAGAGGAGGATGAATAATGGCGAAAATGAGTTTAGAGGATCTTCGCAAATTGCGGGATACTAAAAAAACCGATCTTAGGCGGCGGGATGCGGAAGGTAAGGAAATTCAAGTGATTGTGGGCATGGGCACCTGCGGTATTGCGGCAGGGGCCAAAGGAGTAATGGACGATTTTCTTAGGCTCCTGGATCAAAACAAACTGGTGGATAGCGTAATCCTGCGCCAGACCGGGTGTATGGGACTTTGCTCTGTGGAACCTACGGTGGAAGTGATAGTTCCCGGTATGCCCGCGGTAATCTACGGTCCTGTGGATGGCGCCGCAGTGGAAAAAATAGTCACAAAGCATATTTTGGGCCGTGAACTCCTGGGTGAACTCATTCGGGACAGACCTGCCGCGGATATAGTTTAGGAAAAAGGGGGAAAAAATGGCTTATAACCACTACATCCTTTGCTGCGGCGGCACCGCCTGCGAATCCAATAAAGGGGATGAAATTTACCGCAGTTTGATCGCGGAGGCGGAAAAGCAGGGGGTCACGAAGGATGTTCAGATTGTAAAAACCGGTTGTTTCGGTTTCTGCGAAGCAGGACCAATTGTAAAGGTTCTGCCTGAGGATTCTTTCTATGTGAATGTGAAACCCGAAGACGCCAGGGAGATAATTGCCGAACAGATAATCAAAGGCAGGGAAGTGCCAAGGCTTCTTTATAAAGGGGACGGTGTAAAGAAAGACAAGATAGCCGTTGAAGATATTGAGTTCTATCAAAAACAATTCCGGGTGGTACTCCGGAATTGCGGGTTTATAGACCCGGAAAATATAGATGAATACATAGCCCGGGAAGGGTATGCGGGATTGGAAAAGGTACTTTTTGACTGGACCCCTGAAAAAATCATTGAAGAAGTGAAGACCTCCGGGCTCCGGGGCCGGGGGGGCGCGGGTTTTCCCACCTGGCTTAAATGGGATTTGGCCCGGAAGGCCGAGGGGGATATCAAATATGTCATCTGTAACGCCGATGAAGGGGATCCCGGAGCATATATGGACCGGTCAACCATTGAAGGGGATCCTCATTCGGTTATCGAAGGAATGATAACCGCAGGCAAGGCCATTGGGTCCCATCAGGGTTTTGTTTATATCCGGGCGGAATATCCCCTGGCAATAGAGCGCCTGAAAATAGCCCTGGCTCAGGCCCAGGGATACGGTCTTTTAGGCAAGAATATTCTTGAATCCGGCTTTGATTTTGATATTGAGATACGCCTTGGCGCGGGTGCTTTTGTCTGCGGCGAGGAAACTGCCCTCATCAAATCCGTGGAAGGTAACCGGGGTATGCCCATTCCCAGGCCCCCCTTCCCGGCGAACAAGGGGCTCTGGCAAAGACCGACCATTATAAATAACGTGGAAACCCTGGCAAATATACCGGTTATCACCAATAGGGGCGGGAGCTGGCTTGCCAAGATTGGGACTGAAAAATCCAAGGGGACAAAGGTCTTTGCCCTTACAGGGAAGATAAAAAATTCCGGCCTGGTGGAAGTGCCAATGGGTACTACCCTTCGGGAGATCATATTTGAAATCGGCGGAGGTATCAAAGGCGGTAAAAAATTCAAGGGAGTCCAGACCGGCGGGCCTTCAGGCGGTATCCTCACCGAAAAATCCCTGGATCTTCCAATCGACTTTGATACCCTGGCGGCTAACGGCTCCATGATGGGTTCCGGCGGCATGATAGTCATGGACGAGGATGACTGCGTTGTGGACGTGGCCAGGTTCTATATGGATTTCTGCGTGGACGAGTCTTGCGGTAAGTGTTCTCCCTGCCGTATCGGTACTTCCCAGATATTGGGTATTTTGGAAATGATCGCCGAGGGTAAGGGGACAGAAGCGGATCTGGAAAAACTCGAAACCATCGGCCGCGCCATGGCAAAGGCAAGCCTCTGCGCCCTTGGCCAAACCGCGCCAAACCCCACATTGTCAACGGTAAAGAATTTCCGTGAAGAATACCTGGAACACATAAGGGAGCATAAATGCCGCGCCGGGAAGTGCAAAAGGCTGCTGAGTTTTACCATTGACCCGGCCAAGTGTTTGGGTTGCAGCGTGTGCGCAAAAAGATGCCCGACTGACTGTATTGTCCAGGAAGATGGGGCAAAATTTCCGGATAAGAAAAAACCGCCTTACAGGATCGATCACGAAAAATGCATCAAATGCGGCGAGTGTTTCAAGAACTGTAAATTCGGCGCGGTGCGGAAGGCATAGGAGTAATAAAAATGGTCAACATCAAAATTAACGGCAAGGCCCTTCAGGTTCAGGATGGGATTTCCATTTTGGATGCGGCAAAACTGGTCAATATAAAGATTCCAACTCTTTGTTACAATCCGGATCTCCCTGCCTGGGCATCTTGCGGACTCTGCATAGTCAGAACAGCGGGACCAGGTTCTCCTCGTATGGCCCGGGCCTGTATAACCCAGGTGGCGGAGAACATGGATATTGTCACCCATGATCCTGAGTTAATCGCGACCCGGCGCACGGTGCTGGAACTCATCCTTTCCAATCATCCTTCGGACTGCCTCCAATGCCCCAGGAACGGAAACTGCGAACTCCAGACCCTGGCCGCGGAATCGGGTATTCGGGAGCTGCCTTTCAAACAAGAAACTAACAGCTTTCCAATTGACGATTCCAATCCGGCCATTGTACTCAATCCTGAAAAATGTATACGCTGCGGGCGCTGTGTCAAGGTATGCCAGGATGTGCAGAATGTCTGGGCTATTGAATTCCTTGGCCGTGGCATCGACGGAAAGATCGCAAGCGCAGCGGACGCGCCCCTGGGAGAAAGTCCCTGCATCAAGTGCGGCCAGTGCGCCGCCCATTGCCCTGTCGGGGCAATTTACGAAAGGGACGACACCGTAAAGGTCTGGGCCGCCCTGCAAAATCCCGATTGCCATCCGGTGGTTCAGATTGCCCCAGCGGTGCGGGTTGCCCTGGCAGAAGAATTTAGACTGCCCCCAGGAACGGTTTTTACAAAAAAAATCTATGCCGCTTTAAGGCGTCTGGGCTTCAAAACGGTTTTTGACACTAACTTTTCCGCCGACCTGACCATCATGGAAGAAGGCACGGAGCTGGTGAAACGCCTTACAGAAAAGAAAAGCGACATTCCGCTTATAACAAGCTGCTGTCCTGCCTGGGTTGATTATATGGAAAAATATTTCGCGGATATGATTCCCAATTTCTCCACTGCCAAGAGTCCCCAGCAGATGATGGGGGCCATGATCAAGGCTTACTGGGCGGAAAAAGCCGCTGTAGACCCTGAAAAGGTTTTTTCTGTTTCTGTGATGCCCTGTACTGCCAAGAAGTGGGAAACCCACCGTAACGATGATATGAAGAGCGCCGCCAAGTTCCTTGGAAAGGAACTTGGCGAGGGCACCGGATGGGATGTGGATATTGCCATAACCACCAGGGAACTGGCCCGGATGATCAAACAGGCGGGGATCGAGATTCTGAAGCTGCCCGACGAAGAAGCGGACAACCCGATGGGGCCGTATACCGGCGCGGGAACCATTTTTGGAACGACAGGCGGGGTAATGGAAGCCGCCGTAAGAAGCGCGTATTTCCTGGTTACCAAAAAAGAACTGGGCGATGTGAACTTTAAGCCTGCACGTGGCCTGGAAGGGGTAAAGGAAGCCGAGGTTGATTTTGGGGTAGAGCTCCCGAACGGCCTTGGGAAGAAGATACGCATAGCGGTTGCCCATCAGATGGGGAACATTGAAGCCGTGCTTAATAAAATCCGCGCCGCCAGGGATGCCGGAAAAGAGACCCCTTACCATTTTGTGGAAGTGATGGCCTGCAGGGGCGGGTGCATAGCCGGCGGCGGCCAGCCCTACGGCTGTACCGACGATATCCGCAAGCAGAGGGCTTCGGGGCTTTACGCTGACGACGAAAAGTCCCAGTACCGCTGTTCTCACCAGAACCCGTTCATAAGCCAGGTGTACAAGGAATTCCTGGGCGAGCCCAACGGCCATAAGGCCCATAAGCTGCTTCACACAAAGTACGAAAAATTGCCTTTGTACGTTAAATAAAACAGGAGGAGATTTATGGAGAAGTTTTTTCATCTTAAAGCGCATGGCACTACGGTAAGTAAGGAGATTTTTGCAGGCCTTACCACTTTTCTAACAATGGCGTATATACTGGCGGTGAATCCGGGTATGCTGGGTGTTATCGGTAACGGCATGACGCCGGGCGCGGTTTTTACCGCTACTGCCATTGCTTCGGCTATCGCGACGATAGTCATGGCTTTAACGGCAAACCTTCCGGTGGCTCTGGCCCCGGGAATGGGTCTTAACGCGTTCTTTGCCTTCACCGTGGTTATGGGTATGGGCTATTCCTGGCAGATGGCCCTGACGGCGGTATTCCTGGAAGGCATCGTTTTTGTGATCCTGTCGCTTTTTAACGTTCGGGAAGCGATTATAAACGCCATTCCAATAAATCTAAAGAGAGCCGTCGCGGTGGGCATCGGGCTTTTTATAGCCCTCATTGGTTTTGCCAATGCCGGCATAGTAGTGAATGACGCGGGTACTATTATAGGTTTGGGCAACATTTCCAGTCCTTCTCCTTTAATGGCGCTTTTAGGCCTTGTTATCATCATCATTCTTTATTCCCTTAAAGTGCCCGGTTCCATCCTCATCGGGATTCTTGCTACTACAATTTTAAGCATTGTTTTTGGGGTAGCCTCCGTTCCCGCCGGTTGGTCTCTTTTCAGCGTTCCCGCAGCGCCTCTTTTTTTCCGGTTTGATTTTTCCAATATATTCAGTTTTCAGTTCTTTACGGTTTTCTTTACTTTCCTTTTTGTGGATATTTTTGATACCGTTGGAACCTTGGTTGGGGTGGCCACACAGGCGAAACTTATCGACAAAAACGGGAATATCCCGCGTGTCAAGCAGGCGCTTTTGTCGGACGCCATTGGAACGGTAGCTGGGGCCGCTCTTGGCACGTCTACTGTCACCAGCTACATTGAAAGCTCCGCGGGGGTCGCCAGCGGGGGCAGAACCGGCCTTACCGCTCTTACTACGGGAATTCTCTTCCTCGCGGCCCTGGTGCTTTCGCCCCTCTTCCTTCTTGTGCCGACCTTTGCCACGGCTCCCGCGTTGATTTTTGTGGGCTTCTTAATGATGGCGCCGGTAGTTGAAATTGATTTTAAGGATCCTACCGAAGGCATTCCTGCCTTTTTGGCCATTGTGATGATGCCCTTTGCCTACAGCATCGCGGAAGGAATCGTGTACGGCATACTAGCCTATACGCTTCTTAAAGCGGTTACCGGCAAGCTCAAGGATGTTCCTGTCGTTACCTGGGTACTGTTTATGATATTTTTCGTCAGGTTCTTTATAAGCTAAGGGGAGATTATGAAAGAAGTTTTTTTGGCTTTCGCGAAGCAAAATGAAGAGGCAAACAAGACCGTTGCGGGAATTTTGGAAAAGCTCCCCAACGAAGATCGGGAAAAGAACAGGAAGAGCTATTACGGAAGCCTTTCGGGGCTTTTCAATCACAATGTAGGGGCAGCCGTATATTTTCTTTCCCTTTTTGCGGGTGCAGTTCCGGACAACGCCGAAGCAATGAAAGCCCTGAAGCCCCTTGCCAAAATTGAGGAGCTAAAGGGAAAGCTCAGCGAGGAACAGTGGAAGAAACTGGTTTCTTTTGGGAAGATTGCCGACAAGGCCCTGGTGGAGTTTGTAGCCGCGCTTAAAGACAGCGACTTTGAGGCGCAGGTAAAGCTCGAATGGTACAAGGGCAAGCCTCCTTCAGTGCCGCTCCGGTTTATGCTTCAGCAGTTGATTTTGCATAACACGCATCACCGGGGGCAGATTTCCCAGATATTGGATTCCCTCAAGATCGAAAACGACTATTCGGGGATCAACATAAAGTTTTTGTGACAAACGAAGAGATTTTCCGCCATATCGATCACACGCTGCTAAAGGCCGTGTCTTCGTGGGCGGAAATCGAAAAGCTCTGTGCCGAGGCGATCCGTTTCAAGACCGCCTCGGTATGCGTTCCTCCCTCCTATGTAAAGCCCGTCAGCAACGCTTACGGTATTTTGAGCATCTGCACGGTTATCGGCTTTCCTTTGGGTTACAACGTAAGCGCCGCCAAACAGCGGGAGGCGGAAGCCGCGCTTGCCGACGGCGCCGCCGAGCTCGATATGGTCATTAATATCGGGGACGTTAAAAACGGCGCTTTTACACAGGTCGAGGAAGAAATCTCTGCCATTAAAAAAATTACCGGAAAAAATATCCTTAAAGTTATCGTAGAAACCTGCTATCTGACGAAGGAAGAAAAAATCCGGCTTTGCCAAATCGTAACTCGCTCCGGCGCAGACTACATCAAGACCTCAACCGGCTTCGGTACTGCCGGAGCCGCGATAGAGGATGTGCTTTTATTTAAGGAACACATCGGCCCTGGCGTAAAAATAAAGGCCGCCGGGGGCGTTAAAACCCGCGAAGACCTTGAAAAATTCCTCAGCGCAGGATGCGACCGCATCGGGACAAGCTCCGCTATAGCGCTCCTGACCGGCGGTGGCGCGACGGGTTACTAATCCAGGACTAGCACATTAAAATTCCAAATAACCACAGAGAATCTATGATTTAGATTGTCGGGGAAAAGTGGTATTCTGGCCCGACGGGGCCAGGGGGCCGGTGGCAGGTTGTTACGTGCCGGAAGGAAACCGGAGCAATCCGGGGAACCTTGACACAGAGAATAGCTTTATCCCGGCCACCGTAAAGAAAGATGCGGCGGCCCGTCGAACAGGCC
>Ga0268262_10003780_pt1 | contig 16101 bp, 14 predicted proteins | sample TergutNc150P3_FD_190354 | JGI IMG/M metagenome (GOLD analysis project Ga0268262, IMG submission 190354) | Nasutitermes corniger P3 segment gut microbial community from laboratory colony in Florida, USA - Nc150 P3 (SPAdes) (version 2) | ecosystem: Host-associated > Arthropoda: Insects >... | reverse complement strand
CCCAGCTCTTGCTCTGGTTAATCAGGGGAACGGTGGAGGGCCGCCGTCCGCCAAAGAGGAACGCGCTGATGGGCACGCCTTTGGGGTCTTCCCATTCATCGGCGATAACCGGACACTGTTTTGCCGGAGCGGTAAAGCGGGCGTTGGGATGGGCGACTTCTTCGCCTTTAACGGCTTTGTCGGTTTGCGGGGCGGGTTTTTCATTGCCTTTCCAGTCGATGATTGTTTTACCGGGCGCGCCGTAGCCGATCTGCTCCCACCAGATGTCGCCGTCTTCGGTCAGGCCGCAGTTGGTGAATATCGTATTTTTCTTGATCGATTCCATGGCGTTAAAATTGGAGTCGTTGCTAGTTCCCGGCGCAACTCCAAAGAAGCCCGCTTCGGGGTTAATCGCGTAGAGGCGGCCGTCGGGGCCGGGTTTCATCCACGCGATGTCATCGCCGACAGTCTGCACCTTCCAACCGGGCAGGGTGGGGATAAGCATGGCAAGGTTGGTCTTTCCGCAGGCGGAGGGGAACGCGGCGGCCATGTATTTTACCGTGCCTTGAGGATTGGTGATTTTCAATATGAGCATGTGTTCGGCAAGCCAGCCTTCATCGCGGGCCAGTACCGAGGCAATGCGCAGCGCCAGGCACTTTTTGCCCAACAGGGCGTTGCCGCCGTAGCCTGAACCATAAGACCAGATTTCCCTGGTTTCGGGGAAGTGGCTGATGTATTTATGCTCAAGCGGGGCGCAGGGCCATTTGCCGTTGTCGCTTTCTCCGGCGGCAAGGGGTTTGCCGATGGAATGGAAACAGGGTACATAGAAACCGTCGCTGCCCAGCACGTCCAGAACCTTTGTCCCTACCCTGGTCATAATGTGCATATTGACCACGACATAGGCGCTGTCGGTGATTTCCACGCCGATTTTGGCAATGTTCGAGCCGACCGGCCCCATGGAGAAGGGAATCACATACATGGTGCGGCCTTTCATACAGCCCTTATACAGGCCGGTCATCGTCTTTTTCAGTTCTACGGGGTCAATCCAGTTATTGGTAGGCCCGGCGTCGTCCTGGCTTTTGCTGGCAATATAAGTGCGGTTTTCCACCCGCGCCACGTCCGAAGGATCGGAACGGAAAAGGTAGCTGTGCGGCCGCGCTTTCAGCGGTGTAGCAAGCTTCGCGTCCAACAAAACTTTAATCATCCGGTCATATTCAGCCGGGCTGCCGTCGCACACCTCGACAGAATCCGGCGTCATAAGAGCCGCCGCCTCTTCAACCCATTTCTTCAATCCCGCGTGTTTCAGTTCGTCTAATTTCATATTTACTCCTATTTGTTTTTTTTACCTTACCGTAAAAAACAAAAAAATTCAAGTAGGAAGTAAGAATTAACCACGGAGTACACGTCGAACCTTCGGTTCGCATACCACGGAGTTTTGATACGAAATCTTTTTTTCCTCCGTGAAACTCCAAGCTGTCCGTAGGACAACAGTACTCCGTGGTAAAAAATTCTTCCTGGACAACATCGATTCCCTATGCTTCCGGTGTTTTACTGTGGGACTCTTTACTCCGATAGACTATACTGCGGATTATTCGAAAAATAATAAAACCAACGGTAGAGATAAGCAGCACAAAAAGCACTATCTTTACCGCATGAAGGGGTTTTTTGATTGACTCCCCAAAGTAATAGGTCAGAAAAAACAGGGTGCTGACGCTGATTGTCGCGGCAATAGTGTCGTACAGGGCAAAACGGCGCAGCCGCAGGCCAAAAAAACCCGAAGACAGAAACAGGGTATTCCTCATTCCAAAGGGGACAAAGCGGCATACAATAAAAGTGAAAATACCGTATTTGTCCAGATAACGGTGCATTCTGTCCACTCTTTTGGATGAAATCAGCCGGACAACAAAACGCAGTTTTATTGTCCCTTTGCGAATGTATTTTCCCAAAAAATAGGGAAAATAATCACTGATGACAGCGCCGGCGTAAATGGCGGCAAAGACGGGAACCAACAACGATGGCTTTTCCTGACAGATAAGCGCGCCGGTAATAATTATCAAGTCTTCTGATATGGGAAAATTGAGGCCTGCTAACAACAGGCAAAAAAAAGCGGCAATGGGGAAAAATTCTATGTACTGGCCAAGCCAGGCAAGAATATCAAACATAGGTTATCTTAAGACCCTTTTCTTTTTCAAACTTTTTCATTGCCAGTTCAATCAAGCGGCTGATAAGCTCCGTGTATCCGATGCCGCCTCCGGCGCTGCCGGAAGCCTCCCATAGTTTGGGATACATACTGATTTTGGTAAAGCCCGGCATGGTGTTAATTTCATTGATCAGTACATCGCCGTTCTCTTTCAGAAAAAAATCAATCCGCGCAAGCCCTTCACAGCAAAGGGTTTGAAACGCTTTTACGGAAAGTTCCTGTATGCGTTTTTGCGTATCAGCGTCCAGCTTCGCCGGTATCTCCAGAGCGGCGCCGTTCTCGTCCAGATACTTTGCCTCATAGGAATAAAATTCATGGGTGGGGATAACCTCGCCGGGAACCGAGGCTACGGGGTTTTCATTGCCCAGTACGGCGCACTCAATCTCGCGGCCTTTGATATATTCCTCAATGACTATTTTAACATCATACTGAAAGGCCTCCCGCGCCGCGGCGGAAAATTCAGATTCATTATGCGCCTTGCTTATCCCCACCGAAGAACCCATATTTGCCGGTTTGACAAAGACCGGGATTCCCAGTGCGGTCTTTATTTCGGCAAAAGAAGGGAGCGGTTCATGCGCCCTGAATGTAAGAAATTTGCCGATAGGTATGCCCGCGTCACGTAACAGCCGTTTCATGACATCCTTGTCCATGCCGACGGCTGACCCCAAAACGCCGGCGCCGACAAAGGGAACATCGGCGAGTTTCAGCAGACCCTGTATCGTGCCGTCCTCGCCAAAAGGGCCGTGGAGAATGGGAAAAACCACATCGAGTTTTGGGCCGCATTCAGCCAGCAATCCCGCGCTTTCCGGAACGAGCGCCACCGGCCCGCCTGAGGAGTTCAGGCTGATGCGGCGGGGATCGCCTGAATTCAACAGTGAAAGAGAATCGCCCATTGAATGCCATCTTCCGCCCTTGTCGATGCCGATAAGCACCGGTTCAAATTTGCCGCGGTCAATGGCGTCGAACACATTTTTGGCGGATTGCAGCGACACTTCATGTTCCGCCGACTTGCCGCCAAAGAGAATACCTACAGTCAGTTTTTTGTTATCGGGAGTCATCTTTTGCTATATACACGATTTTTGACATAAATGCAAGGATGCTTTCTCTATAAGTATGTTAAATTAAAAATTTTTACCACGGAGTACACGGAGTAAAACGGAGGAAGAAGAATTAAGATACTAACATCTTAAACCTCCGTGAAACTCCGTGTCCTCCGTGGTTATATTCTTCCTTAGCTACCTGAATAACCGCTGAATCTCACGGGCGTAGAGGGCGGTAATGCGGTGGCGCAGCAATTCCTGCTTGCCGGAAAGTTCTTTGCCCGGTTCGAAAGGCCTGGGCAGCAGGGTAAATTTAAAGACCCGCTCAAAGGGCTTAAAACCGGTTTTCAGGCTGATCCGCTCGGTAACTTCCGCCGCGATAAGCTGGTTTATTTCCGGCTGCTGCAGCAATAACTCATAATCGACAATGGGAATATTGTTTTCCTCGGCAAAAGCCATAATTACTTCCTGGCGGGGAATGATAAGGGCGGCAAGGTATTTTTGATCCTGCCCCACCACCATGCAGTGCTGAATGTAGGGGCTTTCCCTCAGGGTATGTTCAATGGGAACCGGCTCGACATTTTCGCCGCCCCTCAGCACGATGGTATCCTTGGAACGGCCCGTTATGCGTAATTCATTGTCGTGGGTCAGCATACCGATATCGCCGGTATTGAACCAGCCTCCGGCGCTGAGCACCGCCGCGGTGGCGTCGGGGTTTTTATAATAACCCTGCATCACCTGTCTGCCCCGCACATGGATAAGCCCGTTGCGGCCCGGCGGCAAAACTTCGCCCTGGTTGTCAACAATCCTTACCTCGGTGTTGAGCAGCAACTGGCCGATAGTTCCCCGCCGGGAATGTTTGTACCGCCGTACGGTTACCAGAGGGGCCGTCTCGGTAAGGCCGTAAGCTTCCTGCAGCCGCAGGCCAACCGAATTAAAAAACAGATCAACCCGCGCCGGAAGGCTGCCCCCGCCGGATATACCCGCCTTAAAACGCCCGCCCAGCCGCCGCCTGAGCCGGTTGAATATCAGCAGCTGGGCAAGGCCCCTGCCCGGCAGCAGCAGCAGCCAGGGAAAAAAACCCATTGCCGCGTCCAGCGTGCGAACGCGCCCGTGAAAATTGGGCAGCAGGCCAAAAGTCAAGTCTTTGAAATAGGTGTACATCATTGACAGGGAAACGGCCATATCAAAAAGTTTTTTGGTCAGCCCTCCCATCTGGGTAACGTTACGGGTAATGCCGTCCATAATCGATTCCCAGACGCGGGGAACGCTTACCATCCAGTGCGGCTTTATGGCCTCAAAGTCCGCCATCAGCACCGAGGCGACCGGCCTGGAATAGGCGACGCTGTTCCGGTTATAAAAAATGATGTATTCGATCTCCCGCTCGTAAACGTGCCAGACCGCCAGCATCGAAAGCCAAATGTCGGCGGGCTGCATGTCAAAAACCAAATCGAAAGACGGAAACTGGCAGAGAAAATTCCGGTGGCTGAGCATAACCCCTTTAGGCTCTCCCGTTGTGCCGGAGGTAAAAATAATGGTGGCAGTATCTTCGCTTTCCCCTTTATCCATTTCCGTTTCGGCAAGGCCGCCGGACTGCAAAGCCTCGCGCTTGTGTCCCATGGCAATAACATTGGCAAAGTACTGCACGGTTATACCCGCATCTGCCGCCGCTGTTTCAGTCTCCCGGTCCACCGGATCAAAGGTAATGAGCGTTTTAAGCAGAGGTAAATCCGCCGCGCAGGACAACACTTTTTGAACCTGTTTTTGATTTTCTACAAAAGAGAATCTACATTCGGTAAATCCCACAATATAGGCAAGTTCCTGAACCGTAATGTCACAGCCTCTCGGCGCATCTATTGCTCCGATGGAAAGAACGCCAAAATCGGCCACCATCCATTCGTGGCGGTTGTCGGCAATCAGCCCGATATGATCCCCCCGTTTTACTCCAAGCTCAAGCAAACCCGCGGCAACAAAACAAACTTCTTCATAAAACTGCCGGTAGGTTTTTGTTTTGAACGTACCGGAAGAGTCTTTATAGTATTGGATTACAATATCCGGGCTGTCCTTGGCCCGTGTCCTTAACATTAAAGGTAATGTTTTCTCCATAAAAACAAGACACCTCATTTATCCTGACAAAATATGATATAGTGTCATAATAAATGAATCCGGAAGAAAATACAAGATACCACATCTATAACTATGCGAAATGAGAAAAAAAGAATTTTCACCACGGAGGGCACGGAGTTTCACGGAGGTTTAAGATATTAGTATCTTAATTCCTCTTCCTCCGTGAAACTCCGTGTACTCCGTGGTTATATTCTTCTTCTCTTTTTATTGCTCCGTTAAATCCGCCGGATTCAAAAGCGCCGCGCTGCCGTCCGCCCGCTGGGTCAGAAGACTGCCCTGCTGTATGGTGACCGCGGCGTTGGCAGGCACGGCAATTTTTGACTTGGCCTGTAATGCCAAATCCGCGTTAAAGCGGCCCAGATTAAGCGTTCCATTGGTCAGGTCGGCGGTAATGGCGTAAAGATCGCTGCCATTTACCCAGATAAGGCTGTTGGGGTGTATATCATCATTGCCCTGCTTGGCCATTTCCAGCGTACTGCTGTTTATTTCGATAAGCCGTATAGCGCCGCCACCCTGGTTCTGCCCGGCGATTGCCAGTATCTTGCCGCCGATAAAAGTCAGCGTCCGCACATATACCGTGTTCAACTGTGAACGGCGCAGTTCTTTTCGTGTGGCGGGATCAATCGTGACTAACCTTCCCATAACGGCGTCTTTCTGCTCCAGAATTATACCGATTAAGCCCTGAGGCGTTTCACCCCGGTTAATGATGGATTGCTGATCCTGGGCAATACTCTCCCTTTCCCGCTGAGCTTCATCGGTTTTCTTTTCGGCAAGCTGTTCCTGTTTTGCCGCGTCTTCCCGCTGTAAAGCCAGTTCCGATTCACGCCGGTCCAGATCATCGGATTTTTTCTGTATCTCAGCTTCCTGCTTCGCCGCTTCCGCCGGGGTAACAGCGCCCTGAGACTTATCGTCCGCAAGCTGCTGCCGGTCCTTATCAAGCTGGGACTTTTCCGTGGCGATTGCCTTCTCTTCTTTTTTTACCGCGTCCCTCTGATTGGCGGCCTTTTGTTCCGCAGCCGCCGCCTCGCGTTCTTTCAGATCAACCATATTGCGGCGCTGCTCTATTCCCTTATCGTCTTCCCTTCGCATTTCTTCTACCACGCGGCTGTCTGAAATTAACGACGTATCAATGGAACTGATGCCGCCCATACCCAGCGGTATCAGCATCAGCGTCTTGCCGGGCCATTCGGTGTAACGGGTAGCAAGCCCCGCCTGCTGCGGATTAAGGTTTCCGATAACAGGTTTTTTATAACGGTCGGAAAAATAATCCCAGTTTCCGCGGTATACGGCATTGTAAATGGTGATATATTCCGCCAGCAGCGCGGCGTCCTGCGCCGAGTAGTCATAGGCTTCCTGTAAATAGCCCTGAATAATGGTGCGAAGATTGCGAATATGGTCAACGCCGGTATTGGCCCCCAACCCGAAAATATCAGCGTCGAGTTTATTGCCGTCCGGCGCGGAAACCGAATGTATTACAAAATAACGGGACCCGGTTCCGGCGCGTTCCCCGCCGGCTTTTACCGCCTGTCCCAGACCAACACCAATCTGCCGTATCTGTTCCCTTGTTTCAATCCGCGCATGGGGACCCTCGAAATTGACAAACGACACCGGAGCAAGGTTCTTTTGCAGCTCCCCCCGGTCAATCTGGGTATAACCAATACCCGCCGCCCCCGCAAAAATGATACCAAAAAACAGCGCTTTACAGAAATTTTTCATGGTATTACTCCTGCCTTAGTATAACATATTCTTCGGTTTTAGGTAATGGGGCATAAAAAACACTCCTTAGTCATGTTAAGGCATAATCTCCCTACTCTTGCTATTTTTCCAAATCCGCCAGCTTATCATCCAGAAAACGCCCCAATAAATTTTTAACATCCTTAATAGTCGCTTTCCGGTATGTTTTAATGGCTTCCGGCGTTTTCTTTTCGGCCATAAATAAATCTGTCGTATCAATCCCAAGCGCAACCGCTATACGCCCAATCATTTCAGGAGAAGGAAATTTACTTCTATTTTCAATCATTCCAATATAATGGGTACTGGTTTCGACTTTTTCAGCTAAATAGGCCTGGGTAAACCCTTGAGCAATACGGTATTTTTTCATGTTTTTGGCTAATAAATCTCTAATATTGGTCATAATAGACAGTTATACTCTGTATATAATGTAATTGACCTTATTGAGTTGACATAGTTCCTGCTGGTATTTTACAATACTTCCTATAAGTTGTTTCTGACACACATCAAGGAAAGGATATGCGTTTTGACCCTTCATTACCCACATCTTATGAGTATATCCACTATACCAGCGAAAACATTGACGCCCTCGACCCTAACCGCGCCTATACCCAGACCGCTGAAAAACTTGCGATTCATACGCCCAATGGACTATGGCTTTCCATTACCGGAATAAACGATTGGGAACATTACTGCCTTAAAAATAACCATAACCTTATGAAGCTCAAGTACGAATTTCAGGTAAAACTCAAACCGCGGGCAAAAATCCTCATACTGTATAACAAAGCCGCTTATGATGACTTTGAAAAAAAATACGCCTGCTATTCCGAAGGCATAGAAATACAAATCCGCTGGGAAGAAATCATCAAAGACTTTCAGGGTTTAGCTCTGCCTATAGTAATTCCTAAACGGTACAATATGGACTCATGGCATGATACATGGCGCTGTACATCCGCTTGTATATGGGATTTACAGGCAGTTGAAAAGATTGACAGGTTGGGAATAATGAAATGAAATTCCCGGCGGATATATAGACACACGCAGCCAAAATCGGTAGACTGTATTTAGTGGGGTGCTGGATGGTTCCGGCTGAGAGCGGGCGCGTTGACGCCCGCAACCCTTATAACCTGATCCGGATAATGCCGGCGGAGGGAAATGACGCGTGGAATCCCTTGCCTGCATAGAGGTATCTATGGAGGCTTTTTTTATGTGTGGAAAACTATGCTGCCGGGCCCCGCTGAAATAGCCAACGCGGCTGTCGGCCTTGCTGCGCGGGAGGGGCTTCTGACCCAGTCGCTTCTGGCGAGCCTGGGACGGGTGGCCTGCGGTCTTGGGCTGGGGTTTGCCCTCGGCGTCCCTCTGGGCCTGGTTTCCGGGGCTTCGCGCGTCGCGGAAATTGTTTTTGATAGGCCGGTGCAAATGCTCCGCGCGATTCCCTTTAACGCCCTCGCGCCCCTGCTTATTATCCTGCTCGGTGTCGGCGAATCCATGAAAGTTTCGCTCATTGTTATCGGCGTATTCGTTCCCCTGTACCTCAATACCCGCGGCGGCGTCATCCATTTTGACGCGAAACTTCTTGAATTAAGCCGCGCCTACCGTATGCCGTGGCCGGTCGTGGCATGGCACATTCTATTGAAGGGAGTGCTGCCATCCATCCTGACGGGCCTGCGCTTCGCCTGCGCCATTGCCTGGATAGCCCTCGTAAGCTGCGAGACGGTCAACGCGAAATCCGGCATAGGCTATATGCTCTACCGCGCCCAAACTTTCGCGCGCATGGACGAGGAAATGGTCTGCATACTTTTATACGCGATCATGGGGCTTGCCTCGGACGCGCTGGTACGCCTTCTTGAAAAGGCGGTAACTCAATGGAAACAAAAAGGAGATTAATGAAATGAAAAACGTTACGCGAAAAACCCGCGGCAGGGCGGCTTTTTTTTCCATGCTTGCTGTAACCACTCTTGCCGCCTGCACGGCAAAGAAACCGACGCAGGGGATGGTTCCCCAGCAGAAGGCGGTCCTCCGCGCCGCCTACCTCCCCACGGCCAACTATCTTACCACGCTGACGAAGACGCAAATTCTTCAGGAAGAGCTTGCGCGGGAAGGGGCCGAAGCGGAATTCATCGGCCCTTCGGCGCCGGTGGACGCCATAAAAATCGTTACTTCGGGAAACGCGGACATAACGACCACGGGCACGGGCTTCTTTATCAATCTGGTAAACCAGGGCAATGAGTGGGTCGCTTTCGCGCTGGAAAAGTATTCGGGGGATTCGCAGGGCATAGTCGCCGCTCCGAACAGCGGCATAGAGAGCCTTGCCGATCTGTACGGCAAAAAAGTCGGCATAGCGCAGCGGGGGGCAACGGCGGATTACATCCTTTCCGCGGCTTTCAGCCACGCCGGGCTGGATGTCTCCCGCATCGAGAAGGTAGAACTGGCACAGGCGGATTTTGCCGCGGCCTTTGTCTCGGGGCGCATAGACGCGCTGGCGTCCTTTGACCAGAACTTTGCCAACACCCTCGCCGTACCCGGTGCGAAAAAACTGATAGACGGCACGGAGTACGGTTCCCTCAACTGGAGCCTGCACATCGCTTCGCGCTCTTTCGCTGAAAAGCACCCGGAGCTTCTCCGCGCCGCCTACCGCGCTTTACGCAGGGAGGCTGCCCACGCGCAAAAGGAACCATCTCTCATCATGGACGCGTACCGGCAATTCGGCGCGAGCGAAACGCAGATCGCCATCCTCAAAAATTTTAATGTGCCGCAGATTCTTCCATTGGACGCGCAGGCTGTGGCGGATTTTGCCCGCCAGGCCGATCAATACGTTAAATTCGGTTTTATAAACACGGCGCCGCGGGACTTCAGTTCCCATGTGCTGGATTTTTCAAACGAGGATTAAGGGCTTCCGGTCATGGAATACACGGTTCAACTGCGCGGGGTTTCGCATACATACGGCGAACATTCAATTCTGCGCGAACTTGACTTTTCGCTTGAGGAAGGCGGCTTCGCCTGCGTAATGGGGCGTTCCGGCTGCGGCAAGTCCACGCTTCTGCGCCTTATCGCGGGGATAGAGAAGCCCCGCGGCGGAGAGGTTTACGCGAACAGCCGCCTGGCGATAAGTTTCCAGGAGCCGCGCCTTGTCCCCTGGCTTCGCGTGGAAAAAAACGTATGCCTCGGCATGGAGGGGCTTTCCCGCAAACAGACGGAGGAAGCCGCCCGCGCCGCGTTAGCCGATGTGGGGCTTGCGGAAAAGGCGCGCGCGTGGCCCCTTACGCTTTCCGGCGGTCAGGCCCAACGGGTCTCGCTTGCCCGCGCCCTTGTCCGCAGGCCGCGCCTCCTCCTGCTTGATGAGCCTTTCGGCAGCCTCGACGCTTTTACGCGGCGCGAAATGCAGGACCTCCTTGCGGCCCTGGTGCGGGAATACGGGTTAAGCGTCATCATGGTAACGCACGACAGGGAAGAAGCGCGGCGTTTTACGGACACGGTGTTTGTCCTGGAAAACGGAAAACTTCGCGGCGAATCCGTGTAGATACGCTAAGCCGCGACGACCTGATTCCTTCCCGCTTCTTTTGCCCGGTACAGCGCTTTATCCGCTTCATCCAACAGCCATATATGCGGACAATCTTCAGCGGGCACAATGCTTGCCAAACCGGTGCTGATGGTTACATATTTTGAACACTCGCTCGTGGGATGGGGAATTTGCATCTTTTCTACCATCTCTACCAGGTTCTTCGCGAAATTCAGCGCAGCTTCTTTTCCCATATAGGGAAGCAGGCACACAAATTCCTCGCCGCCAAACCGGGCGACATAATCCGTTTCCCTTCTCATCTGATTTTTTAAGCATTGAGCGACGGCAATAAGCGCCTGATCGCCTTCCACATGTCCCAATGTATCGTTATATTTTTTAAAATAATCAACATCAATCATAAGCGCGTTTACCGGAAGCTGCAAACGGCCGCATTGTTTCCATAAAAAATCCATATAGCCCAACAGGGAACGCCGGTTATTGAGCTGCGTCAGTTCATCAGTTTTTGACAAAGTTTCCAGCTTGTTGTTTATCTCATTAATTCTGGCTTTCTCGGCAAATAATTTAACCTCGGTCCCGTAGTACAGCATTTTAACTATCATCATGGAGAGAAAGATATACAGTATGAACAGGTGTAAAGGCCGTAACTCCTTATATAAATGAGGATTGTTGATGAGTATGGCGACAGTAAGCGCGTAAAACAGAACCGCGGACAACATAAACAATCTTGGTTTAAAATTAAAAACAAACATGGTAACAAATAAAGTTGATGTAAAAATAAAAAGAAACAGCTTATCCGACCTGGTAGAAATCATATTCAATATCGCAAAGGAGTGAATCAAAAGAGCGACTAAATAACACAGAAACCATAGCTCGCTGTTTTTTCTTTTTTTGAAAAAACAAACAGCCAATAACACAAACAGGCTCATAGCGACCAAATAGGAAGAAAGTGATACATAAAAATCATGGCGTATATAGGTAAATCTGACCGGAAATTTCTGTATCATCAACACCTTTGCCACAGCATAAACAATTTCCACAATGCCAAAAATGATAAGTCCCCATACGGTATGCTGCAGTTGAATTCGGTTAAATTCTTCCCTGAATTCAGACGGAACCGGCGTAATCAATTTGCCGGATAAAGAGCGAACCTTCTGTCTTATTTCCGTACTGTTCATTTTTTAATCTCCCAATATTAAATAACGCATGGATCGTACAATCACATCATTAGCGCTTCAAACAGTCGTTACTGTAAAATACCGTTCCAGACAGAAAAAGGCAAATTTTTTTCAAGCAATTTTATAAAGATTGGTATTTTTTATTGCCGGCTTCGCCCTGAACACAATTTATTCTATAAAATTCATAAAATCCGGCAAAATAAGGACCGTCTTGAAAAGATTTGTTCAGGAAGCAACTTGGAGGTATCGAATAAGTAAGAATTAACCACGGAGGTCACGGAGTACCACGGAGTTTTGATACGAAAATCTTTATTCCTCCGTGAAACTCCGTGTACTCCGTGGTAAAAAATTTTTTCTGGACAATCCTCACTCTCTGGACAGCCCCAGGCGCATTGTCATTTTACGCCAAAGACGGCATAATAATAAAAATAATGGATAGTATCTTAATCCTTGACTTTGGCAGCCAGACAACCCAACTGATTGGGCGGCGCATACGCGATCTGGGTGTATATACGGAAATTATTCCCGGTGATTCGGCGCTTCAGGAAGCGGCGCTTGATCCCGGCATAAAAGGAATTATTCTGTCCGGTTCGCCGGAATCGGTGTACGATCAGGGGCTTGCGCCGGACAAAACAGTTTATAACTGCGGCCTGCCCCTGCTGGGTATTTGCTACGGTTTACAGCGGATGACTGTTGATCTGGGCGGGACGGTTGAGCCGCTGCCGGAGCGGGAATATGGCAGAATTGGCGTAAAAATTACCAAAAAGGATACAGGCGGCGGTCAGGCGGCGGAATTTCTTAAAAGGTTTAAGTCCGCTTTTACCGCGTGGATGAGCCACGGCGACACCCTCACCAAACTTGCCCCGGGTTTTACGGAACACGGAACCAGCGACACGGGTTTTCCGGCGGTGGTGATTCATGATACCAAGCCCTGGTTTGGCCTGCAATTCCACCCCGAAGTAACGCACTGCGAGGGGGGGAATGATATTCTTGCCGCGTTTGTTTTTGGCGTATGCGGCTGTATCGCGGGCTGGACTATGGAACATTATGTGGAAGAAATACGCTTGTCGCTGAATACCCGTATCGGCGAAAATCCGGCGCTGTTGTTAATTTCCGGCGGCGTTGATTCCACCGTTGCCGGCGCGCTGCTGTTAAAAACCCTGCGCGGCGATCAGGTTCATCTGATGTATATGGATACCGGCCTGATGCGCAAGGATGAAACAAAAACCGTCAAAGCCAGTCTGGAAAAACTCGGGGCGCGGCATCTGCACATTGTCCACTGTGAAGATGAATTCCTTGCGGCGCTCAAAGGTTTAAGCGACCCGGAGGCAAAACGCAAGGCCATCGGCGACCTGTTCATTACGATTCAGGAACGGGAAGTAAGCCGGCTGGGGCTGCCGGAGAATTACTTCCTTGCCCAGGGAACCCTGTACACCGACCTTATCGAAAGCGGTAAAGGGGTTGGCAAAAAGGCGCATGTTATCAAGAGCCACCACAATGTGGGCAGTCCGCTGGTAGACGCCAAACGCAAAGCGGGTAAAATTATTGAGCCGCTGGACAGGCTGTATAAAGACGAAGTTCGCAGGCTGGGCCGTTTGCTGGGCGTTGATGAAGAAATCATCAGCCGCCACCCCTTCCCCGGCCCCGGGCTTGCCGTGCGCATCATCGGTGAAGTTACTCAGGAAAAATGCGCTATTTTACGCGAGGCGGACGCCATTTTTATGGAAGAACTGAAACAGCGCGCAAGCGCCGGTGGGCATCGCCTATACGATGAAATTTGGCAGGCGTTTACCGTACTGCTGCCGGTCCGTTCGGTAGGCGTTGCCGGCGATGTCCGCAAATACGGCTGGGTGCTTGCGTTACGCGCCATTACCAGCGCCGACGGCATGACCGCCGACGTATACCCCTTTGAAACCCGCGACCTGCTGGAAATCTCCACCCGCATCACCAACACCGTGCCTGAAATCGGACGGGTGGTATATGACATTTCCAGCAAACCGCCCGCCACAATTGAATGGGAATAGGCCTTAACTACAGAAGATTTCACACAAAGAACACGGAGAAAGAGAAGAACACAAAGAGGAATCAGGGGGTTTTTGTCCGCTATCTTATCGTGAAGGTATGAAGCTCAGATTGCATACAACAACCCCCTCCTTCCTTTGTGTTCTTTGTCCCTTCGTGATCTTTGTGTGTATTCTTTGCGTAAAATTTAAAAGACTTCTATTTCCCTGCTTCTTCTTTTTTGGCTTCGGCGCGGTCTTTCATGTCGGCGATGCCGATAAATACCGCAACAAGGCCGATAAGCACCGCGATAACCGGCAGTCCGCCGCGCAGAAATGCCACTATGTCTTTCCACCAGCCAAGTCCAAAACCGGCGGCTTCCGGCGACAGCGCCGCAAAAACCGCCGCCGCAAGAATTACCATGCCAAGAATCAACGATTTCATGCTATCCTCCGTATTGTTTTATTTTTACCGATTTTGTGGTAAAATGCAAGCATACGGTATATAATGGGTAACATGACAAAAATACAGATTATACTTTGGACGACGCTGTTTACCGCAATGCTGGTATCCTGCAGTAATCCCGGCGGTAATCCCATCCTAATACTGAATGACGATCTTCCCCCCCTTGAAAAAAACGAATTCTACGCCCAGAACATAGAAACCGGAAAATACTATAAGGTTAAGGCTGAGATACTGCATAGTACGAGTAAATGTGTGATTTGGGCGGAAAAAGGCTCCGGAATTACACGAGCAGAAGCAAAAGAAATTGCCGATGTATACGATACGAAAATTCGCGAATGTGTGGTAAATGCATTCAGTAAAAAAAATTTTGATTTCACATACGAAAAATCGAAACGTTATTTTAATGATATGCTGGATTTTGCCAACTGGCTGGTCTACGGAGACTCCGGAGACAAAAAACTTACCATACTGCTCCTGGATATTAAAGACGGCTACAAACCCCCGAAGATAGAATCTTATGTCGCGGGATATTTCTTTGGCGGTAATTTTTACCCGGAAGGGAAAATAAAAGGAACCGTACATTACTCCAATGGCCGGGACATGATCTATGTGGACACTAATCCCGGACTGAAAGAAGCTCGCGAGCAAGCCTATGCAACCTTTGCCCATGAACTGCAGCACCTGATTAATTTTGTAACAACTGTCTTGCAGAGAGATCATTATATGGATACCTGGATTGATGAAGGACTCTCTTCCCAGGCGGAGTATCTGTATCTTGGAAAAAATCCGCCTACAAGATACCAATGGTTTATAAATGATGACTATGGAACCATTGCAAGAGGTAACAATTTTTTTGTGTGGGATAATCATCATGAAGAACCCAATGCCATTCTTGACGATTATGCTACCGTGTATTTATTTTTCCGTTGGTTGTATTTACAGGCGCAAAATAAAGGATTACAGTCTCATATCTTTTTAGATATTGAAGATTCAAATTCTTATGATTACCAGGCTGTTACTGACGCGGCAGGAAATATCGATCCTACATGGAACAACTGGGAAATCCTGCTCAGGACATGGTTTTTCGCCAATTATTCTCCGACGGATAGCACTTATGGATATATCGACGATAATGTACTTAAAGAAAATATAAATATAACAAAAAAGCTTATTGAGGAAAAAAAAATCTCATTATACCCCGGCGAAGGCGTATACAGTAAAATTAGTCGTTTTTTTTCACCTACCGGAAACAGCGGTATCAATATTCACTATGCGGGGCTTGACGCCAATGCAACCATCAATACTTCTTCGCCCTATACCGGAGGTGTGTTGCTTACGTTTAATGCCAACACCAAAAACACTGGGCCGCATGAACCCGGTTACCTTACCGGCGTTCCTCTCCCCAAATCCCAGACAATGGCAAGAAATATCCAAACAGAAACAATAAGCGGCCCCTATGTTATTGACGCCAGAGATTTGTTGGAAAGATATAAAAGATGAAGAAGCATGCCGCCAATTTATTATTACTGTTTATTTTACTGTGTGCCGCAGCGAATACCTTTGCCCGCGGAGGAGATGAAAAAGACCGCCCAAAGACGCAAAAAGTGGAAATTAGCGGCAAAGTTCGCATGGTGGGAAACAGCCCCATGACATCACTGGTTATCAGCGGCGAGAACCGCGAATGGTATATTGAACCGAAAGAGCAGGATATACTTATTGATTTTCAGCAGCAGACAGTTACCGTCAGGGCGGAAGAATATTATTACGACAGGGTTTTTGCCAACGGCACTTCCGCCGGAAGGCAGTATTATATAAAAAATATTGTTCTTATCGCGCCGCCGCCCAAAAATTACCGTCAGTAAT
>Ga0268262_10003779_pt1 | contig 16107 bp, 13 predicted proteins | sample TergutNc150P3_FD_190354 | JGI IMG/M metagenome (GOLD analysis project Ga0268262, IMG submission 190354) | Nasutitermes corniger P3 segment gut microbial community from laboratory colony in Florida, USA - Nc150 P3 (SPAdes) (version 2) | ecosystem: Host-associated > Arthropoda: Insects >... | reverse complement strand
AGACTGACATGTGGGGATAAAGGGCGTAATTCTGGAATACCATCGCGATATTCCTGTCTTTCGGCGGAACATCGTTCATTTTTTCGCCGTCAATGAGGAGTTCGCCTTCGGTGATATCCTCAAGACCCGCGACCATACGGAGTGTGGTTGATTTACCGCAGCCGGACGGTCCTACAAGAACGACAAATTCCTTGTCTTCGACTACGATATTGGCGTTGTCTACCGCGCGAACGCCGCCATCATACACTTTAGAGATACTTTTCAACTCTACTTTTGCCATACGCTGGCCTCCCTTTTGGGTTATTTTATTGCAGGTTATCAAAATTTAATTGAAAACCTTGGAAAAGTATATCATACATAAGGTTTTTGTCAATGTAAAAAAATACCGAAAATATGTGTTTTTCCTACAAAAAACTGTTATGAATTATACCCATGAATACATTGTGATTCTCTCTATAGTATTGCATTTTCTATAAAAAATAGGTAAAATTAGCAATATTCTTGTATAATTGTAATATATCAAGGAGAGATATAAATGATTGGCAAAGAAAAATTGCTGGAAATCTCAGAATTAAATCTCGCCGGAAAAATAGAGCAAATGAATGAACTCGATCTAAAAAATTATATCCAGTTACTTTATACGTTTACCGACAATCTTCCCGAACAAGATAAAAGAATAAAAACCGCTTTGGACGCGAAAAATTACGATGCTTTAACAAAACACCTTACCGCCCTCAAAGGCATATTGGAAAAAATTCATGCGGATGAAATGGCGGTGGATTGCGCAAAGCAGATCACCTCTCTGGGTGTCATAAAGCATGAAAAACTAGACGCTTACATGCGCCACTATTTTTTGTTCAGCTTATCCACATTAGCCGCTGATATTCAAAAGGCGGAACAGCAATCGGAAGGAAAAGACGCAAAATCTGCGGAAACCGCCCCGAACAAGCTAAAAAACGCAATTGATAAAAGCAAAACCATTAACGTAGAAAAATTACTCGCTATTTCAGAAATAAAACTTGCCGACAAATTCGACCAAATGAACGAAAACAGTTTTAGTGATTATGTCAAATTGCTAAATGCCTTTACCGAGAACTACCCCGATCAAGAAGAAAAAATTAAAAACGCATTAAAAACGGAAGATTATGACACTTTAAAAAAACAACTTATAGTTCTTAATGAAATATTGGAAAAAATCCTTGCGGATGAAATGGCGGAGGAATGCAAGAAGCAGATTGACGCGATTGGGAAAACAATGCCCGAAAAAATCGAAGCTTTTATGCGTTACTTCCTGTCCAACTTGTCCATGCTGTCCATAAATATTCAAATGGCTCAGCAAAAGGTAGACTTACCCAAATCTTTACCGGAAAAAGAGGTAAATACCGGTTCCCCATCAGATATGAAAATACTGGCTGTTGACGATACAACCTTTTTCCAGACCATACTGAAAAAAGTTTTACAGGACAGCAGATACAAACTAACCTGCGCCGCAAGCGGCAGAGAGGCGCTTAAATATCTTGAAAAACACACGGCGAACATGTTTCTTTTGGACATAGAAATGCCTGGAATGGACGGTTTTGAACTTGCGACAAGAATCAGGGAAAAAGGGCATAAAGAGCCTATTATTTTCCTGACAGGCAACGCAAAGAAAGAACATTTGGCAAAAGCTCTGGAAGCGGGAGCGACGGATTTCATAATTAAACCAATCAACAAAGAAATTCTTCTTGCTAAAATCCGCAAGTACATATAGGAGATTTTATGGTAATTAACAGAGACAAACTGCTTGCAATCTCAGAACTAAATCTTGCCGGAAAAATAGAGCAAATGGAAGAAAGCAAAGTGGCAAATTATGTCCAGTTATTAAATTCATTTACCGACAACCTTCCGGGGTTGGAGAAAAAAATAAAAGACTCGCTGGTTGTAAGAGATTACGACGCTTTGACAAAACACCTTGCGGCTGTCCGCAGCATTTTGGAAAAGATTTACGCGGACGAAATGGCGGCGGATTGTACGAAACAGATTAACTCTTTGGGCAATTCAAAACATGAGAAAATTGAATCCTATATGCGTTACTTTTTGACAACATTGTCAATTTTATCCGCTGACATTCAAAAGGCGCAGCAAACGGGCGCGCCCGCCGGGAACACGGGCGGAACAAAAGATACAACCGGAAGAAATAAAATCATTGACATGGAACTTCTGTTTGCCATTTCAGACTTGAATCTGGACAGAAAAATAGAGCAAATGGAAGATGAGGAATTCCTGAATTATGTCAAAATATTGAATTCTTTTACCGAGGATTTTCCCATACGCGAAGATAAAATAAAAGCCGCGCTGATAGTAAAGGATAACGAAACTTTAATAAAACAACTTACATACATTAAGGATATATTGGGAAAAATTTACGCGGATGAAATGACGGAAGAATGTTCAAAGCAGATTGACTTGATTGGAAAAATAAAGCATGAAAAAATAGAAGCATACATGCGTTATTTTTTGACAAGTTTGTCCATGTTATCCCTTGATATCCAAATGGCTCTGCACAAGGTAGACAAATCAGCGTCTTTACACTCAAAGATCGCTATTGAAGGACCCAAAACAGACAAAAGAATACTGGCGGTTGACGACACGGCGTTTTTCCTGGTTGTGCTTAAAAAGAAGCTGCAGAATACCAGATATAAAATAAACTGCGTAACATCTGGCAGAGAGGCGCTAAAGTACCTTGAAAAACACAAGACGGATATGTATCTTTTGGATATAGAAATGCCGGGTATGAACGGCTTTGAACTTGCGGCGAAAATAAGGGAAAAAGGGCATAAAGAGCCTATTATTTTCCTTACCGGAAACGCAAGAAAAGAATATTTTGCGATGGCGATGAAAGCCGGAGCGACGGATTTCATAATTAAGCCTATCAATAGGGATGTTCTTGTAACAAAAATACGAAAATATATATAAAAGAGGTGATTAAAAAATGATTAACAAAGAAAGATTGCTTGCGATTCCGGAATTGAAAATTGCCGGAAAAATCAAACAAATGGACGAGAAAAGTTTTGAAAATTATTATCAATTATTAAAAAATTTCACCGAAACTTATCCTGATCATGAAGAACGTTTAAAAACGGCTTTGCAAAATAAGGCTTACGACTCTTTGACAACCGAACTGTCCGCCATTTGTTTTGATTTGGATAAAATCTTTGCTATCGATTTGTCGGAAGATTGCAAAAAACGAATTCCCGAACTAAAAAGTTTAAAACCTGAAAAAATTGAAACTTTTATTAATTTCTTTACATCAAATTTATCCATGCTGTCCATTGATATTCAAATGGCGGAAAAAGAGGGAGGAGGAGACGACAATAACGCCGAACCTCGCAAAGAAGGCGACAGAATATTGGCGATTGACGATACCGCGTTCTTCCTGACCATGCTGAAAACAACCTTGCAGGATACCAGATACAAAATAACCTGCGTAACAAGCGGCAGAGACGCGTTGAAATTTCTTGATAAAAACACGCCTGATCTTATTCTTATGGATATAGAAATGCCGGGAATGGACGGTTTTGAACTTGCCGGAAAAATCAGAGAAAAAGAAAAATATTTAGCCATTTTAAATAAATCCAAAGTCATAAACGCTCCGATTGTTTTCCTGACAGGCAACGCCAAAAGAGAAAACGTACAAAAAGCTATGAGAGCAGGAGCAATTGATTTTATACTTAAGCCAATTAACAAAGAACTGCTTATTGAAAAAATAGAAAAGTATATTAGATAAAGAAAATTATATTTAAGGCGGTTAGAAAGAATATTATGTCAATTAGTACCCTGTTTAAGAAAGTAACCCCCAAGAAGCCACTGTATGTACAGATAACATTTACAATCTCTTCATTCTTGTTAATGGTTGTTTTAAGTTATTTATTTACAAGCAATATTGTTCAGAAATATGTAACCCAAAACACGGAGAATATTCTAAATACCGTACAGACTCAAGTTGTATCTGATCTTATGGAACCGCAAATAGAGCTGGAAAGTTTTTCACGGGCAGTGCAAAACATGATTTTAAATGGAGAAAGCACGCAAAAAATCCGAGAATATTACAATGACATATCAAGTTATCTGGCTTTAAATAAACAAAGCTATTTAAGCTTTAACGGATTTTTAGGATATTTTGAAACATTCCCCGAAGGACCCGTTTTCATGGAAAGTTTTGTCTGGGATAGACCGGGAGACTTTGAGCCGAAAGAACGACCATGGTATCTTAACGCGATTGCAGCAAACGGCAGTATTGCGGAAACTTTAATGTATCATGATGTTATTTACGGAAACGCAATGCTTATATATTCTCTGTGCATTTACGACACTATGGGAAAACAGTTAGGCGTTGTGGGTTTAAGGGTAAAAATTGACAATATAAAAAAATATATTGTTAATACGATTAAGGCTAATAACGAATACGGAATATTGATCGGCAGAGATATGGTTATACTCGCCCACGAGAATGACGGTTTTGTCGGAAAATATGTGTATGAACCGGATATCCCTTTTTCTAAATTCGCAAGCGAAATAGAGAGCGGGCAGGAAATTATAAACCGCCCGTTAAAAACCTTTTTTGGCGAATCCGCTACCGCCAATTTCAGAATTCTTCCCAACGGCTGGGCTTTGGGAATAATAACGCCTAAAAGAACTTATTATAAAAACGTAATTACTATGGCGGTAGTTCTTTTTCTCTTGGGTACAGTGCTTTCGTCGATTTTAATCTTAGTTCTTATCCGCCTTGACAAAGCAAGAGAAAAATCGGATTTGGCAAACGTGCATAAATCTTCTTTCCTTGCAAACATGAGCCACGAGATACGAACGCCCATGAACGCAATTATCGGCATGACGGATCTTCTGCTCTACGAACAGCTTAACAAAAGACAGACGGGTTTTGTCAACGATATTAAAACATCCGCCAAGTCGCTTCTTTCCATTATCAACGACATATTGGATCTGTCCAAAATCGAGGCGGGTAAATTGGAGCTTAATCCGGTTAACTACGATTTCCATGTGCTTTTGGATAATATTTTTTCCATGTTCAGTTTTGTAACGCAAAAGAAAAAATTGGCGTTTTACTATGAAGTTGAGGGGCAGATGCCCAACTACCTGTACGGCGACGATGTAAGGCTTAAACAGGTATTAACCAATATTTGCGGAAACGCGGTTAAATATACCGAAAAAGGCTATGTAAAGTTTAAAGTAACATCCTCGGACAACAAACTCAGATTTGAAATCAAAGACAGCGGCATTGGAATCAAAAAAGAAGACATAGCGAAATTGTTTCATACTTTCCAGCGAATCGAAACAGAAAAGACTCATAACACAGTCGGAACAGGTTTAGGACTTTCAATCAGCAAGACCTTTGTGGAAATGATGGGCGGAGAAATAGTAGTTGACAGTGAATATGAACAGGGAACCATTTTCGTGGTAACAATTCCGATTGTAGAAGGCAATAAGGAAGAAGCAAAAATAAAGAAAGGATTGGAAAACGACGGGCAGGTGCTAACGGCGCCCAATGCCAAGATTTTGGTTGTAGACGACAATGAATTTAACATAAAAGTCGCTGAAGGACTGTTCGGTCTGTTTAAGATTAATATACAAACTGCTTTTTCCGGAAAAGAAGCGATTGAACTTGTTAAAAGCAACATCTATGACATTGTATTTATGGATCACATGATGCCTGAAATGGACGGCGTAGAAGCGACCGCCATAATAAGGAAAATGGAAAAGTATAAAGATCTGCCTATTATAGCGCTTACGGCAAATGCGGTTCAGGGCGCAAAGGAAATGTTTTTATCCAGCGGATTCAACGGATTTGTTTCAAAACCCATTGATATGCATGAAATGTACAAAACTCTGAAAGAATGGCTGCCGGCTGATAAGTTAGAGTTTAAAAAAGAAGAAGTATTAGAAAAGGAACAAGAAATGAGCGACTTTATTCAATCTATGAAAAAAATCAAGGAAATAAACACCGATATTGGTCTTGAACGCGTTTCCAACATGGAAGATATGTACAAGGATACAGTGGAGCTTTTCAACAAAAAGCTCGTGTCGCAGTGCGATACCATGACAGAAAAATTAAACGCAAAGGACGCAAACGGATTTGCAATTTTAATACACGCAATGAAATCCCAGTTGGCGACTATAGGAGCGATGGGTTTATCCGATCTTGCGTTAAGAATGGAAACAGCGGCCAAAGGCGGCGATCTTCAGTTATGCGAACAACACTATCCGTCTTTCAAGGAGAAAATGTTAATCCTGCATGATGATTTGTCAATCGTTTTCCCGGACTTAACTAAAAAAGAAGTCAGTAAAAAGAAGGGAGACACAGCTTCATTAAAGATAAATATTGATAAAGCTCTTGAAGCCGCGAGCGACTTTGACAGGGACGCCGGTCTTAACGCTATAAACGATTTATTGAACTATGATTTCGGCGAGCAGACTAACGCCGATCTGGAAAATGTCGTCGCCGCTTTTAAGGATTTTAATTTTGACGATGTTACGGAAACATTAAACAAACTGAAAGCGGCAAATTGACAATTCGGTTTAAAACCGTTTAAAACTGCAAATTCACCTCTTAGAACCCCCTAAAGTCTGCTTAAACTTAAGCCGATACTATTATCACTGGGAGGGAAATCCTCTCTAAAATCAGACGGTGTGCATAGGGTTTCGGCCCTGACGTCCAGGCGCATCGTCTTTTTTTTATGCCCTGCCCCAAAGAACGAAAATATCTACCACATCCAGTATATATATTTCACGCATCTCTCTTTGTTCGCGCTGGTGTGTGGTTCGTGGTAAAAAATTTCCCTAACTTTGCTTGTATTTTTCTAAAAATGTTCCAAGTCTGCGCATGGCGTCTGTAAGAGTCGCCTTATCGGGAAGGAAGACAACGCGGAAATGATCCGGCTCTTTCCAGTTAAAACCGGTTCCGTGAACAAGGAGCAGGCGCTGGCTATGCAGTAAGTCAAGCATAAACTTTTCGTCGTCTTTTATATTGAAGCGTTTAATGTCTACTTTTGGGAAACAATAAAGAGCGCCCTTGGGGTTTACCACGGAAAGACCGGGGATTTCGTTGACCATGCTAACCGCCGTGTCCCTCTGCTCTTTCAATCTGCCGCCGGGAAGAATCAGGTCTTTAATGCTCTGATAGCCGCCAAGCGCGGTTTGGATGCCGTATTGAGCGGGCATATTGGGGCAAAGACGCATGCTTGCGAGCATATCAAGCCCTTCGACATAACCGGCGGCGCATTCTTTGCTGCCGGAAAGAACCATCCAGCCCGCGCGGAAACCGGTCGCGCGCCATGCCTTGCTTAATCCGTCAAAAGTGACCGTCAAAATATCCGGCGCTATTGTGGAAAAAGGGATATGTACCGCATCTTCGTAAGTGATACGGCTGTAAATTTCATCGGCATACACGATTAAGTCTTTTTCTCTGGCAATTTGGGCTATACCTTCAAGGATAGAACGGTCATAAACCGCGCCTGTCGGGTTATTGGGGTTTATTACTACAATTGCCTTGGTTTTTGGGGTAACTTTAGAACGGATATCGTCTAAAACGGGGTTCCAATCCGCCGATTCATCGCAAAGATAGGGAACCGGTTTGCCTCCCGCAAGGGTAACGGCGGCTGTCCACAGGGGATAATCCGGCATGGGTATCAAAACCTCGTCGCCTGAGTCAAGGAGAGCCTGCATCGACATCGATATTAACTCGCTTACCCCGTTCCCGATAAAAATATCATCAATTCCTACGTCCATTACTCCCTTGGATTGGAAATCCTGCATTACGGCTTTACGCGCGGAAAAAAGCCCGCGTGATTCGCCGTAAGCCTGGGCATTTTGTAAATTAACAATCATATCGTGGACAATTTCGTCCGGAGTGTTCAGTCCAAAAGCGGCGGGACTGCCTATATTGAGTTTGATTATTTTAAAACCTTCTTCTTCAAGCCGCCTTGCTTCCTTGAGTACCGGTCCGCGTATGTCGTAACATACATTTTCCAATTTTGAAGATTTTTCTATTTTTTTCATTTGTGTTTTTTCTCCGAATTACCGCTTGTAGGCAGATCGGCGTAAAGCGGCGGATCTGCGGATTCTTTATTGAAAAGCCATTTTCCGGCTTCATTAATATATTTACTTATTATAGCGATGTGGATTTCGGCTCCCACCTTTTCTTTCTCTTTTTGCCAATTTTCAAGATTATTAAGCGCGTTTTTCACACGTTCGCGGCCATTTTCCGCCGTTTCACGGCATGTTTTGGAATCTGAAGAATGTTTTTCTATTGTATTCTGTAAAAAATAAGAGGAAAGACCGGTTATAAGGATACTATCAGAGGTAAGAGCCAATGATGAAAATTCAGGTTCCGCCTGCCTAAAGTCGCCGCTTAAAAGCTGCGAAAAACCGTAGAACCAGCGCACCCATTGTTTATCATTTTTTCCGCACTTTCCAAGGTTATTTTTAAAAAAGAGAGCCGCTTCTTTATGATTGCTGCTTAAAACCCTTGCGGTTCCGAAAATCAGCACATTTTTGCCGATTAGAGAGGGTTTTGCCGCCAAAACCTTGCCTTCAAGCTTTAAAACCGACTGAAAATCCGAAATTACCAGATAAGAACTGGCTAAAAGCCTTACATAACGGTCGGAATATCTGCCTTTTACATAGATTTTTTTCTCTAAATAATACGCTAAAGCCGGCCAATCCTCTCTTTCCAGAAGCGAAAATAGCCGATAATTAAAGAAGAAAAATATTCCCATGCAAATAAGGAGAACAGCCATGAACAAAAGAAGCGGTAAAGTGATGTACCGTAAAGTTACCGCACTTCCCTGCCCTGAAATTATCACAGGCAATAATGATGTGACTATAACGATAGTTATGATAAATACACTAAATATGGTTATCAGATGTTTAAATTTCAATGAAAATTCTCCTAATAATATATATAATAGAAGAAAGATTATGTTACGTCAACAATGCCGGGTTTGTTATTTCTTCCGGGGGATAAAATGAACAATTTTAACATAAAAGAAATTAGACCCTTCTGTTATTTCTCAAAACCTGTTTATCTTGATAAAGCCTTTGTGCTTACCGTGCCGGAAACTCCCTTTTCAAATGATTTATTAAAACTGCTTGAAAAATGGAGTTTTAAAGCCGTATACAGCGAAGGCGAAACCAGCAAAGAATACGTTAAATCTGGAGAAACCGTCACTCATACTTCGGAAGTATCAGGGGCTGAAATAGGAACGGTAGCGGGAATTTCTCAGCAAACGGATTTTGATAAGTTAAAAAAAGCGGAAGAATTTTATACAAGTTTTCTTTTCTATGTGGAAAATATGTTTGTTAAAGCGTCTGTATCCGACGAACTTGATGAAAGAACCGTGACTGAAAAAATCAAGGAAATAGCCGAGTACATAAAAGAAGATCGCCGTTTTTTAATGAGGGTCTTAAAGAATATAGAGCCCGCGGAAGGAAAGAACTATCTTGCCACACATTCGGTGCGTACGACAATACTTTCCATGATAATCGGCACATATCTTAAACTGCCAACCTACCGTTTGATAGAGCTTGGAGTCGCAGCCCTTATGCATGAAGCGGGAATGTTAAAATTACCGTCAAATATTTATTTAAGTCAGAGGGCTCTTAATCCTGTGGAGCAGAAAGCAATTTCCACGCACCCTATTCTTGGTTACACTATGCTTAAATCTTTTAACTTTCCGCTTCCCGTTTGTTTAGCCGCGCTTGAACACCATGAACGCGGGAACGGATCAGGTTATCCGCGAAGATTGCCCAACGAAAAAATAAGCCTGTACTCAAAAATAATAGCCGTTACGTGCTCATACGAGGCGTTAAGTTCCAAGAGACCGCACAAAGAAGCAAAAGACGGTTACACGGGAATGTTGGAGCTTTTAAGAAACGATGGAAAACAATATGACGATACGGTCGTAAAAGCGCTTGTTCTGTGTCTGTCCATTTACCCGATCGGTCTTTACGTGCTTTTATCAAACGGAAAGAAAGGGCAGGTTGTGGACGTAAATCCCGAAAATCCCCGTTTTCCGATTGTACAAATTTTTGATGAGTTCACGCCCGACGGAAAAATAAAAACGGTACAAACCGCTCCTGACGTACTGACAATTGTTCGTCCGCTTAAACGCAACGAGATAGGCAACTAATCATGGGGTTTTTGCCTATATTAATATTAATCACATTCGCGTTGATTATTTTAAACGGAGTTTTTTCTCTTTTTGATTCAGCTTTACGCTTATGCAGAAAAACGCGGCTGGAAAAAGAAGAATCAAAACGATACAAAGCGGTTCTTAAAGCGTTGGAGAATCCGCAAAAGCTATCGCTTTCATGCCGTTTATGGTGCAATGTACTCAAAGTTCCGCTTTTTTTCTGCGCATTATTAATTCTTTCTGAATTTTTTCACTTCTTCCAAAACGAAAAACCGGGCGTTGGTATTTACCTGCTATGGATAGCGTTATCTGCAATAATTATAGGCGTAATTATCACACTGCTTGCGGACAATCTTCCAAAATTATTGTCAAGAATAATGCCTGAAAAAATAGCCGCTTTTCTTCTGCCTGTTATGAAGTTTTTTTCTTTTTTTATGCTGCCATTTACGCTGCCTACAATAAAATTTAATTCATTTTTTAATTCAAAAATCCGTTCTGAAATTGACGATACCAATATTACAGAAGAAGAACTACAGGACGAATTGCGCAACACGCTTATAGAAGGCGAAAAATCCGGCGTTGTTGAAAACGGGGAACGCGACATGGTAGAGGGCGTTTTCTATCTTGGGGATCGCCCTGTGCGCGCTTTTATGACCCACCGTTCTGAAATTCAACTGCTGGACATTAACGCCCCTTACGATGAAATCCGCGCAAAAGCCGTTGAATACCGCGAACAGAGATGTTTCCCGGTTGTAAACGCAAGTCCCGACGAAATTGTCGGCGCGGTTTACACAGAGGACATTATTCTTGATTACGCGTTAAACGCTCCTCTGGGGTTACGCGCAATAATGAAAAAAGCGCAATTTATTCCCGAAACAATGCCTGCCATTAAAGCGTTTGAGTCTTTTAAGCAGGGGCAGTCAAACTTTTTGTTTGTCATGGACGAATACGGCGGACTTGCCGGTCTTCTCTCCATCACATCGTTAGTCGAAGAAATTGTCGGCGAACTTTCAATTTCCGCCGCAACTGAAGAACCGCTCCTAAAACAGGAAGACGGCAGTTTCTTAGCCGACGGCATGCTCAATATTGACGACGCGGCAAAAGCGCTTGGTCTTACCGGTTTTGGAGAGGAAAAAGATTTCCACACTCTTGCCGGGCTTATTCTGTATATCGCCGGGGAACTTCCGCGCGTCGGCGACAGTTTTAATTTTCAGGGATATAAATTTAAAGTTATTGATAAAGACGGTAACAGGATTGATAAAATCCTTGTTACAAAATTGCCTGTTCAGGAATAAAAAATCAATCCACCTGCGGAACGCAGATTTTGCCCATGTACAACTCTTTTGGATTCACCCTAATCTTTAATTTTTTTTCCAGCGATGAAAGAAGACGCATCTGCGTCTCATCGCCGATTGTTACCATTATGCCGCGTTTTCCCGCGCGTCCCGTTCTGCCGCAGCGGTGTATGTACACTTCGCTGTCGGCGGGAACGTCAAGGGCAATGACATGGGTAATATCGGGGATATCTAAACCGCGGGCGGCTAAGTCTGTAGAAACAAGCACGTCTACGCTTCCGTTTCTGAATAACTCCAGCGCCTCTTTGCGTTCCGCTCCTGAAAGTTGGTTTTTGCCTATCTTGCCGAAAAGCCCTGAGCATGGAACATGATGGTACTGGAGGCGCGAAAGGACTAATGCCGCCTCATCGCCCTTGCTTATGAATACCAGCGCTTTAACGCGGGATTTTTTTGTTTTAATGGCGGCTAACAGTGAGCGCAAAGTTTGATCCTTGCGCCGTTTTTCGCTGAAAATAGCCCAGTGTTCTATTTTGTCGCGCAGGATTTCATTGTCTTCTGATTCGATAAAGGCGACTCCCCTGCTCTCTCCGCCGCCGAAAAAGACGGTCTGTACTTTTTCCACGCATTTTTTGTTTATCGTAGCGGAACACGCGGCAAGAAGAATGTTATCGGTCTTTGCGAATTTGCGAATCAGCGAACATAATTCTGTTGTATCGTCTATCATTTCGCCGCTTACAAGGCGGTCGGCTTCGTCAAAAACAAGCGAAGATAAGTTATTCAATTTAAGGATTTTTTTCTGAGCAAGAAGAAGGAGCCTGTTTGGGTTTCCCACGACAATATCGGGTTTAGTCTTTTTAAAATTTTCAATTTGGCGGTCAAGACTGATGTTCCCGATTGCCAAAAAAGAGCGAATAGGCGAATCCTCTAAAAGAAAATCCAACTCTGATGAAATCTGGGAACAAAGTTCCAAAGTAGGGGCTAAAATCAAAACACGCGGTCCAAAAGTTGGTTTTTCATTTAAAAGTAAATTAGTTAAAAGCGGCAGAAGGTAGGCAAAAGTCTTGCCCGTACCCGTAGCCGAGGTAAAAAAGACGCTTTCACTGGCACAGAGGCGGGGAATCACTTTACATTGAATATCGGTCGCTGTTTTTATGTTGCGTTTTTCAAGACATTTTAAAAAACACGGCGCCGCGCCTAATTGCTCAAAATTCATCGTTTATTTTACCCAATATATTGATTTACTTCAATTATAAAAGCTGACATAATAGAGTTATATTTAAGGAGTATAACCATTTTATCTTTTTTATTGGGATTTATCTGCTCCATAGGATTTTATCCCCTTTTTTATAAGGCTAATAAACCCGAGTCCCGCCCGCAATCTATCGCCCTTTTGGCGTTAGTCATTCTGGGCTATCCGTTTTATTTGTTATTTAATCACCTTTATTTCTACGGAAAAGTTGAGGCTCCCTCATTCGTTGATACTACTGTTATTTTTATTACGCTTCTTCTTCTTTCCTTTGTTTTGCTGGGTAAAAATCGTTTAAGGACGCTTATAGCCGCTTCTTTTATTTTCAGCATAATAAATTTAGCGCAATTTCCTGTTGTTTATTTTACCGTTGTTTTTATTTACCCTGTAACTGATTTACAAAATTTTATGGAAGAGTCCATGAAATTCCCGCAATTATATTACGGCGCGCTTTTTTTCATCAATATTCTCATAACCGTTTGCTGTCTTCTCGCCGCGCGCTGGCTGCGTAACACAAAGTCAAAACCGCCTCTTAATCTTTATATTCCTTTTAATTTAATGTTTATTCTTTTCACTTTAATAGTTCTTTTCTGGCTGGAAGATTTTTCACTGATGTCTATGTCTTTTTTATCTTCTTTTTTTATGGGATCGCTTCTTATTGTAATACTGATATTTTTATTTTACCTGTATACGCGGTTAACCGCTGATAATTCATCTGCGGTTATGAAAAATACGGAAACCCAAATATCAGCCGCAAAAAATGATAAATATACGCCGTTCATTCAGCTTTTAAGCAAACGCGAATTGGAAGTTATCGAATCAATACTTGCCGGTAATGTCAGTTATAAAGAACTTTCAAAAGCCCTTAACATTTCCATAAACACGGTAAAAACCCATTTAAAGCATATTTATCAAACTACAGGCGTTTCCAATATTGCGGGGCTTTCATCCCTTTTTTACGGTTATACTTCCAATCACCCCTAAATCACCCTACAATCACCCAAAAGGGTGATTAAATTTAACACTTTTTATTATATATTCTCTACGATTAGACATTTTTAGGAGAATCACATGAAAAGGGGATATGATTTACTTAATAACGTTTTAATTGATATAGAACAAGGCATCAGGACCGATATTAATTCAGACGTTATCGCCAAAAAACACACTCTCTCGGAAAGTCATTTGCAAAGACTGTTCAGATCAGCGTATAATCAGTCAATAGGATTATACATTCGTTCTTTTAAGTTGACGGCAAGCATTAATGACTTGCTTAATACGAATTCAAATATTCTGGATATTGCGCTTGGCTATGGCTTTAATTATGAGCAATCTTACATAAGAGCTTTTAAACGCAAATTCGGAATTACGCCCGGTAAACTTCGTAAAAATAGGACATTTACAAACCAGAAAGTATAAACCTCTTTTTTAAACAAGAAAATTCCGATAATATAAAAGAGTTCTCATTTAGGAGGTATAACAATGCAGCATTCTAAGGCTTTAAGGGCGCGAACATGGTTCGCAATCTCCTTAATTTTGAGCTTCGCTCTGCTTACTTTCGGCTGTTCAAAAAAAAATCAAGCTTCGGATTTTTCTAATATAAAAATATCAGCCAAAACCGTACCGGAAGGTATCCGTGTAACTTTTTCCAACTATTCCAAATATTCCGACATTCCGCCGGAAATAGACAACTTAAAAATTGTGTTTTATGATTGGGGTGAAAACGGCGAACCTGATTGGAACAATATGGACATGTCCGCATCTTTCAATTATTTTCATGATTATTTCCGCGAATCATTTTGTGAAAACGCGATAGAACAGGTAAGAAAGACCGGTAAGGTGATTTTCCCTTTTGTTAAAAAAGGTCATAAATACACTATTAATGCTCTTTTTATCAACGGCAAAAATATTGAAAAAAAGATAAGCGCTGAATGTGTTGCGGATAAAGGCATATATCTGAATGAAAATATAAGCCTTGATCTTAATAACGCTCATACCGGCGTTAAATTATCAGGCAAACCAGCATTTACGCCCGACATTAAATCTGAATCGCAAAAAATGTCTTATAACATTGTCATTTGCGCAGATGATTATTTGCCCGCGATTGCCTCGGATAAAACCGACGATTTATTCTGGGACTTTGAACCGAGGTTCAGCGAATATTTAAAAGATAATAATGTGGCAAAAGGTAATTATCCGTCTTATGCCGGAGTTAATCTTTACATTACTTATAATAAAATTTCATGGATACTGGAAATTGCAAAAAGCCCGATGTTTACTTATTCTTTTTAAATAGATTATGAAAAAATATGAAATATTTTTATTTGATGCAGATGACACATTATTCGATTATGATTTAGCGGAAAGAAATGCCTTAAAAACAATGTTTGAATATTGCGGATTTAATTTTTCAGAAAATGCGCTTGCAATGTATAGAGAAATAAATTCAAAAGTTTGGAAGGATTATGATAACGGTAATATTTCAAAAGAAGAATTACAGCCGTTAAGGTTTCAAAAGCTGTTTGAAAAAATAGGCGTTAATTATGATTCCGATATATTTAATCAAAAATACTTAGTAGAGGTTGGTAAAGGCGGATATTTAATAAACGGCGCATTAGAAATATGTAAAAAAATAATTTCCTGTAATAAAAAAATTTACATTGTATCAAACGGCGTTTTACTGACTCAAAAAACCAGAATTGAATATTCGGCGATAAGGGAATATATTACTGATTTTTTTGTTTCGGAATTTATAGGTTATCAAAAGCCAAATAAATTATATTTTGATTATGTATTTTCACATATCCCGAAAATAGAAAAAGATAAAATAATTATTATAGGAGATAATCTTTTGCATGATATTGCAGGAGGAATTAACGCAGGCATTGACACTTGCTGGTTTAATAAATCGGGAAATGCAAACGATACTGAAATAAAGCCGACATATGAAATTAAAAACTTAAATGAATTGGATATATTTGTTTAATGGTTAAAAAGCCTTTTATTGGATTGACGGAATATAAATTTTTTGTTTAATATATACTGATAGAGAAAACTATGGAATTTACAACTCATGCCAACATATTTTTCAGTTTTATAACTTCAATAGGGTATTACCGTCTCTTTTTTACAATAAATCGACCCATTGTACGATGGCGTTTTTTTGCCATGTCCGGGGTAGTAATATTTATCCGTCCGCTTTGTATGGCATTGCAGCTCCATTTGGCTAAAATGTCCGGCGGTTTTCTGGAGCCTAATATCACTGTTATTTTGGTTACCTGTTTCAGTAATTTGCTTTCGCTTATTCTTTGCGTTTTACCGGGACCAAACCGCCTGCGAGCGTTTGTCGCCGCTTCATTTGTCCTTAGTATTATTCATG
>Ga0268262_10003778_pt1 | contig 16108 bp, 10 predicted proteins | sample TergutNc150P3_FD_190354 | JGI IMG/M metagenome (GOLD analysis project Ga0268262, IMG submission 190354) | Nasutitermes corniger P3 segment gut microbial community from laboratory colony in Florida, USA - Nc150 P3 (SPAdes) (version 2) | ecosystem: Host-associated > Arthropoda: Insects >... | reverse complement strand
CGACAGGATTTTGCAGCGTCTTGCCGCCGATTTTCACCGATAAATCCATATTCTTTTATTTCCCCGCACAAATTTGAAATAAAAATAATTTTTCGCGCAAACAAAAAGAGACGGCATTTTCAAGCCGCCTCCCTTTGTTTTTTTAACTTTCTCCAAAACTCTACTTAATCAAAATCCGCTTCGTCATATTAAAGCCGGAATTTGTTTTAACCTGCAATATTGCCGCCTGATTGCGCAAGAGCGATTTCGGCAGGGCGACGCTTGCAAAATTTGCGTTCACCGCGACGCTGCGCTCAAACAGTATTCTTCCGCGAACGTCGAACAAAACGATATTGGCGCTGTTTGCGCTTGACGGAAGCGACAGGTTTATATTTCCGTTAATAACCGAAACGCCGACGCTCGAAACCGTTTTGTTTTTGTTTTGCGCAATCGGCGCGGCAGATTTCAATGCCTGAGTTTGCTCCCAAATAGCGTTCAAAAGCGAATATGGACTTGTCGCGGCGACATCCTGACCTAATTCCCAAATCATAATCCCGCCCGCGTTTTTTTCCCAGGCGTATTTCGTTTTGCTTTTTATCGTCGGAATGCCGTCGTAATATATATCGCCGCTTTGATTTTGCTGTGAAAAAAGGGCAGGATTATCTTTAATTATGTCTGAATATGTCGTCGCGGGACCTCTCCCGTAAAAAGGAACGCCCAAAAAAACCTTTTCTTTCGCGATTAGTCCGCTGTTTAACCACATATCGAGTTTATATTTCGCTTGCGCTTCGTTAGAATGCCCTAACGGGCTGCTCATATCGTAAGTCATAAGATGAAGAGCGTCCATAGCGGTATATGCTTTTATATCGTAATCGTCCGGATTGTATTGTGCGCCGATAGCGAAAGATAATCTTTTATTTCCCAGCGCGGTTTTAAGTTCGCCCATAAAATCCGCAAAGTCGGCTTTTTGCGATGCCCCGCTGGGATATTCCCAATCAATATCCACGCCGTCGAAATTATTCGCATTCACCATAGCGACGATGTTTTCGACAAAAGTTTGCCTGTTTGCCGCCTGAACGCTTTCCGCAAAAGAACCCGTTCTCCCCCAGCCGCCCAAGGCGATAATAACTTTTACGTTTTTGTTATGCGCCTTATTTACCACGTCTTCGACATTTTCAGTCCAACCGGAACCGCTGGGTAAAACCACGTCGTGTTCCTGGGGAGTTATGGAAAATAAAACAATATGCGTTAATTTTTCTAATTGAGCATCACTCGGAGCGTTGCGGTATTCGGGAAGATACGCCACAATATCGCCCTTGGCAAACGCCCTTATCGGTAATAACAGCATTACCGAAACAATCAAAAACTTTCTTATACTTATCATTATTCCTTTCAGAAACGTAAAGAGAGGGTGCGAAATGCGCCCTCTCTTATTAAAAAAACCTACTTAATCAAAATCCGCTTCGTCATATTAAAGCCGGAATTTGTTTTTACCTGCAATATAGCCGCCTGATTGCGCAGGAGCGATTTCGGCAGGGCGACGCTGGTAAAATTTGCGTTCACCGCGACGCTGCGCTCAAACAGTATCCTTCCGCGAACGTCGAACAAAACGACATTGGCGCTGTTTGCGCTTGACGGAAGCGACAGGTTTATATTCCCGTTAATAACCGAAGCGCCGACGCTCGAAACCGTTTTGGTTTTGTTTTGCGCAATCGGATTTGGACCAGGCGGCGTAGGTTCCGGGTCGTCTTCAATTACCAAGCCGCGCACGATAAGCGAAGTCACGGTTAAGTTTGTCGGCAGTCCATACGAATCAAGTGCGCTTAACGAAATCCCTTCCACTTCCGACATTTTTAACGAAGGCGCCCCCTTGTCCCAATCAAATGCCACGAATTGACTTGGCGTTATCGTCTTAGTTTTGTTGTTTCCGACTTCAAGTTCGACATAATATTCGTGTTCGTTCTTGGAATTCAGCGCTATATAAGTCGGTTTATCTACCGAATATTTAATCTCTATTTGGGTAACTCCCGACCAATCGCCGTCAATAAAACCTATACCGACATAAGGATATTCATCGTCGTCATCGACATCACCGGGGTCGGAACCTAACGTCCAATTCGCCGTAAGCGGATTTCCCTGTTTTGTTATGTTCAAAGTAGAGCCGTTTTCGCCTTTGTCCCAAATTTTGCTCCAAGCGGAGTCGCCCCAAGTGCCGTCGGCAAGGTCGGGAGCGTCGCCTGCTGGCGGGTTAGGCGGCGTCGGCGTTGTGCCGTTTTGGGCAAACGTTACGTTAATCGACTGATTCTTAGTAACGTTACTGAAAGTGTAAGTCGTGATTTTGCCTTTGCTTGCTCCGTCCACTTTTACGTCCGAAATGGAATATCCGCTGTTTGCGGCAATCGTCAGGGTCAAACTGTTGCCGCTTTGTACGCTTATAGAACTTCCCGAATTTACCGTACTGCTGCCGTTTCTAACCGTTCCGCCGCTGTTATACGTTACACTTATATTGTAGTTGGTGACTTGCTGGTTTCCCCCACCGCCGCCGCCCAAATCCTGCGTTTGTTGCCAAATAGCGTTCAAAAGCGAATACGGACTTGTCGCGGCGACATCCTGACCTATTTCCCAAATCATAATTCCGCCCGCGCCTTGTTCGTAAGCGTATCTCGTTTTGCTTTTTATTGTCGGAATGCCGTCGTAATACCAACCGTTCGCAGTATTGACTTGGGAATATTGCGCCGGATTATTTTTAATTATTCCGGAGTATGTTTCTTCTGCACTTGAACTTCTCCCATAAAAAGGAACTCCTAAAAAAACTTTTTCTTTAGCAATTTGCCCGCTGTTTAACCACTCGTCAAGTTTCTGTTTCGCTTTTGTTTCGTCTGCGTGGTGACTGCCCCAAGCGCCCGTGTAGTTGCCGTTCATATCATAAGCCATAATATGAAGAGCGTCCATAGCATCGTACGCTTTTTTGGGGAATTTTGTAGGTCCGAATTCAGGGTCTGCACCGACTGCAAAAGATAATCTTTTACTTCCCAGTTTGGTTTTAAGAGCAGCCATAAATTCCGCAAAATTGTTTTTTTCCGTTGTAGTTTCCGGATATTCCCAATCAATATCAACTCCGTCAAAATTATTGGCATCTACCATAGCGACGATGTTATTGACAAAAGTTTGTCTGTTTGCCGCTTGAACACTTGCGGGGAAAGTGCCGGTTTTGCCATCACCGCCAAGAGCGATAATAACTTTTACGTTTTTGGCGTGCGCTTTATCTACCACGCTTTTTATGTTGCCAGCCCAGCCGCCGCTTGGCATAGGCACGGTTCCGTTATTGCCGGGAGTAATGGAAAACAAAACAAGATGCGTTATTCTACTCAACTGGTCATCGGTAGGAACAGCGCGATAATCCGGTTGATACGCCACAACATCCCCCTTTGCAAACAACGCCGTCGGCAATAAAAACATCGCCAAAACAAACAAAAACTTTTTCATGGTTTCCCCCTTAAAGAGATTTTAATTTTTACTATTAAATATAAGAATTTTTTTGTGTTTTTTCATAAAAAAATAAGGGAGACGTGAAAAATTACGTCCCCCTCTCAAAATACCCGTTTGGTCAAGCGTTTATTTAATCAAAATCCGCTTTGTCATATTAAAGCCGGAGTTCGTTTTTACCTGCAATATAGCCGCCTGATTGCGCAAGAGCGACTTCGGCAGAGCGACGCTGGCAAAATTTGCGTTTACCGCAACGCTACGCTCAAACAATATCTTTCCGCGAACGTCGAACAAAACTATATTCGCGCTGCTTACGCTTGACGGAAGATACATGTTTATATTTCCGTTTATCACCGAAGCGCCGACGCTTGAAACCGTTTTTATTTTGTTTTGCGCGATAGCGTCAGGCGGCGGAGGCGGAGTTTCTTCTTTTGAAATCGTGATGTTTTCAATATTTACCACGCCGTTTGCCACAAGCCGTAATGTTTTGTTGCCGGAAGAAAGCGTAATATCCGTTTCTGTTTCCGTCCAGTTCCACCAAGTGTCCGTCTTTTGAACCGAAAGCACGCCCAAAGCGGTCGTAACGCTTGCGTCATACACGGAAATTTTACGAGCGGCGGTTTGGACTGCGGCTTTTACGCTTATTTTGTAAGTTGCGTTTTGCGGGACGCTGATAAGATATTCCAATGCGGAATTATTAACCAGACCCCCGACGTATTTTCCGTGTTCGTCGTCGTTGTTGGTAATTTCGGGACTTTTTGAAGAATATTCGACGGAATTAAAAGTCCCCGGAACGGCGTGTCGTTTGGCGAATACTACTTCTATCGACTGCGCGTCGTTAACATTATCAAACTTATAAGTTTTCGACGTTTTAGCCGTGCTGTTGCTTGTTCCGTTTATTTTAACGTCGCCTATCTCATAGCCGTTGTTTGGTGCAAACGTCAGGGTTAAACTGCCGCCGCTTTGTACGCTAACCGGAGTTCCCGAAGCGACGGTATTATTTCCGTTTTTAACCGTACCGCCGCCGTTATTATACGTTACGCTTATGTCGTAATCGACGACTTGATTCCCCGTGAATCCGCCGTTTTTATTGTTTTCGTCCCAAGCGACATCCAAGAACGTTGTTTGGTTGCCCGGATAAGTTTCCCAAAGAATCGCACCGCCGTATCCTTCTCTATAAGCAAAACTAATTTTTCCTCTTATGGAAGTCGCGTTATCTTGCTGGTGTTGTAAACCTATAAAAAGTTTTTCTTTGCTAAATCCGGTTTGTCCCTGTCCAAACGACGCCCAATTCCTAAGAACTTGTTTTGACTTTTCCAAATCCGCAGGAGTGGGCCAAACACCGCCCATATCGTAAGTCATTAACTGCATAGCGTCTATTTTCCAAATGTTTTGTTGCAGATAAGTCACCGTACTTGCGTCCTGTGAAAAGTGATTGCCGTATTCTGAATACGGAGTGTCCGCCCCAAGCGTACCTGAAATCCATTTGCTCGGCATAGCGGCTTTCAAATCAATAGCCAAGTCCACCCACTGCCGCCAATTCACTTCGGTCTCCCAGTCGAGGTCGGCTCCGTCAAAATTATTATCTTCAATATACTTTTTAAGCGCCGCCACAAATTCATGACGATTTGTGTTGTTTGTCGCGTTCATAAAATTTGATGTCGCACCACCCGAACCGCCTATGCCGATAATTACTTTTACTTTTTTTGAGTGAGCCAAATCCACGAAATTACTCAAAGCCGTCCCCGACAAATTCATCCAAGTAGTAACCAAACTGCTACCATCCGGCGAAGGATACACTTGAAACAGTATTATGTGTGTAAGTTTGTCCAACTGCGTAGCCGTCAAAGGATTTTCAGCCCATCTCCAAGTTTGATAATATCCGATAACCGCCGCCCTGTTCGGCAAACACCGCCGCCGAAAACAAAACAATCGCCAAAATAAATAACTTTTTCATAATTTCTCCCTTCGAGAGATTTTAATTTAACAAAAATTATATATTAAAACTTCGGTTTTTTCTTGAATATTTGCGGCTTGCGGTTAAAAGGGCGTTTTTATTCGTATCTCAACGCTTCGATAGGGTCGGACTTGCTCGCTTTGAACGCCGGATACCAGCCGAAAAACACTCCCGTCGCGACGCATACTACAAAACTTATAACTATCGACGAAGGCGTGATGACGACAGTCCAGCCGGATACTTTCGACAGCGCCAGCGACGCGCTTACTCCAAAAATCATTCCGATAATTCCGCCCGTCAAACTTATCATAACCGCCTCAATCAAAAACTGCCACAAAATATCGCGGTCTTTTGCGCCGACAGCCATACGCAAACCTATTTCGCGCGTTCTTTCCGTCACCGACACGAACATTATGTTCATAATTCCTATTCCGCCCACAAGAAGAGATATAGCCGCCACCGCCGTCAAAAGCGCGGTTAGGACTTCGCTTGTGGATTCCATCATATTTCCCATTTCCTGCTGCGACAAAATCGTAAAGTCGTCGGGAACGCCTTCGCGCAGTTTCCTGTGAACGCGCAAAATATCTCTTATCTCCGCTATCGCTTCCTGAGTGAGGGTCTCGTCGCTTACGGAGGCGTAAATCTGGCGTATCTGCTGCGCCGCCGGTCCGGCTATCACCCTTTTGCGCACTGTGTTAAACGGCGCGATAATCATATCGTCCTGGTCCATTCCCGCGTTGTTTTGCCCTTTGGATTTAACCGTTCCTATCACCTGAAACGGAATCTTGTCGAATCTTATCGTTTGTCCTACCGGGTCTATGCTGCCGAATAAATTATCTATTATGGTCTGCCCTATCACGCAAACTTTCGCGCCCATGGAAGATTCCGACGGCGAGAACATACGTCCGTCCTGAATTTCAAGCGTGCGGATGCGCATATATTGCGGTTCGACTCCGTAAATCGTGGTCGTTCTGCTTTCCGCCTGAAATTTGGCTGTTCCGCCTTTGAAAACCGTCGGCGAAATATCCGAAAGCATGGTAGAATTTACGGCTATCGCCTGCAAATCCTTATTGTAAAACCGCGCTCTGCTTGCCGTTCTCGCCGGACCGCGCAAATTTGAGCCGGGCATAATAAACAGCATGTTAGACCCCATCGCCGCAATGGTGTCGCGAATGCTTTTTTTTGTTCCCGCCCCAACCGCAAGCATGGTGATAACCGCCGCCACGCCGATAATTATGCCCAGCATTGTCAAGACCGTTCTAAATCCGTTGCGGATAATCGCTTTGAAAGCCAGAGTTATCAGCCGTCCTAAATTCATTATCTCTCCTTTTACGTCTGCGTAAAATATGATATTTCGTACGGCGCGGATGTTTCAGGGTTTTTATAATTAACGAAAAAATCATATTTTCAAATTTTTCAGGCAAAATGTTTGCGCACATAATATTTTAAGGAATGCTGTTTGATATGGAATTTATTCAGGAAGGCGGTGCCAAATGTTTTTGAATTTAACGCAACAGGAAAGTGACGAGTTAAAGGTAGAAGCGGATAAAGAAAATACCCCGTTAGATTGGTACATACGACTTAAATTAGGTCTAAAAGTCAGCACTCCAAACGCAGAAGAGTATGAGTTTGTAGTTCATGAAGCAAAGCAGTTTCATACGGGAAAAAAGTTTTATTTGAAGGATTTAAGGTGCTTTCGCGCCATATATGACAGTAACGTATGTAAAGCAAACAGAATAGCGAGAAAGTTTGCGTCGGAATCGGGAAACATATTGCCGTTCAAACAATTAAACGGGAAAAGTAGAAACGGACATAAAACGTCGCTGTATGTAAGATTATCGGATAAAACGGAAAAGAAATAAATATAGAAAAGAAATAAAAGAAATAAAAGAGAAAAGAAATAAATTTTACTAACGCCGATGTTTCATAGTTTTTTGAGTTAACGAAAATGTTATGTTGACAATCCCTCAATAATTGACGATATGCCGCACAATTTTTTCTTCCCGCGGAGGATACACAACCAAAAAGTTTTCTTTGGGGAAAGCGCGGTTTATTATTTTCGGGATTTTTTCGTATTCTTCGCTGAAACTTACTGAGTTTTTGCGCCCGTTTATTATTACCGAAAAATCGTTCTGCCGTATCGTTTTTTTGGCAAATTTAATCGGAACCGCGCCCGACTCGAAAATTATATCCAAATTTATGTTGTTTTTGGCGCAAATATTCATAATTTCGTCGAACTGCTGTTTTGAAGAATAAAGAATTATCGTCGTTTTGAGCGAACTCGCAACTCGCAAAATCGGCAAAACCGCCGACTCAAAATTGCGCTCAAATTGAGAATTAGGGGCGACAAAAAGTATCGTCCGCTCAATTACGTGCCAATCGACTACGGTTTTAGCGGCGAAAATCACCTCGTCGCAAACCGCCAAAATGTGTTCCAAAACCGTACCGAAAATCTTGGAACTATTAGACAGCGAACTGTTCCATCCCAAAACCGTATGCGTGATAGAATATTCTTTGGATACTAATTTCACGCCCGACGCGACGTTCACATCGACTCGCGTAATCAAATGAGTAAGTTGGTCTGTGCCGGAAGCGTGCGATTGCGCCTGTTCTAAAAGTTTCTGTTTATTTTCAATTTCTTCTTTTGTGGCGCGGCTATCGACAACCAGTGTGAGCGGAAAAATCGGTGTTTCGCTTTTGGGGTCTTTCATCATTACCGCCAAATCGACTAATTTATTAACGGTAAACGGGTTTGAAAGCAAAAGCAGTATTTTCTCGGAAACTTCGCCGTTTTTTTCATCGTCTTTTGTCGGCTCTTTTTTCTCGGAAGAAATTTGCCGCGCCGCTTTTTCGGTAAAAATTGCGCTCATTACGCAACTGACAAGCATAAGCAAAATCGCTCCGTCAAGCAAAATATGCGGGAATAGTTTTATTTGCACCCCGACCAAAACGGTCGCCAAAGTGTTTGCCGCCTGTGTGCCGCTCAATCCGAAAATAAGATTTTTTTGGCTGGCGGAATATTTGAAAATCTTTTGCGTCAAATACGCAGCCAAATACTTTGTCGGGACGGCGACGACAAACATCAAAGCCGCGATACCTATAACTTCCCAGCCGCTGACAAGCAATTTCAGGTTTGTCAGCATTCCTACGTACATCAAAAAAAACGGGATGAAAAGCGTATTTCCGGTAAATCCGATTCTGTTCATCAAAATTGAGTTCGCCGGAATTAACGTATTCACCGCCAATCCCGCCAAAAACGCCCCGATGACCGGTTCGATTCCAAGCATTTTTCCCACGGACGCGACCGCAAACAATATCGTTATCACGAAAATATACTGCGTGTACGTTTCGCTTTCGGCTGTTCTTAAAAACCATCGCGAAAATTTTGGGACTAATATCATTACCAAAACCGAAAACGACACGAACAAAAGCGGCGCTTTGTACCAAGATGCCTCGCTTCCGCCCAGCGTTTGGCTTGAAATTATCGCCAGAATAAGCATAGAAATAGTGTTCGCTATCAACGTCCCGCCGACCGTTACGACCACCGCTTCGTTGTCTTTGATGCCTAATTTTCCGACGGTCGGGTAAGTCAGAAGAGTGTGCGACGAAAATACGCTTGCGAACAAAATCGATGCCGTCCAGTTAAATCCCAGAAACCAATGCCCCGCTATAACTCCCGCGATTATCGGAAAAATAAAAGTTAAAAGTCCGAATACTATGCTTTTGTCCTTTTTTTTCTTGAAGTCCTTCAAGTCGATTTCCAAGCCCGAATAAAACATTATGTAGAGAATACCCACCGTGCCGAAAAGCAAAATCCCCGTATCGCGTTCCAAAACGTTCAAACCGTTGGGTCCTAAAAGTATTCCGAAAAATATTATCCCCGTAGTTTCGGGAAGTTTTGCAAGACGCATAATTATCGGCGACAAAAGTATGACCGCCATAACAATCGTGAAAATAAAAACCGGTTCTTGAATCGGAAGTGAAATCATAATTTCCCCGAAAAAGAAAAAAGAGAATCTTTGAGTGTATAAATATAATAAATTCTTTTGAGAAATTGCGACAAAATTTTCAAAAAATATTCGTTTGCTCTAACGCGGTCGAGAAAGTAAGAAGATAAATGAAAATTTTGGGGAAATTCGTATAATTGTCCCCAAAATTTCTTTGCTTTACCTGAGATAATCCGCCAAACTCGTCTGCATAATTCTTGCGGTAGAGTTAAGCGCGGCGTTGAAAACCGTCTGCAAAACCATATAGTTTGTTATGATTTCCGCATAATCGGCGTCTTCCAACTGCGATTGCAAACGGGTAACTTCGGTTTGCTGATTTTCGTTTCTTTCAAGCGTCGTATCAAAACGATTTATTACCGAGCCGTTCGTCGATTGCGCCGCCAAAATTTTGTCCACGCTCTTGTCGAGTTCCGTTATAGAGTCGTTTATTTCTACGTGGTCGCCGCGAATAAGCGCCTGACCGAGTTTTACAAGCGAAGTAAAAACGTTAGTTCTTCCATCTACCGCAAGCGCGTCTATCGTAGTATTTATAGGAATGGCTGTGCCTTCTTCGATTTGCCTAAAAATTCTACTGTCGGTATCTATTTCTTGTCCGTAATAATTCTTGACTCTGTCCATATAATCGACGCGAATTTCTATGCCGGGCGGATAACCGATAGCCGTCGGCGACCAATCCTGCGCCATAGGATGCGCCATTGCGGTATTGGGAAAATATTTCCCAGCGTCATCCACAAGCGTAATCGTACCGTTCATATAATCTACCGTATAATCGACATTCTCAACCATTCTCGTTTTTGGTCCAAGCGGCATTGGGGCATCGACAATAATTTCAAGCGAACCGGGGATGATTTTTCCAATCATTGTGCTTGCCGTACCCGGTCTTCCGTTAGGGTCCATCAGCGTAAACGTACTACCGGTACCGCCGCCCGAGCCGTCAAAAAACGCCATTTTGTAATCTAATTTATCCTGTGGTCCCGACTTCATTTCTCTCAGCAAAACAGCCGGGTCGTCCACACGCGAACCGCTGAAAATGTAATCGCCTTTATATCGCGTATTGATAAGCGAAACCATTTGACGTGTAAGTTGTTCTACTTCGTCGTTTATGTATTGTCTTTCCGTCGGCGAAAGCGTATCGTTGTCGCCCTGAATCGCAAGTTCGCGAACACGTTGAATTACGGTATTCATACCCATCATCGCCGTATCGGTAATCTGCATCCAAGCCAATCCGTCGTAAATATTCGCCTCGTACTGCCTTAACTGGACGTTTTGCGTTTTGAGTTTAATCGAGTTAGCCGTTTCGACCGGACCGTCGCTTGGACGCGACAACGCTTTTCCTGTCGACATTTTTTGCTGTAATTTTGCAAGGTCGGTGTATCGCGTCTGAATAACCGACTGCGTATGCCTGTTTACCGTTTGAAAAGTAGTTCTAATCATTTTTTCCTCCTTACTAAATGTTTAACAAAACGTCAAGCATCGCTTGCACGGTTGTAAAAATTCTTGCCGCCGCCTGATAAGTATATTGATATTTTATCAAGTCGGCCATTTCTTCGTCAAGCGAAACGCCCGCCATAGAATCTTGCTGCGTATCGTATTCCTCAATCAAATATTCTCTGGTTCGAATATCCGCCAAAGTTTTCGTTCTGTCCAAACCGAGGTCGGCAATCATCGAACTGTAATACTGGTCAAAAGTCGAAGAAGGCGTTCCCAACGCGCTTTCGTTCATAGTCAATTCTTTTCTCAACTGCCCCAAAAGAATTGCGTTTTCGTTATTACCTATTCCCGGAAAACTTCCCACAGAATACTTGAAATCTACTATTAAGTTCTCCGCGTCGAAAATGCTGTTAAGCATTTGTATCGTTCCCGCGCTGTAATCGATATGGAAATCTGTTCCTTCAAGAAGAAACATACCGTTTTGAGGACCGCCCTGTATCATAACCGTAACGCTTCCGTGTGCGATATTCGTTGCTTTGTTGCTCGCGTTATGACCCGGTAGCGATTCGTTCCACACTACACCTAAATTTGTGGACAACTGCAACGCGTCGATTCCGTAATTGTGGCTTCCGGCGGGCAGCGATAGTCCTCTGTCGTTAGGCAATGTGCCGTTTGACGTACAATTTTGAAAAGACCCGCCACGCGATACCGCAATATTGTTTACGTCTGTCGAAATCGACGGAGAAATTTTCATAGTTTTCGCACTTAAACCGGTCGGGTCGAAAAAGTCAAAGCCCGTAAATCCGCGAATGTTATATCCGGTTCTATGAATTTCGTTCACTTTTGTAACCAACGCTTTTGCCAATTCGTCAAGGTGCGCTTCGTATTTGGGAATCATTTCGTCGCGGGCGACCATATTTCCTTTAATTTGTCCGCCTTTTGGATTAATCGGATTTTTCCCTTTAGACATACGAATACCGTACTGGTGGAATCCGCTGTTGTCTGTCGTACGAGTCGCTTTGTCTTCATATACTTCAATTTTATTGACGCTGACTTGTGAAACCAAAATGTTGCCGTCGACGGTAATCGTAACCTGCCCGTCGGGAGAGGTAAACGACTCAAAATCTATAAGTTCCGAAAGTTCTCGCATAAGTTGGTCGCGGCGGTCTTTTGAATCGTTGGCAAAATTTCCGCCCAATTCCACAATAGAAATTTCGCCGTTCAAATTAAAAATATCGGCGGCGAGGGTATTTACTTTATCGACAAGGGCGACTATTTCCTGATTTCTCGTATTTTTTAACGTTTCCAACTCTAACGCGGCGTTGCGAAAAGCGCTGGTAAGAATATTCGTGTTCGTCATCATCATCGTTCTTGCGGCAAGATCTTCCGGATTGTTTGCTAAATTTTCCCACGAATCGAAAAATTTGTTCATATACTCCAAAACGCCCGTATCGCTGGGTTCAAGAAGAATGTTTTCCATAGATTCCAAAGCGTAGTCGATGGCGACGCTTTTTCCGAATTCGTGCGATTGTCTTCTGATTTGCGAGTCGATATATTCGTTTCTCAATCTTGATATGTTCACGACTTGTACGCCGAAGCCGATTTGTCCGAAACGCTCCGATTTTTGATAATCCGCCGCCAAATTAACTCGTTTGCGGGAATAACCTTTAACATCGGCGTTGGTAATATTTTGCCCTGCGACGCCCATCGCGATTTGGCTTGCGTGCAACCCTTTGTTTGCTACGTTCATTGCTGAAAAAAGACTCATTTTACACCTCCGTGTGTTTCGTTTTCTTTATGATATTCAATTTTTGTGCCAAATTTTAGGAAAGATGTCGTTGTTCAAAAAAAATTCCCACAAATTTTTCACATTCCACCGCGTCTTGCCCAAATATTATTTTTCCCATTATGAAATACTCAAATATTTTGGAAGAAGAACTTAAAAACAAAGTCGCGCAGGACTTTTTCGCCGAATTCGATTGCAGCGCAATAATTGAAAAAATAGATTTCAGCGTGAAAAAAAAGAATTCCGAAGAATATCTTTTGTGGGCGGAGGCGAAAGCCGCGGCGACCGATATTTTTATTATGCTCACGCAGTTGGTCTTGACCGTCGGGAAAGCGCGGACGTTTAACGAATTTCTTCCGCCGCCGTTTTTGGGATGTTTCGACAGAGAAAAAATCGCGTTTATTCCTTATCACGAGATTCAGGAAATCTTTTATCAGAACGATTTTAACTGGAATGTCGCGCCGAGCAATCACGAAACAAAAGAGTTTAAGCAGGTTTATGAAAAGATAAAAGAAACTTTGAACGGCGAAGACACTTACATATTTAATTTTGAGACGGACGAAAACGAATTGCGACAATTTATCAAAGAAAATTTTATCGCCGGGAAAACCGAAACCTCCAAAATTCAAATCGACAAGAATAACTTTGTCGCCGTTTATATCAGGTGGTTAGAAAAAGTTAAGCCGACGATAATTGTCGATGATTGGAGCGCCGCGAAAAAAGACGGAATAATTGACGGAGATTTTTATTTGGCAGATTTACTTTCGCGAGAAAACGAGACGCTTAAAGAAAAATTATTTGTGGTTTTGCAAAAAACGCATTACGAAATAGACCGTCATAAAAACAAATTTGGCTTTTTCACTTCTTCAACGGTAGATTTTAGCGACAAACAAAGAGCGCACACCGAATTTTGGGCGAAATACGAGCGTCCGCCGAAAGAAGATTATTGGGATTATATACTATTGCGGCGTGTTTTGCTCGTTCCGCAAGACGTTCGCGAGCGCAAAGGCGCGTTTTTTACTCCGCCGCAATGGGTGGATAAAGCGCACGAATATTTGGCGAAAACGTTCGGGGAAAATTGGCAGGATGAGTATTATGTTTGGGACAACAGCGCAGGTTCTGGAAATTTGCTTGTCGGGCTGGTAAATAAATACAATATTTACGCCTCTACTTTGGACAAGCAAGACGTTGACCTTGTGCATGACAGAATACAAAACGGTGCGAATTTATTTGACGACCACGTATTTCAGTTTGATTTTCTCAACGACGATTTTGTGCCGAAGAGCAAAGGCGGAAAACTGCCAGATAAATTGTTTGAGATTATAAATAATCCTGAAAAGAGAAAAAAACTAATATTTTTGATAAATCCGCCGTATGGCGAGGCGGCAAATGCCCGCACCAGAACAAGTAAAGGCACTGCTAATGAAATGGAGAATAAAGCGGGGGTAAAAGAAAGTAAGATGAACGAGCGTTTCAAAGAAATTCTTGGGGGTATGGCTCTAAACGAAAAATATATACAGTTTTTTGTCCGTATTTATGCCGATATTCCCGATTGTAAAATGGCGGCATTTGTAAAACCGAAATATATCAGCGGTCCTAATATGAAAAAATTCCGTGAATTTTGGAAGGCGAAATATTTGGGTGGATTCGCTACTCCGGCGACTACTCACGATAATTGCACGGGACAATATCCGATTTGTCTTTTTATTTGGGACTTGGCGCAAAAAAAAGATTTCCCCAAAAAAATTGCTTGCGATATATATAACGAAAAAGAAGAATATGAAGGAGTTAAAACTTTTAATTCTTATGATGGTAAAAAATATATTATTGAGTGGTTAAGAAATTTTTACGATAAGAATGGTGAAAAAATAGCATATCTTCGTATGCTTGGAACTGATATGCAAAATAGTCAAGGTGTCTATATAATTGGTCAACTTTCCGCAAGTGACATAAGAGAACAAAAATATACGATTATCACACAAAATAATTTGATTGAAGTAAGTATTTATTTTGCTGTTCGTAAAGTAATTCCTGCCGACTGGTTGAACGACCGCGACCAGTTTTTGTATCCTAATAACAAATGGAAAACAGACAAAGAATTTCAAAACGATTGTTTAACTTATACTTTGTTTCACATTCAAAATAAAATAAAAATTAGAGAGGGAGTTAACCACTGGATACCTTTTAGCGAAAGTGAAATAGGCATATCAACAAGTTTTGAGAGCCATTTTATGCTTAGTTTTATCGGGGGGAAAATAATTGAAAACAATTATTCGGATTTGTTTGAACAGGGCGGGAGTAAATGGTGCGAGAAACGCGAGTTTTCCACAGAGGCGGCAGCGGTATTCGACGCCGGGCGCGAATTATGGCGATATTACCATTCCAAAAAAGACGCGAACCCGAACGCCGCGTTTTACGATATTCGTGAATTTTTTCAGGGAAGAAACGCGCAAGGAAGAATGAACGGCAAAAGCGACGACGCGCAATATAACAAACTTATCGCAAATTTGCGCGAGAAGATGAAAATTTTGGCAAAAAAGATAGAACCGAAAATTTACGAATACGGTTTTTTGATGAGGTGAGGAATTTTAGAAAACGGTGCAGAAAAATTTGCGCTCTTTTTTTGTATAATCAAATTAGCAAACCCGATATTTCCGCGAATTTACGAATTATTTACGCATAGTCGAACGCAAAACGTATATTTGCGTATAAATTTAATAATCAAAGGCGAAATAAATGAAAAAGTATTTTTTAGCGTTAATCCTTTTGTTTTTTTTGTGCGCCTGCAACGGCAAGAAACAAGACGCGGCGGTTGAAGCCGAACCGCTTCCGGTCAATGTTGTAATCGCAAAAAACGCTCCGATTCAGGACGAAACGGTTTGCGCCGTTTTGTTGCAGGGAATAAAAAAAGCGACTCTTTATTCGCAGACGATTGGAACAATTTCGCGTGTTTCGGCAAATCTGGGCGACAACGTAACCGCCGGACAGACCTTGCTTTCCACAGAAAATTCGGTTCAAACGGCAAATTTGGAACAGGCAAAAGGCGCTCTTGAAGAAGCGCGGCTTAACTTTTCGGCGAGCGAGCGTCTTTACAACAATTCCAGCGGAATTTCAAAAGCGGAATTTATAAGAAGCCAAAACCTGCTTCTTGCGTCGCAGACCGCTTTGGCATCGGCGCAAAAAACCTTCGACGACACGAAAATCACTGCCCCCTTCGACGGAATTATCACGAACGTAAACGACATCGTCCAAAAAGGAAATAATATTTCCGTCGGACAGCCGCTTTTTTCGATAGTCGATATAAGCAAACTTAAAGCCAATATTTCGGTAGGCGAAAAAGAGATAGGCAAAATCAAAAAAGGCGCGGCGGCGGTCGTAAAAATTTCCGCGAACGACGAAGAATTGAACGGAACAGTTTCGGCAATTTCTGCGGGCAGCGATTTTCAAACCGGAACTTTTACG
>Ga0268262_10003777_pt1 | contig 16108 bp, 15 predicted proteins | sample TergutNc150P3_FD_190354 | JGI IMG/M metagenome (GOLD analysis project Ga0268262, IMG submission 190354) | Nasutitermes corniger P3 segment gut microbial community from laboratory colony in Florida, USA - Nc150 P3 (SPAdes) (version 2) | ecosystem: Host-associated > Arthropoda: Insects >... | reverse complement strand
AAAAAAAATTTTTTTTTCCCCCCCCCCCCCCCATTTATTTTAAGAAAGCCTCTTTATTCTGACATTAGCTCTAATCTTCTTCCTCCTTGCTGCCTGTAAAGAATCTACACCTGAACCAACGCCGAAAACAGACCCCGCGCTTAATGGGACATGGATTGGTCCTGATGGTACAAATATATACAATAATGGAGATTTTGAGGTTCAAGAGCGTTCCAAGGGAACGTTTACTACCAGCGGCAATACTTTGACAATTACAACAACTCATATATGGGGTGATGAGGTTATTCATCTTCCCGCAAAATGGTATACAAAAGATGAGGCAATATCCGCCGGTGCTGACGCTTCTAGAGTTAATACTAGGTTTACATCAAAGACATGTACCTATTCTATAAGCGGCAACACGCTTACTTTAGATTTTCATGATGGTGAACTCTATACTTTTACCAAATCATAACCATGAAGCTCGGGGCACACCCCGCACAGCTCGGTTCATGTTCCCGTCTATCGGGGACACTCTCCGAGCCATCGGGAGAACTCTCCGAGCGATCGGGAGAGCTCTCCGAGTCATCGGGAGAGCTCTCCGAGTCATCGGGAGAACTCTCCGAGCGATCGGGAGAGTTCTCCGAGTCATCGGGAGAGCTCTCCGAATCATCGGGAGAACTCTCCGGGCGATCGGGAGAGTTCTCCGAGTCATCGGGAGAGTTCTCCCAACCGTCGGGAGAGTGTTCCCGGCAGTCCGTTTTGCGTTCAATTAATAAAGGAGTAATCTATGGCAAAAAATTACATACCTCGAAACGACAAGGCATTTGAGCAATTTTTCAGAAATATCGTCGATTATGTCATTGACAACAACGCACGATGGAAGCATATCCCGAAAGACGACGTTGATATCTTCGAAGACCAGTTCAGTAAACAGATAATTTCACATAACAATTTTCCGGCGCAGGCTTAAAGGCCGAACTATTTCCGATTTTCCAACGCTATTTTTGCACAGGCTCTGACAGCGCGGGCTGAAGCCTCGCTGATTTTGCAGTGTTCCGCCATTTCTGTGATGTCGGCGGCGGCGATATTTGCGATTGTTTCGTAGGTTTTCATGATTACAAGCGCCTTTTTCGGACCGATACCTTCAACGGATTCCAGTACCGGAAAAAACAGGTCTTTTGAGCGAAGCCGTCTGTTGAAATTATTTGCAAAACGGTGACATTCATCGCGTACAAATTGCAGGACTTTCAGCGCCTCAGATTGTCTTGAAAGAACAATCGGCTCTTTTGCGTAGGGCAGCCAGATTTCTTCCTCGCGTCCTGCAAGACCTGCAAGACTGCAATCAACGCCCAGATCGTCCAGCACTTCTTTTGCAGCATTCGCCTGCCCAATGCCGCCGTCAACAAGGATTAAATCGGGAAGCTCCGTGCCTTCTTTTATTAAGCGGGAATAACGCCGCCGCACCGCTTCACGCATTGCGGCATAATCATCCGCTGTTCCAATCACGGTGCGCAGTTTGAAATAACGGTAATTTTTTTTGTCGGGAATTCCGTTTTTAAACGAAATTAACGAAGCGACAGGATGTTTGCCGTCAAGATGAGATATGTCAAAACCCTCGATCCTTTCAGGTTTTATTTCAAGATTCAACACGCGCATAAGCTCGTCAAGAGCGGGACCGGCTCCCCTTTCTTTCAGCCGTTTGCGTAAATCTTCATCCGCATTTTGCCTCGCCATTGCAAGAATAGCGGTATGGTGCTTATCTGTTGTAAAAATAAATTCAGGTTCAAAATTAAAACTTGTCTTAATCCAGCCGCTCAATAATGGTATAATATCATGGCTTTCAGTGCCTTCGTTAGACGAATTTACTGTTTTACGCTGCTTCCCTGTGATGTTATTTGAAATAATCGTCTGTAAAAAAATCTTTAACGGAGGAGGACGAACGCTGTCATAATACGAAGTAATAAAAGTTTCCAGAGATTCCCATTCATCGGCGGCGGAGCGGGTGCGGAACAGATCGCGGCCTGTCATTTTTCCGCCTCGCATGGAAAAAACCGTAAATGTCATAAGTACGCCTTCCGCAGCCCAGGCGATATAGTCTCTGTCTTCGGGATTTAAATCCTGCACGGAACTGTCTTCGTTTGTCAGATTTTCAATCGCCTTGATTGTATTTCTGATCTGCGCCGCCTTTTCATATTGCAGTGACCTAGCCGCTTCATGCATCTGTGAAGTAAGGTCTATGATTAATGAATCTGTTTCCCCTCCAAGCAGTTTTTGAACGCGCCGCACATGAAGATCGTATTCCTCCGAATTAATTTTTCCGCAGCAAGGAGCCATACAACGGCTTATGTGATAGTACATACACGGTCCGTTCTTTTTAATTTTTTTACATTTACGAAGGGGAAACAGTTTATCGATAAGTTCCAGCATAATGTCAACATTATGCACATTCGGAAAAGGCCCAAAATAATGACTGTTATCCTGAATAATACGGCGGGTTCTGAAAATTCTTGGGAAATCTTCGTTTGTTATTTTTATAACAGGATATGTTTTACCGTCTTTAAGGTTGATATTATATTTCGGCGAATGCTGCTTTATCAGGGTATTTTCCAAAAGCAGGGCTTCGTATTCACTGGATACAATAATAGTTTCTATACTGCGCACATGACGCATCAGAGTATTGGTTTTTATATCCTTGTCACCGGAAAAATATGATTTTACCCTGTTTTTCAGGGATTTTGCCTTTCCTATATAAATGATCTGCCCATCAGCGTCCTTCATAAGATAAACTCCGGGCTCTGAGGGGATATCAATGACTAAATTTTTGAGGCTTCCCGTTGTTTTTTCTGAATTTAACTGATTATCCATATAATTTCTTGCCGATAATAAAGAGAAAAACCATGAAAAAAAGCCTGCTTTTCATACACATAGTATATATTTTCCTGTTTGTTCTTTGTAGTGTCTTCGGAGTTGGGGAAAGTACCGTCATTTTGGGCGGTGCATCTTCATGGAGAATGGCTGAATACAGAAACGGCGTTACCGAAGTCAACTCTGTAAGACCGCATCCTGTGTTGGCGCTTTCGGCGGCAGGCATACCTGCTTCGGGCTATTCGGCAGCATTCGGCGTTATGGGGAATTTTATTCCCCTGACAGAATACGCTTTGGATCTTTCAATTTTATTTGATGAGAGCAATACCGATTTTTACAAAGACAAGATTGGCAATTACAAGGTTTCCGTATCGCCTGAAATTGAAGCGGTGGATCACCGTTATGCCAGAACAGGAGCCGGAGCGGCTTTGTTTAACGGTACAGGTTCTGTTACTGTTGAGCCGCAAAATGCAAACGCTCTTTTTGCTGCCGGTAACAGGATTAGGGATTTTACCGTAGAATTTTGGCTTTATCCCCTGAACATGGAAAACGGCGAACAAATATTTTCATGGATTGGTACAAGACTAATAAACGGAAATTATGTAATTCAACGGATACGCTGTATTTTTAATAAAAACAGATTGCAATGGTCATTTGAAAATTTCTTTACGTCCCCTGACGGCGCTTCTTTTAATAATATAGAATTTTCAGGGAATATTCCTGTAGTTCCGAAAGCATGGAGTCATCACCTTATACGGTTTGATGCGACAACCGGAATGATTGAATACATTGCAAACGAAGCCAGCGAAGCGATTGTATACTCGACTGTTTCAGGACGGGAAAAAGGCGATGTTTATACGCCGATTGCAGGCAACAACGGCGTTATCCGGCTCGGCGAAAGATTTATGGGCATAATTGATGAATTTAAAATCCACAGTGTCTGCGCGGGACGATCTTCCATACAAAAATATATTCCTTCAGGCGGCAGGACGGAAACAAAAGCAATTGATTTGGGAGCAAACAACAGCGGCGTAATCAGAATTGACGCCGCAGGCGGAAGAGTCAGCATAAAAGGAAACGGAACTTCAGGCATTTTTAACAGCGAATTCCGCGAAAACGGAAGGTTCCGTTTTTCTGACGCGTCTGAAATGCACTTTTTTATCCGCGCCAGTCAAAATCCGTACCTTTTGAGCGGCAGCCAATGGAAAAGTTTTACGCCGGGAACTAATATTTCAGGCATTAACGGACGTTATGTGCAAATTGCGGTTGATTTTTATCCGTCTGCCAACGGCGAGACCAGCCCATACCTTAGTGAATTGCGCATAATTTATAAGCCGGGAGAACCTCCCCTTCCTCCGGGAAATTTGACAGCTACAGCAGTTGACGGAGGAGTTCTTCTCCGCTGGAAGAACAGTCCTGACTCAAATACTGTCGGTTACCTTGTATATTACAGTTCGATTCGCGGAGAACTTTTTGGCAGCGACGCTTTAATGGGCGCTTCGCCGATTGACGCGGGGAACAGGAACAGTTTGTTTATTGACGGGTTAAAAAATGGGACGCTTTATTATTTCAGGATAGCCGCTTATGATTATGTTTCGGGAACGGTTAATCGCAATGCCGGAGAATTTTCAAAAGAAGTAACGGCAAGGCCTCTTGCGGGGTTAACGCTTGCAGAAATGTTTCCGCAGGGATCAGAGACCGTGCCGGCAGGCGGCATGAGCGGATTCTGATAATGCAAAATAAAATAAACGCCAAGATAAAATCTTACATAAAAGAAATACCAAGTCTTCCGGTGTCTGTCAGAAAAGTAATGGAGATTTGCAAAAATCCCTCCGCCAGTCCCATGGATTTAAATCAGGTAATTTCACTTGATCCTGTTTTGACAGGACGCTTGCTTCAGCTGATTAACTCGGCTTATTACGGGCTTAATAATCATGTTACATCGCTTATAAAAGCCATCACGATGCTTGGAATAAATACTGTTAAAAATTTAACATTGTCTACCGCTATATTAAGCACTTTGCCTAAAAACAAGAAATTACACGGGATCGATATGGAAGGCTTTTGGCGGCATTGTTTGTGCGTAGGCGTTACTTCCAAACTTATTGCGATAAAACAGGGAGTTGATCTCAGAAATCAACAGGAATATTTTACAGCAGGTTTGTTACACGACATAGGAAAAGTGCCGCTAAACGCGGTACTGTCGGTTGATTATATGAATATGATTATAGCTGCGGATAGTGAACATAAGACTCTTATTACGGCAGAAGATGAAAGTTTCGGAATAAATCATTGTTTTTCCGGTGAACTGATAGCCAATGCGTGGAAACTTGAAAGCCCTGTTTCTGATGTTATTATCTGGCATCACAACACCGATAAATATTACGGTGAATATCTGCATATTTTATACAATGTTATGGCTGCGGATTATTTTTCCGTTACCTACAACATCGGTTTTTCAGGAAACAAAAATCCTGTAAAGCCTGATAATGAAATATGGGGAATTATAGGTCTGAATGAAAATTTCTTTGAAGAAATAAAGGGGAAAGTCTTTAAAGAAATTGAAAAAGCCAAAATCTTTCTAAAAGTTTAAGAACTTCGTACGAAAGGTGCGTTTTACCGCAGACAATGTATGCCGGTTGTATTTAACATGCCATAGATACTATAATTAATGTATGCTCTCAGTGCGTTTTTGGGGGGTGCGGGGTTCTATTCCGTGTCCTGGTCCGGATACTGTAATTTACGGCGGAAACACAACTTGTCTGGAAATACGCGCGGATGACAGGCTGATTATTGCCGATCTTGGAACCGGACTGCGGCCGTTGGGCGACTGGCTGATGGCCAATGATTTAAAAAAATACGGAAAAATAAAAGCGGATATTTTTGTTACTCATACTCACTGGGATCATATACTGGGATTTCCCATGTTTACGCCGGCTTATATCCGCGGTACTGAATTGCGCATAACAGGTCCTGTTTCTTTTGACAATAATACCCTGAAAAGCATTATAGAAACGCAGTTGTCATATCAGTACTGGCCTGTTACGGCGGGAGAACTTGCCGCAAATATCGAATATAATCAAATAAAGGAAACTACGCTGGATATGGGCGAAGGACTTTCCATGACCAGCAAATTCCTTAACCATACAATATTATGTCTTGGTTACCGTTTTGATTATCGGGGCAAATCAATAGCATTAATTTTTGATCATGAGCCTTTTCGTAATCTGTTTTCTGTTAACCCTGCCGATGAAGGTTATGATGAAGAGGCGGCCAAAGAAGGTGAAATTGCGGCTGCCGAAGAAAATGAAAAAATAAGAAATTTTATAAAAGGCGCGGATATTGTGGTTCACGATACCCAGTATATGGAAGAAGAATATACAAGTCATACAGGCTGGGGACATGCGACATTTGAGCATGCTATAAACGCTGTGAACGGCGTTGACGTAAAAAAACTGGTCTTCTTTCATCATGATCCTGCGCATACAGACAGCCAGCTTGAACAGCTTGAAAAAAAATATACAGATACTACAACGGCGAAAATAATAATGGCAAAAGAAAAAATGACTCTGGAAGCGTAAACAGTAACAAGTTAGAACGGAAAATCAACCTTTAATTCAATGGCGATTTTCTGCATTTCTTCAAGTGTTTTTATATTTACGGGAATTTGTCCGTTTATCCTCTGCGCCATAAGTTCCGTTTCCATTTCTCCGTGTGTGTAAATGCGGTCATGTCCCACTGCTTTTTTGCTGTCTCTCAATTCCTGTAAAAATTTTGACATGCTTGCGCGTATTGCGGTTTTATCGCCGAATATTCCGTAATCAATTGCCATAAAGTAATGACATATACCGGTATGGTCAGGTTTTCTGTTTACGTAATTTGACGTAAGTCCGCCGGAAATTACCGCAGAAAAAAGATCAACAATCACGCTTAATCCGTATCCCTTGTGCCCGCCGTGAAGAACACCGGCCCCTCCAAGCGGGGCGATGCCGCCGCCTGATTTGTTAATTATATTTTCAATTACAGCGGCGGCGTCTGTACACGGGTTGCCGTCATTATCCAGCGCCCATAAATCAGGAAGCGGCTGTCCCGTTTTTCTGTAAACTTCAAGTTTACCGCGGGGTACAACGGTTGTTGCCGCGTCGTATGAGAATGTAACAGGGTCTGCGGGCATGGCGAGAGCTAACGCATTGGTTCCCGTCATTGCTTGCGAGCCGAATGTAGGTACGCAGATAGCTTCGGTATTTGTCATGCAGATACCGAGCAGATCTTCAGCCGCCGCCATTTCAGTATAAAAACCGGCAATGCCGAAGTGGTTGGAATTACGGACAGTGACCATTCCGCAGCCGTTGTTATGTGCTTTTTTTACGGCAAGCTGCATGGCCTCAACGCCTGCAAGCTGTCCCATTGCTTTGTTGGCGTCTATGCATGCAGAAATCGCCGTTTCATGTACAATTTGAGTTTTTGCGCTTATTTCTACCTGACCGGATGTAATTTCCTGATGATAACGGACAAGCCGCTGTACGCCGTGGGATTCAATTCCGTATAAATCAGCCTGAAGCAGCACATTACAGATTATTTTACTTTCATCTTCCGTAAAACCATAAGATCTGAAAATAGCTTCACAGAATTTTCTTAAATTCTTTGTATCAATCTGTTTATAATCTGTCATTTAGCCGATAGTCTTTAATAATTCTTCGACTTTATCTGTCTTTTCCCATGGGAATTCAGATCGTCCAAAATGCCCGTACGCCGCTGTCTTTAAATAAATAGGCTGGCGCAGATTCAAAGTTTTTATGATTCCTGCGGGACTTAGATCAAAAACTTTTGATACCGCTTTTGAAATACTGTCTTCACTGACTTTGCCTGTGCCGAAAGTATCTACCATGATAGATACGGGGAATGGTACGCCGATTGCATAAGCAAGCTGTATTTCGCATCTTTCTGCAAGTTTTGCGGCGACTATATTTTTTGCGACATAACGCGCGGCATATGCGGCAGAACGATCAACTTTGGTCGGATCCTTGCCGGAAAACGCGCCGCCGCCGTGCCGTCCCATGCCGCCGTAAGTATCTACGATGATCTTGCGCCCTGTGAGCCCTGTATCGCCGAACGGACCGCCGACAACGAAACGGCCTGTCGGGTTAATGTAGTAATTGGTTTTTTTATCAAGCATTCCGGTCGGTTCAAGCACGGGCATAATAATTTTTTCAACTATTGTAGTTTCAATTTCTTTATAGGTAACTTCAGGAGCATGCTGATGAGAAATTACAACCGAATCTATACGGAGAGGCTTCTTTCCCTCATATTCAATTGTTACCTGACTTTTTGAATCAGGGCGAAGCCATTTAATCGTTTTGTTTTTTCTTAATTTTGACGCATTTAACAATAATTTATGGGCAAGCATAATCGGCATCGGCATTAATTCCTTTGTTTCATTACATGCAAAACCAAACATCATCCCCTGATCCCCCGCTCCCTGCTGTCCCTTGAATTTTTTAAGACCTGTGCCGGAAACACCCTGCGAAATGTCTGGGGATTGGCTGTGGATCATGTCAAGTACAGCCATTGAATTACAGTCAAGTCCGTAAGCCGGGTCTGTGTAGCCTATATCCCTTGCGATTTCCCGTACAAGATGATGAAAATCAACAAAAGTATTTGTCGTAATTTCTCCGCCGATCAGTACAAGCGATGTAGATGCGAAAGTTTCACAGGCAACCCTGCTTTGCGGATCGTCTTTAAGGCATGCGTCAAGAATTGCGTCTGAAACCTGATCGCAGAGTTTATCAGGGTGTCCTTCGCCAACCGATTCTGATGTGAAAAAATGACGCCCTTTTCCTGCGGGGGTCTTTCCTGTACTGTCTGCTTTCATGTTTTTCTCCTTAATAAATGTGTAAATTAATTCAAGGGAAAAATCGGCTAAAAGGCTGGTTTTCCCAAACTGTTTTTAATACTAACAGGATTGTTAAAAAAGTTCAATTATCTGGTGTGGTTTCTAATTAATGCGGCAGTTTCGCTTCGGCCCCGCTGTTCTTCCACAGCCGCAATCTGTAAAAAGTAACGGTTTATATTTGCTTTCGCCGTTGGATCGTTCATGTTTACCTTTAGGTTTGGAATTGTAAACTTCATATTCGGATAAATTTTGTCAATATCTAAAATCCCGCTTGAAACCATCATTATTAACGGGTAATAAGAACCGTCCTGATAAAATTGTCTGGCTATTCCTGATAAAGTGTCTCCTGCTTTTACTGTATAAACAACGGCTCCATCGAGAATAATACCGCTTTGGTGACGGTTACCTATGTTTGTATCAGTAATTCCTGACGGCTGTGATGTAGTAGGTGTTGTTGTTGCCGGCGCAGGCTGCTTTACAGTCGGTGTTGAAGGCGAAACTGTCTGAATTTGTTCGTTGGTACGCGGGGGAGCTTTTGATTTACATGCTCCTGACAGCAAAATGATAAAAATGAATATCGAAAACGAAAAAATTTTTTTCATTAAATTTCTCCTTATAAAGTATATTTTAATATACAATAACTAATTCATCAAGAAAAATACCATATTTATCAGAAAAACAATCAATTTTAAGAAAAAATCTTGTATAATTAATACAAACAGTTTACCTATTTATATTATAGTACTATACTGATATAAGTCCTTACAGGAGGAGGCTGATATGCAAAAACCAGCGACCAATAAAAGGCTGCTTGGAGTAGTAATTCCGGTTGGAGCGCTTCGAAGCAAGAATGGGATGGGAGTGGGAGAATTCCTTGACCTTGCAGGTTTTGCCCTTCTCTGTAAAAAAATGAAACTGGGACTTATTCAAATTTTACCTGTTAATGACACAGGTTTTGAAAGTTCCCCGTATTTTAGCTTAACCGCGTTCGGACTTCATCCTTTATATCTTAGAATCGAAGAACTGGAAGATTTTAACTCGGTAGATAAATCAATTAAAAAACGTATTAAGGAAGCAAAAGAAAAATTCGACAAAAATGAACGTTTTTTACATTATGATATTTTAAAAGAAAAACTTGATATATGCCGTGAAATTTATGAATCAAAAAAAGCGCAAATTGCCGAGAGCGCGTCCGGCGGAAGACTTTCAGAATGGATTAAGCAAAATTCATGGATTAAGCAATACTCCGTATACCGGAGGTTAAAGGAAGCCAACGGCGGAAAATCATGGAAGGAATGGCAGGAGTACCACACTGTTACAGCGGCAGATATTGAAACTTTGTGGAATGATAAAAAATTACGTGAAGAACACCTTTTCTGGGTTTGGCTGCAGGAAGAGTTGGATACACAGTTTTCCAAAGCCGCTAAAGCGGTCGCCGATGCGGGTATTGTATTAAAGGGTGATCTTCCGATTCTGATGAATGAAGACAGTTGTGATGTATGGGCTCATCCTGAAATTTTTATTCAGGAATTGTCAGCAGGCGCGCCGCCTGATATGTACAGCCCGGAAGGTCAAAATTGGGGATTTCCGATTTTCAATTGGGAAGCCCAGGAAAAAGACAATTTTTCATGGTGGCGTAAACGGCTTGAAACAGCGGGTAAATATTACAAAGCCTACCGTATTGATCATGTGCTGGGATTTTTCCGTATTTGGGCAAGTTCAAGAAGAGACAATTTCAATTCCTCTGTACTTGGCCGTTTTGTTCCGTACAAGCCTATAACTTCAGGTGATTTAAGAAAAATGGGTTATGATAAGAACAGAATCCGCTGGTTATCACGTCCCCATATACCCACAGGAGAAATTTGGGACACGCTGCGGAATAACCGAAGCGCTTCTTTTACCGAAGAAAAAATATCCGCCGCCGCCGGTAAAGTTTTTTTAAAAGCGCTTGAAAGGGTAAACAATGAAGAACTTTGGCTTTTTAAAAAGAAGATCAAAGGAGAAAAAGATATTGTTAATCTTGGTTTAGATACTTCTTTACACGGTTATCTTTTTAAAAAGTGGCACGACAGAGTTTTTCTGGAATATGAAAAGGGCAGATTTTTCCCTGTCTGGTATTACAGGGATGTCACCGCGTGGAAAACTCTGTCAGGCGAGGAACAGAAAAATCTGGAAGCCCTTGTTGAAAGACAGCGTATAAAATCCGAAAAAGCGTGGGCTGTGCAGGGGAGAAAACTTCTTACAATATTATCCGAATCTTCTCAAATGCTGCCGTGCGCCGAAGACCTTGGCGCTGTTCCCGAATGTGTTCCGAAGGTGCTTTCTAAATTGAAAATTTTGGGTCTGCGTGTGGTTCGCTGGTTCCGTATTTGGGATAAAAACGGACAGCCGTATATACCGTTTGACGAATATCCGGCACTAAGCGTTTGTACACCTGCGGTTCATGACAGCTCTACAGTCCGTGAATGGTGGGAGAAAGAAGTAAATCAGCAGCAGTTTTCCGGTTTTATCGGCGTTCCTTCGCTTCCTAAAAAATATAATCCCGGCACCGCAAAAATTATTTTGTCCAAGGTCTCATCCGCACGTTCGCGTTTCCGCGTTTTTCAGATACAGGATCTGCTTCATCTTTCAAACAAATGGTACTCGGCTGACCCGGCGCAGGAGAGGATTAATGTGCCCGGTACATTAAATAATTTTAACTGGACTTACCGCTTGCCGGCGCAGATTGAAGAAATTGCCAAAGACAAGGAATTAATAGCGGCAGTCGCTGAGTTAAGTAAGATAAAACCCGCGAATAAAAAACCGGGTAATCACTAAAACTTCAGTTTTTATTGATTTACCGTTATTAAAGAGGACAGGGAAGATGAAAACATTGGTTCTATTTTATTCTTTTTCAGGAAATACAAGGAAACTTGCCTCTCAAAAAGCAGCGGAAACAGGAGCGGATATTGAAGAAATAATCGAAATAAAAAAAATGTCCGTGTTAAAAGCATATATTGTCGGCGCATACAGGGCAATGAAACGTAAAAAGACGGAGATACAGCCGATAAAATCCCAGTTTAACAGTTATGAAAAAATAATTATTATGGCTCCTGTTTGGGCAGGTAATCCCGCGCCTGCTTTTAACAGTATAGTTGAGCAGCTTCCGTCCGGTAAAAAAGTTGAACTTGTTATGGTTTCCGCAGGAAGCGGAACCAATAATAGCGCAGAAGGGACTAAAAATCTTATCGCCGCGCGCGGCTGTGAAGTTACTGATTATATTGATATTAAGACTATGGCGAAAAAATGAGCAGTTATACGGAAGCTGTGCTGTTTAGAATTAATATATTCGGTTAAAACTATGAAGATAATTGATATTTTAAATACCGGGAAAGTTACTGTTTCATGCGAACTGTTTCCGCCGAAACACGGTTCAGGTCTTTCGGACGCACAAAATATTGTCCGTGAAACTGCGTCCCTGCATCCGTCGTTCATAAGTATTACCTATGGCGCGGGAGGCGGAACAAGCGATTACACGGAAAACCTTGCGGTCGAAGCGCAGAAACAAGGAATACCGGCGCTGGCGCATCTGACCTGCGTTTCATCGGATCGTAAAACGATAATGGACGTTTTATCAAAACTTGCGGCGGATAAAATTGAAAATATTCTTGCATTAAGGGGCGACATACCAAGCGGGCAGGAATTCCCAAATGACGCTCAGTATCATCATGCCTGCGATTTAATGAAAGAGATTCAAAACGCGGGCGATTTTTGCATAGGCGGCGCGTGTTATCCCGAAGGACATCCCGAATCGGAAAGCCTTGAAAAAGACATTGAAAGCCTTAAAATCAAAGTTGATTGCGGCTGCCGTTTTTTGACGACACAGATGTTTTTTGATAACAATATCCTGTATAACTTTTTGTATCGTCTTTTGCATAATAGAATTGACGTGCCTGTAATTGCCGGAATTATGCCTGTTATCAACGGACGGCAGATTACCCGCATCTGTAAACTTTCAGGCACGGTTCTGCCGCCGCGTTTCCGCTCGATTGTGGATAAATTTTCAGGCGACAGCGCCGCCATGAGTCAGGCGGGCATTGCCTACGCTACAGAGCAGATTATCAATCTTATCGCAAACGATGTCCGCCATATCCATATCTATACCATGAACAAACCTGATATTGCCGCGAAGATAATGAATAATTTGTCGGAAATATTCAAATAACATGGAAATACCGGAAGGCGAATTTTTTCAGAGTAAAATTTTTCAAAAAGAAGTATTACGCTATTTGGGTTATCGAGGAAATGAAGCCGATGAGAGCGTTATTTCCCAAATAGCGCTTGTGTCAAAAGAAGCGGCGGCTGATATAAACGCTAAAAATATTTTTGGCATTTGGGACTGTCAAGCCGGTACGGATACGGTTACGCTAGGTGAAATTAACATTAAAAGCCGCGATCTTGCCTGTCATTTGCACGGCTGCAGCCATGCTGTTTTGTTAGCCGCAACGCTCGGAACCGGAGCGGATACCCTTCTGCGCCGGTACAGCGCGCTGGACATGGAAAAAGCGCTGATTGCGCAGGCTGTCTGTACTGCCATGATTGAGCGTTACTGCGACACAGTCGTTTGTGAAACTGAGCGGAGCCCCCGTCTGGACGGACTGTATCCGACTTCGCGTTTTAGCCCCGGCTACGGAGATTTTGACATAAGTTGGCAGAAGGATATGCTAAGACTTTTAAACGCAGAAAAATGTATTGCGCTTTCTCTCAGTGACGGATATATGCTTATCCCTTCAAAGTCGGTTACGGCTGTTGTCGGTTTTAGCGGGGAAAAAACGGACTCAGGTGAAAAATGCAAGCGCTGTGCAAATACACACTGCGAGTATAGAAAGGTTATGTGATATAAACCTATTTTTCTAGGCGATTTTTTTTATGGGAACTATCTTTTTAAGTTCCGCGCTTATTTTTTGTTTTATCAGAGTAGTTTCAATATGCTCTTGTAAACGTAAAAAATACCCTTCTGAAAGACCGAAAAGACGGGTTAAACGCAAGTCGGTATCTACCGTAATGCCTCTGCGTCCATTTACTATATCTGTAATACGGCTAGGAGCCACGCCTATGGCTTTAGCAAGGGCATTTTGAGACAAATTGTATGGTTCCATAAATTCCTCAAAAAGGATATGCCCAACATGATCCAGTTTTATATATTTATCGCTCATATTTTGTATTCTATATTACGGAATACGGATTGTCAAATACTGTTTACAACGGCGCTGTTTTCAAACTAATGATAGTCTGCAATTTCAACTTCATCGGCAATTCCGTCTTTCCATTTGAAACATATACGATATTTATCGTTTATCCGTATAGAATATTGACCGAAACGGTCGCCTTTTAACTGTTCCAGATGATTTGAAGGAGGCGATTTCAAATCTTCCAGTGTATTCGATATATGTATAGCGGCGAGTTTATTGAAAGAACGAGTTTGAATATCTGCCGGAAATTTTCGTGAAATTTGCCCTTGAAAAATTTTTTCTGATTCCTTGCATTTGAATGACTTAATCATATTCTGTATTTTTAGAGTACAATTATTGTCAATTATGAACAATAAGATACGCAACGATAGGAAATTTGCGCCCTGACGAAATAAACCTAGTATACTGCAAAGTTTTAGCCTTACAGCGTACTAGTACAACCTTTAATCGTTCTTTAATACCGCCGGAAGACGGCTATTTTACCCCTATTTTTCACTTGTAAAATTAACTCTAAAATGATAATATTATCCCAATGAGCCGAAATTTCGTCAATTTTAACTTAATTTCGCAAACTCCTACGCAAAAAATGCCAAAGGCGTTTTTTGCGAGACCGGTAATAAACATTACCCCCCCCCCCCCCATACTTTTCACGCTCTTTAAATAAACCAATAGAGGGCTGCGCCCTCCGATTTACTCGCGCTCAGATTTCCCGCCCGTGCAATCTGACCACTTATCAAGCGGTCAGACACAGCCTCGCTCCGTTCGTCAATAACATATATTCACTCAATCTCTCATTATTTTGGTATAAAGCCGGATTTCCGCGCAGGTGGAAAGACCGGCTTTTTTATACACATCAACACGAAAGGAGTCTTAATATGAAAGACAAATTCAAACTATTCGGACTTGCCGTTCTGGTTACGGCAATTGTATTCAGCTTTGCCGCTTGTAAAGACAGCGACAGCGACCCAACGTCCCTTAGAAAAGCGGGCTTGTACGCCAAAGCGCCGGGCGGCATCAACGGCAACGACACGCCCATCGACGTTTCCAGCCAGACAGGAGATAACATTATCGCAAAAGCCGTTGCCTACGCCAATGCCTCCTCTGGCACTGGAGGAAGATTTACCCTTCTGCTGGACACCAACGAAAGCACCGGCCCAATCACACTGACCAAAGACGCCCTTGAATTCAATATTAAGGGCCTGGACAGTACCCGGACTATCACCTTAACGTCCGATGGCAGCCTTTTTACGGTGAATACAAACGGGCACCTGATTCTGTGGGACAAGATAACGCTTAGGGGCCGCAACAATAATAGTGATTCCTTAATATACGTTCAGCAAGGAAAGCTGACTATGAAAGCAGGCTCGACCATTACCGGCAACGACGTCTCCCTCAGCAGCGGAAGTGGCGGGGGGGTGCAAGTGGCGAATTCACAATCAACCTTTGAAATGGAAGGCGGGACCATCTCGGGCAATACCGCCACCGATGGCGGCGGAGGCGGAGTGTATGTAATGGGAACCGGCGGAAACAGAGGAACCTTTAACGTGAACCCCCCGGCAGGAAAAGGGAATATATCCAGCAATACAGCCACCGCAATGCCCAAACAAGTGGCTAAAGACACCGGCGATAACGGGGGGATAATTGGCGGCTCAGGAATAGGGAGTGGGGACTACAACGGCTGGTAAAAACGACGCGCAACGTATCCTGATACGCAAGGGTATCAGGCACTAAAATCCTGTAGTGTCGCTGATAAATCGGCGACACTACATATAGTGTTTGCAGAAGTAAACAAAAACCAAACTTTTAATTCAATCAAAGAATTACTGGACAACTTTTCACAGCACTTGCGCGCGTTCGACCGGAGCCTATCTTAAAAATTGTGTAAATGACCATAAAATGGTAGAAATACCGAAGGAGAGAAAATGGTCATGGCACGAAAGAAAGAGAAGAAAGAAAAAGATATTATCGACCAATTACTAGATAATATCGACTTTCGAGGGTTAACCCAAGACGAAGTTGTAGGGCAAGACGGCTTAATAAAACAACTAACAGGAAGAATACTCCAGAGGGCACTTGAAGCGGAAATGACGGAGCATCTTGGGTATGAAAAAAATTCCAATGATGGAGACAACAGCGG
>Ga0268262_10003775_pt1 | contig 16124 bp, 14 predicted proteins | sample TergutNc150P3_FD_190354 | JGI IMG/M metagenome (GOLD analysis project Ga0268262, IMG submission 190354) | Nasutitermes corniger P3 segment gut microbial community from laboratory colony in Florida, USA - Nc150 P3 (SPAdes) (version 2) | ecosystem: Host-associated > Arthropoda: Insects >... | reverse complement strand
CGTAACCCTGTCCCTATCTATCCCTGCCAACTCAAGCCAAGCACGGAATAATTTATACACATGCGTGGAACTTGGCAAACTGAACATATTATCCTTTGCCCCTGTAGGCTTCCCCTCGCTCTCCCGGCGTTTTTTTAAATCGCTCATAATTTCCAGTGCCGCCGCCGAAAGCGGAATGACAATGAACTTTCCAGTCTTGCCCTGCCTCGCCCTAATTTTCCCATCATAAAAGGCAGAGAATGTATATAGCTTTATTTCGCCTATTCTCTGCGCAGTATAAACGCCTAGCATAAACAAATCTTTCACGTCCGGGCAAGTTTCGCACGGAGTAGCGGCTAACAAAGTAAGTTCTGCTTCATTAAGAATTTTAACTTCCCCAAATCGCTCAGGCGGCAATAGCTTGCGGGTATCTACACGGTTCATATAACCTCTCTGTTCCGCATAGTTGCAGAAAGTCCTAAACCTTGAAGTTACTCCACGTATATAGTTTGAATTATAGCCCGCTTGCCTCATCTTATCCATCATTTGCACAATATGCCGTCTAGATACCGAGCCGATGGAAATATCCCCGTTAGCCGCCAAAAATCTTTTTTTAGCCGACCTTGCATTTCTTATGCTCGAATCAACCACATAACACTCAACCCATTCCTGCATAACCTTTGAAATTCTTTCTCTGTTATTTACAGAAAACATAACAGAATTATTCCATTGCCTTTCTAATTCATTTCTGCGCTCAATAACTTTCCGCAAAAGAGCCGTTTCTTCGGGCTTTGCGTTCTGGCTCGTTATTTTAAGCGAAGGAAACCCAAACGATTTCCTCTCGTAATTGCAATAAACCCAGATTACAGCATTATTGCCTGTAGTTTTTCTAACATACAGTTTCATTTTATGGAGCTGATTAGCTCCTTTCAATATTTTACTAACATCTTCAAGCCGCATTTTCTCCCCAAAAAAAATGTGTAAAAAAGTGTGTAAAAATAGCAAAATTTAGATAAAAATAAAAAACCCCCGCGTTTCCGCGAGGGCTTAGGTTTTTACCCCAATAATTATCCAAGCAATCCAAGAACCGCTTGCGGCAAACTGTTAGCTTGCGCCAACATGCTAACGCTAGCCTGCACCATGATTTGATTCCTGGTGAAGTTCGTGGTTTCCTTGGCAAAGTCGGTGTCTCGTATTCGGCTCTCTGCATCCTGAGTGTTGAACTCAAGGTTGGCAATATTATTAATCGAAAATTCCAAACGATTAATATAAGTACCTATCGCTGCACGGGCACCACTTACCTCTTTAAGCGCTCCAGCAAGTTTATCAATAGCTTTAGTAGCTCCGTTTTGTGTGGCAATAGTGAGGGTCTGTAGCGTTGTGCCAGCTATCAAAACATTAAAGCTGCCATTGCCAGTTGAGGTAGCATCTATGGATGTATACGTCACCGGGATTTCATTATAATACTTATTGCCGTTGAGTGAGTAGTTAGGACCAACGTGCAAGGTATATGAGGTATTGGTACTGCCAAAAGCAGTATTGGCGTTTCTACCCGAGCTTGGCCCGTTTACTAACATATTCTTACCGTTATAATCGGTTGAAGATGCTATTCTACCTATTTCTTTGGTAAGTGATTGGAATTCGTCATTCAGGTAGTTTCGTTCAGTACTGGTTAAAGTATCGTTAGCGGACTGAATGGCAAGTTCTCTCTGGCGTTGTATCAGATTGGTGATTTCCGCCAAACCGCCCTCAGCTATCTGCAAAGCACCTATGCCGTTTAGGGCATTTTCCTTTGCTTTTCCGAGACCTCGGATTTGGCTCCTCATCTGCTCAGACATAGCCAAACCAGCTGCATCGTCTTGAGCACGATTTATCTTTAGGCCTGTTGAGAGTTTTTCTAGTGACTTGCTCATCGCATTGTTGTTTGTAAACATCGAATGTTGCGTCACCATTGCGCGAATATTATGATTTATTTCCATAAAATTGACCTCCGTGTAGAACTAAAAGCAAATAATGTATCGTAAATGCTGATCAACATTTACTATATTTACCCCTATGAAAAAAATCCTTTTCCAAGATACGAGTTTTCGCGATGGGTTCCAATCTGTTTTTGGTGCCAGAGTTTTAACAAAAGATTTTATTCCCGCTCTTGAAGCGGCTGTTCACGCAGGGATTGAGCATTTTGAGGCGGGTGGCGGCGCAAGGTTCCAAGCCCCTTTGCTCTATTGCAATGAAAATGCCTTTGACATGATGGATACTTTCCGCAAAACGGTTGGTCCAAAAATTCGTCTGCAAACCTTGGCAAGAGGCATAAATGTGGTGGCTCTTGAACCCCAGCCTCGCGATATGATAGACCTTCACGCAAAGATGTTCAAAAAACACGGCATGACGCGTATTCGCAATTTCGATGCCTTAAATGATGTAAACAACTTAATCTATTCTGGGCAGTGCATAACCAATGCGGGCTTGGAGCACGAGGTTGTGGTGACCATGATGGAGCTTCCCCGCGGCTGCGAGGGTAAGGGTGCGCACGAGCCTGAGTTCTATGTTGAGACTTTGAAGAAAATTCTGGATTCTGGAGTTCCTTTTGTTAGCGTATGCTTTAAGGATGCAAGCGGCACGGCAAACCCGCGCAAAGTGCACGAAACCTTTAAACAGTCGCGCAAACTCCTTGGCGAAAAAGTGGAGCTTCGCATACACTCCCACGATACCTGCGAAAACGGCATTGCCCAGTACGTAGCGGCGATAGAAGGCGGTGCGGATGGAGTTTGCTGTGGCAGAGCGCCGCTCAGCGGCGGAACGGCGCAGCCGGATTTGCTCTCTCTGTGGCATGCGTTGAAAGGCACAGAATACACTTTGGATATTGATGTTGAGAAAATCATGGAAGCGAATCAGGTTAGCAAGGAATGTTTTAAGGAATACGAATTCCCACCAGAGGCTCTGGCTATTGAACCGGAAGTGATTTTCAGCCCAATGCCGGGCGGTGCTTTAACAGCAAATACCTTGATGATGCGCGATACAAAAACCTTCCATCTTTACCCGCAGGTTATTAAAAACATGGCTGAGTGCGTGGCTCTCGGTGGCTTTGGCTCAAGTGTTACGCCTGTTTCTCAGTATTATTTTCAGCAGGCTTATGCAAATACCGTTCAGGGCAAGTGGAAAAAAATCACGGATGGCTACGGTAACATGATTCTCGGCTATTTAGGTAAAACCCCAAGAGAGCCAGATAAAGAAATTGTGAAAATCGCAAGCGAGCAGATGAAGAAACCTGTGTTCACAGGCAATCCTCTTGATGTTCTGGAACCCGGAATTCCAAAAGCCAAAAAAATCTTGGAAGAAAACAAATTGCCAACAACAGATGAAAATATTTTCATAATCGGTGCAATGGCAACCAAGGGCGGAAACAAAGGTTTGGATTTCTTGCAGGGCAAAGCCAGAGTTAGCGTTCCCAAAAAGAAACCCGCTGCAGCAGTTGTAGCTCCTGTGGCTCCGGCAGCTCCTGTGGTAACGGCTCCTTCTGGCAACGCAACAACGATTAATTATGGTGTTACCGTTGCTGGAAAAACTTTCAGCGTTCAGGTAAGCGGGTAAGTTGTATGGGCAATAATCCTAAGTGCCGATGCTTAGAATAATTTTTTTGTTGTTATTGCTACCCACCTTTGTTTTTTCAAAGGCATCGGCTGTGGTAACACTTGAAATGCCCGTTGGAGCGCGCCAGCTAGGGATGGGAGAATCCGGCGTGGCTCTCGGCGATGACGGCAACACGCTTTATTATAACCCTGCGGGTTTGGCTTTTGGACCTTTGGCAAATGAATGGGAATTATCTATAAAGTTGCCGCAAGGGGCTGACTCTGCGCAATTCTATACCGCTTTTGCGGCGAGGAATCGCAGGGGTTTTTTAACGAGAAACGAAGTTTGGGCAGGAACCGTTAACGGAATGCTGCATTTTGATGGTCAGTTATGGCGAGATTTTTTAACCGTTCCTTTGGAGGGAAATGCAAAACTCAGAGATGTTGTGCGAACTTTCATAGGCTCAGAGGTTTCCCTAGATTCCCTTTCCGGCGTGGTGCGCAATTACAACGGCGTGAAAACGCTCAAGGAAGAGGAACATCTTGTTGAAGTTAAAATTCCTTTTTCAATAATGATTAAAGATACCGTTACTGCGATGCTATACGAAACGCGTACGGAAAAACTTTGGGTAGGAACGGCAAAAGGCTTGTTTCGGTTTGACGGCAGAGGTTTCAAAAATTTTGCCTCCGAATTTGGAGTTCACAGAATCACCGCTTTGGCGAATCAGGGAGCAACGCTTTGGATAGGAACGGACAGCGGAATTTTCGCGTATAGAAACGGGGTTTTTGAGCAGAGGGGCGCGGTTTTGCCATCTCAAAAAATTACTTCAATTTCTTGGCATGAAATGCGCAAAGAACTCTATGTTGGCGTTGAGAATGCGGGAATAGCCAGACTAACCCCAAAGCAAAATGAAAATGAAAAGGATAAATGGAGCGTGTTCACCCTTCAAGACGGCATTATGGATTTAAGCCCAAGAGCGGTAGCCATAGATAGTTCCGGGCATATTTGGGTTGTGCATAAAGAGGGTCTTTCGCATTTCAATTTGAGGAGATGGGAACAGATTCGTTTTGAGAAGAACGAGGTTCACAGCATAACGGTTTCCGAAAAGGGTGCAATTTGGATTGGCACAAATAAAGGTGCGTGGAACTATATACCAGAATATGCAACTCCAAGTGGGCGCAAAAGTGAAACGGAACTCGGCAAAGGCGAAACGGAAAGCGTTCAGGGAAAATGGAGCCACTATCACACGGGGAATGGACTTGAGAGCAATACCGTTTGGCGTGTGCTTTCGCTGGGAAATGATGTGTGGTTAAGTACCGGAGCTGGTGTGGAACGCTACCATGCAGCGCAAAATCAGGTTGCCTTTTTTTACGAAAAACTTTTACCAGTTCTGAATTTTCCCGACCTTTATCATTTATATGCGGGTGCAACATTCCCGATTGGTGACTGGGGGACATGGGGTGTGTTTTTGAATTTCATAAGCTTTGGAGAAACAACCGTAGCAGACGAAATAAATCCCGACCAGACAAGTTCTTTTAACAGCTCAGAAATTGTTGTGGGCTTAAGTTATGGAACAAAGCTTAATAAAAATTGGAGTATGGGTTTAAATTTTAAGTTCTTCTATTCCGCGCTCAGTTCTGGAGCCGCGTTAAATGAACCCGATGAAACCACCATGAGTTATGCCGTTGATGTGGGTATTCTCGGCAGGGATTTATGGCTAAAGGGTTTGAGGTTTGGAGCGGTGCTCGCGAACATCGGTCCCAATGTTTATTATGTTGATAAATCCAGTGAACAACCAATTCCACTGACATGGCGATTCGGACTTTCTTACGATTTACTGAAATTCCCCGACCACCGCGTAACCTTGAATGCGGATTATAATAAAACGGTTATTTACGAAAACTCAAAAGGCGAGGTTCAGCCATTTTATATATCTGCGTGGAAATCTTGGTTTTACCCAGAAACCGTGGAAGACGGAGATAAAGCCATTGATACTTTTACAAAATCTTTTCAAGAAGGCATAGTAAATTTAGGTGCGGAGTATGTTTATGCTGGCACTGTTGCCTTGCGGGTTGGTTATCTTCATGACAAAGTAGGCAAAAGACAAGAATTGGATATTGGTCTTGGCGTAATGCTCTCCGATATGCTTCAACTGGATATTGCGAGCATCCAAAACGTGAACAATCTGGAAGGAGTTAGAGATGGGCAACTTCGATTTGCAGGGTTGTTCAGGTTTTAAACTTAATTTAACGTTTCCATCTAGACTTTTTACTATCTGCTAATAAAAGCAAATTTTCGCGACATTCATAATACTCAACTTTGTTAGTGAGCAAAGACATTAATTTTGATACAGGCATATCAAAGCCCTTTGCCAGATTGAACAAAGACAAGAAGGTTGGGACTCTACGGCCGCTTTCAAGAAGAGATATGCACTGTCTGGTCAGTCCGCTTTTTCGGGCTAATTCAAATTGAGTTGCTCCACGTTTTTTGCGTTCCTCACATAACAAATGTCTAAAAGCTTTAGCCAAGTTGCGTGAATAAGAAATTTTTAACATAAATGGGGAATTTAGAGAAAAAATTTCGAAAAAACGTCAACACTTGTTTGCAAAATGCAAAAAAAAATTTCAAAATTTCTGGCACGCTTTTTGCAAGACAAGCGAATATGAAACATAACTCTTCATATTTGAGCCACATAGCAACCTTAATTGTCTGTTTGGCTTTCTACGCCACCTCTGCATTTTCCGCTCCCGTTTCTCTTTACGGGAATAACCTTTACACCGATAAAAAGGGTAAAAAAGTCGGCGACGTGGTAACAGTTTTGATTTTAGAAGCGGCTAAAGCGGGTAGCGACACCCGCACTGACACGGAAAAAAAGAACAGCCTAAACGTTGGGCAAGAAAAAAGCTCCGGCAGTAAACTCTTTAGCTGGCTACCGAGTTTTGGTGTTAGTGGTAGCGCAGACATGAGCTATGGCGGCAAGGGCGCAACAGCACGCAATGGCGAGTTGAAAGCAACCGTGACCGCTCGCATAACAGAAGTTTTGGACAATGGGAATCTGCTTATCGAAGGCTCAAAACTCGTTGCCATAAATAGCGAAGAAGAAATTTTAGAGGTCAGTGGCACCATAAGGGCGGATGACATTAACCCAGACAACACTGTTTACAGCTACAAAATTGCCGAAGCGGTCATTCGCTATTCCGGCAATGGAGTAAATTCCGATGCCGAAAAACCGGGTATTTTAACAAGATTTTTTAATTGGATTTTTTAATACAACAGAGCATAACAAAAAAAGGAGTTGGTATGCGGGTAGATAAAAATGAAAAACGATACAGAATAGGGTGGATTGAGATTGCAGCCCTTATCTGCATCTTGTTGGTGGTGATGGCTTCTAGGGTTAACGCCGCCAGAGTGAAAGATGTTGCCACTTTGGAAGGAGTTTCCGAATTGCAACTGGTTGGTTACGGTCTTGTGGTTGGGCTTGCCGGCACCGGCGATGGCACCAATACCCAGTTCACCGTTCAATCGGTGGCGAATATGCTGCAAAAAATGGGCATAGTGGTTAATCCATCGGATATGCGTTTGCGAAATGTCGCAGCCGTTATGGTAACCGCAAATTTGCCAGCTTTTGTTAAACCGGGCAAAAAAATAGATGTTTCCATTTCCAGCATGGGAGATGCACGTTCTTTGGAAGGCGGAACTCTGTTGATGACCCCTTTGCAGGCTTCCGATGGCGAATATTATGCGCAAGCTCAGGGTGCAGTTAACTTGGGAGGGCTTAAAGCGAAAAGCGGTCGCAATAGTTTTAAAAAGGGTCATACGGTTTCTGGAACTTTGCCAAACGGTGCGGTTGTGCATAAAGAATTGGAACCCGTGGACTTAAAAACAGGCACGCTCCGCTGGGAGCTTTCAAACCCGGATTTCACAAGCGCGGTGGCTATGGCAAACGCGATAAACCAAATTTTCCCTAACGCGGCAATAGCAGAAGATGCTTCGTCCGTTTTGGTGACAGTGCCAGAAGCCATGCGAAATGATTATATGTCTTTTATAGCTAGGGCAGAAAGTGCGGAATTTAGCCCCAATACTAATGCACGCGTTGTGTTAAGCGAAAAAACGGGAACCATAGTCAGCGGTTCAAATGTTCAAATAGATGAAATTGCCGTTTCTCATGGAAGTATTACTGTTCAAGTTACAAACACTCAAGCTGCGACTGCACCAACTTTTATAGGGCAGGCAACTCTGCTAAACAATCAAAATATGAATGTCAGCGAACCTACCACGGAAACAAGAGTTATGCCAGCTGTCAACAATGCGGGGCAGCTTGCTCAGGCTTTGAACAGCCTTGGGGTTTCGCCGCTTGATATAATTTCAATTTTCCAAGCGATTAAAAAGGCTGGTGCTCTTCATGCGGAGTTGGTGATTATGTAGCAAAATTCTAAAAATGCAAACAATTGTTTGCAAAATGCAGGGATTTGAATTTTTTTTCCGTTTACAAGCGTCTAAGGTAACGAAGAAAAAAACGGAAGATTCAAAATGACCGAGACTCAACCCAACCGCAATCACAAGGCCAGCGTTTTCTCGTTGCTTTTCGGCGAGCCACCTGCCGCATTAGAACTCTACAATGCAGTAACGGGGCAAAACTACCCGCCAGACACAAAAATAGAGATAGTGACGCTTTCAAATGCCCTGTTCAAAGGGCAATTGAACGATGTAGCTTTCGTGGTGGACGACAGGCTTGTAGTTCTCATAGAGCACCAGTCAAGCATAAATAACAACATACCGCTCAGGATGCTTATGTATTTGGGAAGGGAATACGAGCGAATAACTAAAGGCAAAGATTTGTACAGAGAGAAGTTGATAAAAATTCCTGCACCAGAATTTATAGTTCTGTACAACGGCAAGGATGAATTTCCCGAATTCAAAGAGCTTAGGCTTTCAGATGCTTTTAAAACCAAAGGCAACGTCAATCTTGAACTTGTAGCAAAAGTTTACAACATCAACAAGGGTCGCAATGCGGAGATAGCCAATAAAAGCCCTGTTTTGAATGGCTACAACGAGCTTATAGCAGAGGTGAATAAAAATCGCGAAACGATGGAACTAGCAGAAGCCATAGTAGCAGCAATAAAGAGCTGCGTGGAGCGCAATATTTTAGTATATTTCTTGGAGAAGTACGCTTCGGAGGTTTTGAATATGCTTTTTACAGAATGGAATATGGACGATGCTCTAGCGGTTAGGTATGAGGAAGGCACGGAAGATGGTATTGAGATAGGTATGAGAAAGGGTGTGGAAAAAGGCAGAGATGAGAGCAGGGAGGAAATTCTTAGCCTTATAAAGCAAGGTTATACTTTAACGGATATTGAAAATATGCTTAAAACACGGTCTAGTGGTTGCTCGGAAGGTTAAGCTAGGAAAGCAGAGAAAATGCCAGGTCCATGTGTTATAGTCCAAAGCAATATGGAGGTTTTGTTGAATGTTGACAGCAATCAGCATCACGAAGCACGAGACGCTATTGCCCCTTTTACCGAACTTGTGAAAAGCCCGGAACATTTCCATACATATAAAATTTCGCATTTGAGTTTGTGGAATGCCGCTTCAACTGGACTGACGGCAATGGATGTTTTGGAGAGATTAAAGCAATACAGTTCTTATGAAATTCCAGTGGTGGTGGAAAATGAAATAACCGAATATATGGGGCGTTACGGCATTTTGCGTTTGGTGATAAAAGACGGCAACCTGCTTTTGGAATGCGATAGCGATTCCCTATTTTTAGAACTTTGCAAAAGAAAAGAACTCCAAGATTATATAGGGGAATTCATATCAAAAAATTCCGCCATCATAAGTCCGCTTGCACGTGGCAAACTTAAAATTCTGCTGACAGAACTCGGCTTTCCTGTTCAAGATTTGGCTGGCTACATCAGAGGAGAACCGCTAGACATTGAATTAAGGGAAAACTTCGCCGATTCCGGCGAGAAATTTATACTAAGGGATTACCAAAAAGATGCCGCTCAGGTATTTTACGCATCCGGCTCGGAAATGGGTGGCTCCGGCGTTATAGTGCTGCCATGCGGTTCGGGCAAAACCATCATAGGAATGGCGGCGATGGCTTTGGTAAAAGCCCACACCTTGATTTTAACCCCAAGCGTAACAGCCGCTCGCCAATGGATAAGGGAAATTCTGCAAAAGACAAATTTAAAAAAAGAACAAGTGAAAGAATATTCCGGCGATTTAAAGGAAATTGGTCAGGTAACAATTGCCACCTATCAGATATTAACGCAGCGGAAGAGGAAATCCCAAAAACAAGAGGAAGCAACTGACGAAGAATTCACCAATTTTTCGTTGTTCGAAGCGCAAAAATGGGGATTGATGATTTACGATGAAGTGCATCTGTTGCCAGCCCCGGTGTTTCGCTTTTCCGCAGATATGCAAGCCACAAGGCGTTTAGGGCTAACCGCAACTTTAATCAGGGAAGACCACAAAGAGACGGAGGTGTTTTCTCTCATAGGTCCAAAAAAATTTGACATACCTTGGCGAATTTTGGAAGCCCAAGGCTGGATTGCACAGGCAAAATGCCACGAACTCAGAGTACCGATGGGCACCGAGCTTAGAATGGCTTACGCCGTTGCCCCACCTCGCGAAAAAATTGCCATAGCCGGTTGCAATCCCGAAAAATTTGATGTGGTAAAAAAATTATTGGAAAAGCACAACGAAGAAGGCGATAGAATTTTAATAATAGGGCAATACATTGAGCAGTTGGAAAATCTCGTAAAGCAAATTAACACGCCCTTAATCACAGGCAAAACGCCCAACAAAGAACGCGATATAATTTACGAAAAATTTCGCAAAGGCGAGATTAGAATTTTAACCGTGAGCAAAGTTGGGAACTTTGCCATAGATTTACCTGATGCAAGTGTTTTGATTCAGATTTCCGGCACCTTCGGTAGCCGCCAAGAAGAGGCTCAAAGATTGGGCAGAATTTTACGCCCCAAAAAAGACGGCAGGCAGGCATTGTTTTATTCCGTGGTTACAAAAGATTCTCGTGAGCAGGAATTTGCTATGAACCGCCAGCTTTTTTTGGCGGAACAAGGCTATGAATACGAGATATTTACTATATTCTAAATCTTATACAATGCGACAAAGGAGTTTGCTATGCCAGCCATTCATTTAACAGAAGATGCCTTCAAAAAAATAATCAAATCAAATCAGCCAGTCATGGTAGATTTTTGGGCACCGTGGTGCGGACCTTGCAAAGCTTTGGGACCTACTATGGATAAATTGAGCGATTTATACAAAGACAAAGCAGTAGTGGCTAAAATAAACGTGGACGATGTTCCGAGCCTTGCCGCAGAGCTAGATGTCAGCTCAATCCCCACGGTTAAGTTTTTTAAAAATGGCAGCGAAATAGAGAGCTTTACCGGAGCTTACCCGCAAAGCAAGTATCAGCAGGTCTTAGATGCAAACGTCTGATAAGCTGGAAGAACTTTTTCGTTTGCAAGAGACGTTGAACGACTTTGTTTTTTCAAAGCAGGATTTACGGGACAAAAATGGCAAGGTTCTGACTATGGCAGCCCTGCGTTCCCAAGCCCAAAGCGAAGAAGCTCTTGGTCCAAACACCGAAGTAAATCAATGGCTCCGCAAATACTTAGAAGCTTTGACCGATGAATCCAGAGAATTGGGGGAAGAACTGCTTTGGAAATGGTGGAGCAAAGACAAATTGGATATGCAAAATATAAGGATAGAAATAGTTGACCAACTGCACTTTTGGTTATCGCTTGCAATCACCGCTGGCATGGATGCAGAAAAGGTATTTGACATTTATATGCAAAAAAACAAAGTGAACATAGAACGCCAAAATTCAAGTTACAGCAAAGAGAATAAAAATGAAGCAGACAATAGAGGAATCAATTAATGCCATTTTTATGTTTATTGGTATTTTTTTTAATCAGTTGCTCCAAATCCGATGCCCCGAAAGGGGGGGGGGGGCGTAGTGGTGCGCAGACGGTTAGCGTAGAAGCGATCATTGCGCAACCGGAGCAATTGAAAAATTCCGTGCGCGGCGTTGGAATTTTATTGCCATCAAATGAAGTGGACATACAAGCGGAAATAACCGGCAAGGTTGAAAAAGTTTATTTTAAGGATGGGCAAAGCGTACAGGCTGGCGCATCCTTGGTGAAAATTGAAGACGATAATTTAAAAGCGATGATGTATAGGGCTAATGCAAAATTGGCACTTGCCAGAAGCAATGCAGAAAGGAAAAAAAAACAATTTAACGCAGGTGCTATATCCGCTCAGGAATGGGAAAATACCCAAGCGGATTTGCAAATAGCGAAAGCCGATTCCATAGATGCCGCTGCCAACTTGCGAAAGACTTTGATTTCCGCCCCATTTGAGGGGAAACTCGGCATAGGTAAAATAAACCTCGGAAAAAGGCTTGCCGTAGGTGACCAAATAGTGAAAATAGTTCAGAAATTTCCGCTAAAAGTGGATTTTTCAGTTGCGGACAAATATGCATCTACTATGAAAGTAGGTATGGACGTGGAATTTATTCGCAACAGCGAAAATTACAAAGCGGTAATTGAAGCCTTGGAAAGCTCCTTAGACGGTTCAACTAGAACTTTGCTGACAAGAGCGATAATAAACGGGCAACCGGAAGAACTTGTCCCCGGCGCACCTCTTGAATTCATGTTGAGTTTACCGCCAAGGATGTCCATCACCGTTCCGCCGGAAGCAATTGGAAGCGATGCCTTTGGCAGCAATTTATATCTGTACAAAGGCGGAAAAGCTCAACTCACCCGCATAGAAATTGGAACCCGTTTTATAGATAAAGTGGAAGTTTTGGATGGCGTGTTTATCGGTGATACCGTTTTATGCGTAGGAGCATCCCCTGTGAGAAATGGCGGTAACGTGGAAATTAGCAGAATTAGAAAATAGCTCATTCCCAAATTTAACTGAACAACAGCACTTCTTTTATGTTCTCCTTCCCCAAAGCGAGCATGTAAAGCCTGTCTAAACCAAGAGCAACACCGGAGCATTCTGGCATTCCTTTTTCCAACGCCGCTAAAAAATCCTCGTCTATTTTTGGAATGGGTTTTCCCATTTTCTTTCTTTTTTCCATGTCTTCCAAAAAACGTTTTCTTTGCTCTTTTGCATCCGTTAGTTCTTCATAGCCGTTGCAAAGTTCCATTCCATTTATGTAAAGTTCAAAGCGGCAGGCAACCTCTTGCCCTTTGGAATTTTTGCGAATTTTTGCAAGGGCTGCTCTTTCGGGCGGATAATCTACGATGAATTCGGCACCCAAACCAGGTTCAATTATTGTTGTCATTGCGTAATCTTCTATTTCTTCTGCAGTCCAAGCTCTGTGCTCTGCTTTTAATTTTTCCATATCCACTTTTTCAAAAGCCTGCTCCCAAGTTGTCCTTTTCAAAGGCAAATTCAAACCTGTTATTTCATTGACCAAATCCAAAATTTCCTGTTGCAATTCCTCTGCGGAAAATCCTATTCTATACCACTCCGCTATGTTGAATTCCAAATTGTGCCGCTTGCCGATTTCGCCTTTTCTAAAAGCGTGTGTCAGGGAAAATATATCGCCAAAACCATCTGCTAAAAGTCGCTTCATATAAAATTCAGGACTGGTAGCCAAATAATGCGTGGGGAGAACTGTTTCAAAATAATCCAGTTGCGGGTCCGTGCCGCAGGTTGTAGAAAGTATTGGCACGTCTACTTCCAACAACCCGCGCTTTAAAAAAAAATCACGAACTTTGTAGTGGAGTTTCTGGCGCTTTTTCCAATTTTCCAACATCTGTTTTCAACTCACCACTCTCAACTATTTTTTAAAAATCTCTTCTGCTAAAAATTTATAATCCTGCATGATTTTGCCGTAATATCTTGTGGGTAATATTTCTTTGCTTTTCAATTTTTCATCCAAGGCTGCAAAACCTATGTTGTAGGCAATTAAAGCGTGTTTCAAGTCGTGGTATTTTGCAATTAAGCGAAGCAAATAAGCAGTGCCAACCATCAGATTTTTTTCAGGTACAAACAAATCTTCGCTGGAATTTATTTTAACTCCAACAGATTGCGCAACTTCCAAAGCGGATTCATATTTTACCTGCATAAGCCCTAAAGCCCCCGAATGCACACCGGATGTATATATGCCTCTCGCATAAGGATTTCCGCGACTTTCGTGCCGGATAACGGCTAAAATCAAAAGAGGGTCTATTTTATAATCGTTTGAAATAGCGAACAATTTTTCTGCTAAAATATCTTTTTGCTCCTCGGATAATTTGTTGCCTGCCAAAATATCCAAGCCTCTCCCAATTCGCACATAAGCCAAAGCTTTGTTTCCCAATTCATTAGCACTTCTGATTTTTGCTTGCTCTAACAAGATTTCTTTATTCAAAATTTTAATCCGTTCATTTTTAAATTGCCATTTTGAAAACATAAAAACTATAAACACAGCCGTGGCTATGCAAACAAGAATCAAGTGCAAAATTGAAAAACGCATCTAGGCGTCTTTTATGGAATATTATCTAACCGCACCTGCAGAGCCAAGAACATTTTTGTTCTTTTCCGCATACATCTTTTTAAGTTCATCACGCGCAGGTCCAAGATATTTACGCGGGTCAAACTCATCCGGATGCTCTCCGAAAACCTTGCGAATCATCGCAGTCATTGCAAGGCGTCCATCGGAATCTATGTTGATTTTGCAAACGGCACTCTTTGCGGCTTTACGCAGTTGCTCTTCTGGGATGCCAACGGAATCTGGAATTTTGCCGCCGAATTTTTCAATCATTTTCACATATTCATGCGGAACGGAAGAAGAGCCGTGCAGAACAATTGGGAACCCGTGCAACTTCTTTTCAATTTCTTCCAAAATGTCAAAGCGGAGCGGCGGCGGAATTAACACACCATCCTGATTGCGAGTACATTGCTCCGGTTTGAATTTACAGCGACCGTGGCTGGTTCCAATGGAAATAGCGAGGGAGTCAACTCCTGTTTTATTGACAAAATCCTGCACCTCTTCCGGCTGTGTGTAATGGGAATGTTCGGAAGAAACATCATCTTCCACACCAGCCAGCACCCCAAGCTCGCCTTCCACGGTTACATAATCGGCGCGTGAATGCGCATAATCAACAACTTTTTTGGTCAGCTCAACATTTTTTTCGTAAGGGTGGTGGCTACCGTCTATCATAACGGAGCTAAAGCCCGTATCTACGCAGTCTTTGCATAATTCAAAGGTATCGCCGTGGTCAAGATGCAAAACGATTGGAATATCACAGCCAAGCTCATGGGCATATTCCACTGCGCCTTTTGCCATGTTTTTCAGCAAATTCTGGTTTGCGTATTTGCGGGCACCGCTTGAAACCTGCAAGATAACAGGGCTTCTGGTTTCCACGCAAGCCTGTATTATAGCCTGCATCTGCTCCATATTGTTAAAATTGTATGCTGGGATAGCATAACCATCTCTGATTGCGTCTGCGAAGATAGCTTTGGTATTCACCAAGCCGAGTTCCTTATACGATACTGTCATAGCTGAACCTCTATTTAAGTGTTTAAGGAAATATAGTAAATAACTGTGCAACATATATTTTTTCTACATTTTACCCCATGTCAGATAGCATTGTTGTAACAGGAACTTTTACAGATGATTCATTTGCCATGGATGTAGCTCAGTTTTTGGGTGTGCGCGGTGACATTTCTGATGAAGTGTCGCTTAAAGTCTATGCAAACAGCGAATTTTGCCCTCGTTATATCTCTGATATTGAAGACTTGGAAAGAGTGGGTTGCTATTTGGAAGGCAAAGTTGTTATTATATGTTCGGTTTCTCTTTCCACAAGAAGCAGAAACGACTGTGCTATGCGAAACATGATTTTAGCGAGAGCTGCAAAAGACAACGGTGCAAAGCGGGTGGTTCTAATTGAACCGGATTTGTTTTACTCCGCTCAAGACAGAGGTGCTTATCGCTTTGGCGTAATTGAAAAAGACAGAGAAATCACCGATTTAAAAAAATTTGACGGGCAGGCATTCACCTCCCTGCTCTACGCAAAACTCTTAAAGGAATCCGGCGTGGACACGGTTATCACCGTTCACAACCATTCCTTGAAAGTAGAATGCTTGTTCAGAGATATTTTTGAAGGCAATTTCCACAATCTTGTTCCTGCGGAAATTTACGCGCACTATATAAAAAGCTCGGACTTTGTGCAAACAGGAAAAGATGGCGATAATTTGATAATAGTTTCTCCGGACAAAGGTTCCGCTCCTTTTGGGAAAAGGGTATGCGACACTTTGGATTTGCCGGAGTGCAAACGTATAATTTTGGATAAAAAGCGCACGGGTGAGCGTGAAGTGAGCATGGCGTTAAATCCGACAAGTGAAGTTGACATTGGTTATTTAACAGGCAAAGATGTTATAATTTTAGACGATATGGTTCGCACCGGTTCCACCATTGTTCAATGCTGTGAATATTTGAAAAAAAGCGCGAATCCGCGCAGAGTTTGTTTTGGGGTAACGCATTTTTACTCAAGCCACGAAGCGAGGGAAAAACTGAACAGCCCCTTTATAGATGAGATAATGACAACCAACAC
>Ga0268262_10003774_pt1 | contig 16125 bp, 17 predicted proteins | sample TergutNc150P3_FD_190354 | JGI IMG/M metagenome (GOLD analysis project Ga0268262, IMG submission 190354) | Nasutitermes corniger P3 segment gut microbial community from laboratory colony in Florida, USA - Nc150 P3 (SPAdes) (version 2) | ecosystem: Host-associated > Arthropoda: Insects >... | reverse complement strand
AAGATGCAGGTCGCATTGCAGGCTTAGAAGTTTTGCGCATTGTGAACGAACCAACCGCTGCCGCGCTCGCTTATGGCTTAGACACCAAAAAGAACGAGAAAATAGCCGTTTACGATTTGGGCGGAGGAACTTTTGATATTTCCATTCTGGAAATTTTTGACAGCTCCTTTGAAGTGTTAGCCACCAACGGCGACACAATGCTCGGCGGCGATAACTTTGACGAAGTTGTGATTGACTGGATAAACGACGAGTTCCGCAAAGACAACCCCGGCATAGATTTGAAAAAAGACAAAATGGCTTTGCAGCGTTTGAAAGATGCCGCAGAAAAAGCGAAAATAGATTTGTCTGCCGCAACAAGCACAAATATAAACCTGCCCTTTATAACAGCAGATGCAAGCGGGCCAAAGCATTTGGATTTAACGCTCACTCGCGCCAAATTCGACCAGCTTACATCATTCCTTGTGGAAAAAACTCTGGGACCTTGCAAAAAAGCATTGGCAGATGCAAAGTTGAAAGCCTCCGATATAAACGAGGTGATTTTGGTTGGAGGTTCAATACGCATTCCGGCTGTTCAGGAAGCTGTTAAAAACTTGTTTGGAAAAGAACCGCACAAAGGCGTGAATCCAGACGAAGTTGTTGCCATTGGCGCAGCAATTCAGGGCGGAGTTTTGTCGGGCGATAGTTCTTTGAAAGATGTGGTTCTTTTAGACGTTACCCCGCTTTCCCTTGGCATAGAAACCTTGGGCGGAGTTATGACCAAGCTCATAGACCGCAACACCACAATCCCAATTCGCAAAAGCCAAGTGTTCAGCACCGCAGACGACAACCAAAGCGCAGTTACAATACACGTTTTGCAGGGCGAAAGGGAATTCGCAAGAGACAACCGCACACTTGGTCGCTTTGATTTAACCGGAATTCCGCCAAAACCTCGCGGTTTGCCGCAAATTGAAGTTTCTTTTGATATTGATGCAAACGGCATTGTGCACGTTAGTGCAAAGGACAAAGAAACTGGAAAGGAACAGAGCATTAAAATTCAGAGTTCTTCGGGTCTTAGCGAGGATGAGATAAACAAAATGGTTAAAGATGCCGAAGCCAATGCGGAGAAAGACAAAAAATCCCGCGAGTTGGTGGATGCAAAAAACCAAGCGGAACAAATTGTTTATCAAGTTGAAAAAACGCTGAAAGAAAACGATGGCAAATTGCCAGCAGATATGGTTTCTAAAGCAAATGCCGCTGTTGCAGATTTAAAATCCGTTGCCGAAAAAGCCACGAGCAAAGAGGAAATTCAAAGCGCAATGGACAAAGCTCAAAGCGTTGTGGGCGAGATTTTGCAAGCTGCTCAAATGAGTGGTGCTTCTAGCGGAGCTGGCGGACACCAGCACGGAGAGAACTGCGAAGGTTCTTGCGGCGGGGACGACTGCAAAAACAAAGGTGGCGAGAAAGGCAAAGAAGGTCCAGTTGATGCGGATTTTGAGGTTGTTAACGAAAAGAAATAAAATATATGGCAAAGCGAGACTACTACGAAGTTCTGGGCGTTTCCAAAGACGCTTCCGCAGAAGATATTAAGCGGGCGTATAAAAAGCTCGCTATAAAATATCATCCGGATAAAAATCCAGGTGATAAAGAAGCGGAAGCCAAGTTCAAGGAAGCTGCCGAAGCCTATGATGTGCTTTCTGACTCGCAAAAGAAAGCGCAATACGACCGCTTTGGGCACGAAGTGCCGGGCGGTGGTGGTTTTGGTGGTTTTAGCTCAGGCAGTTTCTCGTTTGAAGACATAGTCTCGCATTTTGGCGATATTTTCTCAGACATAGGTGGTTTTGGCGGTTTTAGCGGAGGGCACAGCTCGCGAAGCAGGGGTCCTGCCCCCGGTGAAGATTTGCAAATAGGCATTGCCCTGACATTAAAGGAAATAGCGGATGGCACTGTGAAAAAAGTTCGCATAAAACGCCAGAAAACCTGCCCCGATTGCAACGGCAAGGGTGGCACCGGAACTAAAACCTGCCCAACCTGTTCTGGCAATGGAAAAGTTCGCCGCAGAATGCAGAGCATTTTTGGCGAAATGGTAAATGTAACCGCTTGCCCGGATTGCGGTGGTTCAGGCGAGGCTATTAGCAACAAGTGCAAAACCTGCGCGGGTCAAAAGCGCGTTAAAACAGAAGATACCATTGAGGTTAAAATTCCCGTTGGCGTTACGGGTGGAAATTACATTAAATTGCGTGGCGAGGGCAATGCGAGTACGCAAGGCGGTGCGCCCGGTTCGCTTATTGTTCATATAGAAGAAAAGAATGATGATTTTTTTGTGCGAGACGGGCAAAACTTGTTTTGCAAGGTTTCGGTACCTGTTTATCGTTTAGCTTTGGGTGGAGAGCAGAGAGTTCCTACTTTATATGGCGAAGTGAAGGTGAAAATTTCGGCAGGTTTCCAACCGGGAACGCAGCTAAGAGTTAGGGGTCAAGGTTTGCCAGGCTATAATTCCGATTACAAAGGCGACCTCTTTGTGGAAATTGGGGCACACATTCCTGAAAATTTGTCCTCAAAGGAAAAAGCTCTTTATGAGGAATTGAGCAAGCTGGGCTCGGATAGAGATGAGCGCAGGGAAAGCGGTTTGCTGGATAGGATAAAGGAATTTTTTAGTTAGAAAAAACAACAAAGTTAATCAGCATTTTTTCTATATTCTACCCATGAATACTAAACTTTTTGGTCCATTTTTAGATGACAAAGCCGTTTTGGCTACAGTGCATCAATATACTACGGCTATTGTATCTTTGGCTGCGCTTGATTGCAACTGGACAGACGATGGCAATGAAGACGGCGAAAAGGATTATTTTAATCTTTGGGCTGCGGTTAGCTTTTACGAAAAAACGGACAGAGTTTTTCTGCAAGGCGCTAGATTCAGCAACTGGAACATTGAATACGAGCTTAAACTGGTAAGCACGGAAAAAAACATCGGTTTGTATCGCTTGTCTTTGAATAACGCTAACGAATTTCCCAACGAATTTGTGCTTCGCCTAGAAAGGGAAACCGGCGAGTACATTTACGATAACAACAATTTCCGCAACTACTTCATAGAACGCGGCAAAGGGCATTTTGCCACAGCAATTTCGAGCGAAGATGGCGTATTTTCCTTTGAATCAATAATCCCCGTAAAGATTGCAAGCTACTGACCATTTGTATGTTTGATGCTTTAACGGAGTCGCTGGAGTCAACGCTAAAAAATCTGCGCGGGCAGGGTAGGCTAACCGAAGAAAATGTTGCTGCCTCCTTAAGGGAAGTGCGCAGAGCCTTCCTCGCAGCCGATGTTAATTTTAATGTCACAAGGGATTTTGTTCAAGCAGTAAAAGAAAAGGCTCTTGGGCAAAATGTTTTGACTGCCGTTAGCCCCGGGCAGATGATTGTGAAAATAATTCACGATGAACTTGTGGAAATTATGGGGGGCAAAGCCAAAGAGGTTTCGCTTGAAGGAAAACCTCCCATAGGCATAATGATGGCTGGCTTGCAGGGTTCTGGAAAAACAACCTTCGCTGGCAAGCTCGCCCTTTATTTTCGCTCAAAAAAGAAAAGAAAGCCTTTGCTTGTAGCCGCCGATGTGTACAGACCCGCAGCTATCAAGCAACTCCAAGTGCTTGGAAAATCCATTGGCGTTCCAGTTTACGAAGAGGGGCAGGGCAACCCTGTTGAAATAATAAAAAACGGCTGCAAATATGCCGAACAAAACGGTTTTGACCTTGTTATTTACGATACCGCAGGCCGCTTGCAAATAGATGAAGCATTGATGCGAGAATTGGAACAAGCACGGAACGCTGTTTGTCCCGAAGAAATATTTTTTGTTGCAGACGCGATGATTGGCCAAGAAGCTGTGAATGTTGCCGAGGAATTTTTTAAGCGGCTAAATTTCACGGGTGTGTGCCTTTCCAAAATGGATGGCGATACTCGCGGGGGTGCAGCTCTTTCCATTCGCAAAATAACAGGGGTTCCGGTTTGTTTTGTTGGCATTGGCGAAAAAGTTTCAGATATTGATATTTTCCACCCCGACAGAATGGCGGGGCGAGTTCTGGGCATGGGAGACGTTGTTTCGCTGGTGGAAAAAGCCCAAGCCGCCATAGACGAAAAAGAAGCAAACGATTTCCGCAAAAAAATACTCAACAACTCCTTTGACCTGAACGATTTTTTGAACCAACTCCGAACAATAAAGAAAATAGGCAAATTCAAAGACATAATATCGCTTGTCCCAGGGCTTAACAAATTGCCGCTAGACCAGATAAACGAAAAGGAGTTGGTTTATGTGGAAGCGGTTTTAAGTTCAATGACAGCCAAAGAACGCAAACAGCCTACAATAATAAACGGAAGCCGCAGAATTCGCATAGCAAAAGGTTCCGGCACAACTGTTCAAAAAGTGAATCAGGTTTTAAAGCATTACGACGATATGAAAGCCATGTTCAAAAATATGGGAAATATGTCCAAGCGAATGGGCATAAACCCAAACGCCGGTTCCAATTACACGCCGCCTAAGGATAAAAAGAAAAAACGCAAGCACTAGCATCAAGGCTTTTGCAACCTGCTATCCACATATTCCTTGTCTTCTTTTTCCAGAGAACCGTTTTTCTCCAAAGCGTAAGTCAAGGCTTCAATGGTGCCATTCAAATGAGCAAAATCGTTGTGCTTTAAGTCATCTATCCGTCTGCTCAGTGAAGCCTCAACGTCATCTATCCGTCTATGTATAGCCGCCAAGTCGTTGTGCTTTAAGTCGTCTATTTGCTTGTTCAAGGAATTTTCAACGCCATCTATTCGCCTATGTACAGAGGTTATAGAAGTTTTAAGCCACGCAAAACAGCTAAATATGGACACTAGCGTTGCTAGTGTTCTCACATTTTCTGTGCTAAATATTGTGTTCAAAATGCTGTCCATAAAACTTCCTCCTTTAAAGATAGAAATTTGATGCCGTTGCCACTAGGTCTAACCTTTTCTTTTTTCATAGAAACCTCCTTCTTTCGTTTCTACTTACTTAGACGTAAAATAACGGAAAAAAAATCCTAAAATCTTAATTTTGCAAACAAAAGTTTACATTTTTGTGCATTTTTTTGTCTGAACCCCGAACTTCCCACCCTGAAAATTTCATAGCAAATAGTCCCTCCCTAGAAGGAATTTTACTATATTCCCTTTAATAGAAATTCTTTTAGAGGCGTTCATGAATCAAAGTACAATGCAGTTAATAACCTCCAAAATAGAGAAAGCTTTGGAACAGATTCGCATTTTAAAGTCTGAAAAATCCGATTTGGAGACTTTGGTTGCTAGTTTGCGCGAAAATTTGAACGAAAAAGACAGAGTAATAGACCTCATAAAAGAAGCCGAAGGGCATCTTAAGGCAGAAATTCGCTCCCTGCAAGAAGCATTGAACGAAAGGGATTCAAAACTGCAAGTGGCCGAAGACGGTCTTTTGCAGAGCATAGAAGCATTGAACAAAACACTTGGCATAGAAAATACGGAAAATGGTATTTCTGGGTTATTCGATATGAGGGAGGGCAATGCTTGAGCGGAAAAATTCGCAAACAGGTGATAATTGCGCACACACCAGTACATATTAGCACCCCTCTTTCCGAAGAGGTTTTGCAGGCTGTTATTGCATACGTAGAAGAGAGATTCAATCGGCACGAAAAAGCAATAGGCTATAAATCAGATGACGAAAAAAAAGTAGATGCTTTGGTGATAACCCTGTTGGATGTTGCTGCGGAATTGATTTCTGCCAAGCAAGAGATAAGAAAACTAAAGCAAACCGACACGGAAGCTCTCGCAGCCGTGGATATTTTAAATAAGTGCCTAGACGATTTTACAAATCAAATTGAAAAATGAAATTCAAATTTTCTTTAGCATCTGTTTTAAACCATCGCGAGGTTTTGGAGAGAAATGCAGAAATAGCTCTTGGCAAGGAAGTTCAAAAATTGGTGAAATTGCAGAGGGAGCGGGAAAATTTAATTGAAGAATACAAAAACTTGGTAGCTGCGAGAGGCGGCATAAATACGAATAATGCCGAGAATTTTATGGGTTTTATAAACTACGCTCAAAAACTGAAAGACCTAACGGCTGAAAAAAACATGGAAATAAAAAAGCAAGAAGCCCAAGTGGAAAAAGCGCGGGCCGAACTCATTAAAAAAACTCAAGATAAAAAAGCCTTGGAAGTTTTGCAAGATTCGCAAAAAGCCGCATTCAAGCTGGCAGAAAAACGAATGGAAGCCAAACAAACAGATGAAGCCGCTACGCAAAAGTTTTTAAGGGAGAGGCTGTATCAGTAAAGGCACGGTCATATTGATGCTGTTTTGTTCAAATATATCCCTTATGTTTTTGTTCAATTCCGAGAAAATGCTGGGTTGTTTTTCCGGCTCGTTTGTATAAATGTTGAGTTCCATTTCGCAGGCATAGTTCCCCAAATTTTTCACCAAAACAAAGGGAGCGGGATTGTCCAAAACATATTCCGATTTGCGGGCAGCCTCTATTATAAGCTCTGCAGCTCGCCGCCAGGGAACATCGTAGCACACGGTAACAGACATATAAAGTATAATCCCGTTTTTTTCATCGCCGGATGTGCTGTAATTCACCACATTAGAAGACAAAAGCGTTCCATTGGGAACGGTTACAACTTCTTTTTTAGACGTTTTTATGCGAACCGCAAAAGGAGTTTTCTCAACCACATCGCCAAGCACATCGCCAACTTTAACTCTGTCTCCCAGCTTGAAAGAACGCATATAGGTTAAAACAAGTCCCGCCACTACATTTGATATAACCGTGGTTGAGCCAAGCGAGAACAAAACTCCCAAAAATACGGAAACCCCCCTGAACACCGCCGTTTCGGAATCTGGCAAAAGCGGGAATATGAGAATAACCATAAAGGCATAAGACAAAAATCTCAAAAGATTAAAAGTTGCATGTGCCCAATCTGGATAAAAACCCGGTATAACCAGCCGCTCTGTGGCTACTTCTTTTGAAATGAATCGCATTATTTTTACAAAGTAATGCGTGACAGCCACAATCACGATTATTTGTAGTAACTTCGGAATATAAGCCACAAAATTGCGCACAATAGATAAAAATGGATTTAGCAATCCGTGCAGCAAAGCCCAAGCCCAACCTCTTGTGCCAGGGTAAATGCCAAATAAAAGCGTAAGAGAAATATAAAATGAAATTATATAAATCGCATACATTGTGCAACGCGAAATGAAAAATCCAATATGCAGCAAACGTGACGAGTTGAGCAATGTGTAGTTGAGAAATTTAATGTCTTTGAGATAGTGTTGGCTTTTAATTATTATAAATGGATTTATCACTTTTTTAAAAAGCTTTTTAACCAGCAAATAAAACACAATCTGCCCAGCCACAACAGCAAGCGTCAATCCCGCCATGCGGGCAATATAAATCCAGTCAATTTCTTTCAAGTAATCTGCGAACATAAAGCAAATGTAGAAAATTCAAATCTTTTTGAATTTTCTATATTCACTCAAAAAACGGAGATTCTTTTTATGAGCCGCAGGGAACGCAGGGCAAATGCACGCAGGGCAAAAATTGAAAATTTGCACAAACCGGTCAAAGCTAACCGAGGTGTTTTAATAACCGTTGCCATATTCACGGTAATCGTAGTTATCGCTACTTATTTTATAAGATATAGCAACCAATAAAACGTTATAGAAAAATCTAAATTACCCCTGCATGAACAACATTCCTCTTGCAGAAAGAATGCGACCTCAAAACTTGGACGAATTTTTGGGGCAGCAGCGCATTTTGGGGGAAACAAGTATGCTCAGAACCGCCATTTTGAGTGGCAATGTGCCTAGCATGATTTTTTGGGGTCCGCCAGGATGCGGAAAAACTAGCCTTGCAAATGTTATTAAAAATCACGGGAAAAAACGCTTTGTGGCTTTGTCTGCGGTTTCTAGCGGGGTGAAAGAGGTAAAAACTATTTTGGATGAGTCAAGAACGTATAAGGAAAACGGTCGGGAAACAATTTTATTCATAGACGAAATACACCGCTTTAACAAGGCACAGCAAGATTCTCTTTTGGGCGCGGTGGAAAATGGAACCGTCACTTTGATTGGAGCCACTACTGAAAATCCTGGCTTTGAGGTGAATTCCGCTTTGCTCTCGCGTTGCCAGCTAATTCTATTTGGACCTCTCTCCGAAGAGGATATGCAAAATCTAATGGAAAGCGCTTTGCACACTCACCCTCGTGGATTAAAGAGGAAAGATTTGAGCGTGTCTGAACAAGCAACGCAAAAGTTGATAGGGCAAGCAGATGGCGATGCTCGCTTTTTGTTGAACCAGCTTGAATGGCTTGCAAATGCAATTCCGGGCGAGGCAGAAATAACACCGGAATTGATGGAGCAAATTCAATATAAAAAACCGCTTCGCTACGACAAGCACGGCGAAGAGCATTACAATTTAATCAGCGTTTTGCACAAGTCCGTCAGGGGTAGCGATGTGCAGGCTGCGGTTTATTGGCTTCACAGAATGTTAGATGGAGGCGAAGACCCCCGCTATATTTTGCGCCGTTTAATGCGAATGTCTATGGAAGATATTGGGCTTGCAGACCCAAACGCTCTGTTGCTTGCAACGGCGGCTCTTGAAGCCTTTGATTTTATGGGAGTGCCGGAGGGTTTAATTGCCCTTGACGAGCTAACCGTTTATCTAAGCCTTGCTCCAAAGAGCAACAGCCTTGAAATTATGGGCGCAAAGGTGAATGGCTGTATTAAGCAAACCGGTACTTTGCCTGTTCCAAGGGCGTTTAGAAATTCCGTTACAAAGGTGGGCAAAGATTTGGGTTACGGCAAAGGTTATCAATACGACCACGACTTGCCCGGTGCTTATGCGGGGCAAGAACATTTGCCCGAAAAATTAAAAGGCTCTGAATTTTACGAACCTACGGAATACGGAAAGGAAAAAATGCTCGCGGAGAGATTGAAAGAGTTGGAGAAAAGAAAAAATGATTCTAGATAAAATAGCAGACAAAACTCGCGAACGTGTTGAGAATGTGAAGAAAAGGGTTCCATTCTCTGAAATAAAAAGGCAAGCGCAAGCACTCCCCAAAGGTGATTTTGAGTTTGAAAAGGCTATTGCCAAACCTGGATTGTCTTTTATATGCGAGGTAAAAAAGGCTTCTCCCTCAAAGGGAATAATTGCAGAAAATTTTCCTTATTTGGATATTGCCAGCGAATACGAAGCAGCCGGAGCCAGCGCGATTTCCGTGCTAACCGAGCCGGACTTTTTTATGGGAAGCGATTTATATCTCACCGAAATATCAAAGGCAGTAAAATTGCCGTTGCTGCGAAAAGATTTTATCATAGACCCCTACCAAATATACGAAGCAAAAACCATTGGAGCATCTGCGGTGTTGTTTATTTGTGCCTTGATTGATGCAAAAACATTGAAAGAGTACATTGATATTGCAAACGAATTGGGATTATCTGCACTAGTGGAAACGCATAATGAAGACGAGATAAAACTTGCGATTGAGGCAGATGCTAAAATAATAGGTGTTAATAACCGCGATTTGAAAAATTTTGAGGTTGCTCTTGATACAAGCGCAAAGTTACGCAAATTGATTCCAGATAATATATTGTTTGTGGCGGAAAGCGGAATAAAAACTAGGGAAGATGTTTTTGCTCTTAGCTATGCGGATGCAGTGCTTATTGGAGAAACTCTTATGCGAAGCAAAGATAAAAAATTGAAATTAGACGAGCTAAGAGGAATTGAATGCTCTCCATAACCCCTGAAATTCTCCAGCGGGAACTCAGCCCCGTTCAATACGAAGCCGCCCTTGCCGTTGAAGGACCGATGCTCATTTTGGCAGGGGCAGGGTCTGGCAAAACTCGCACTATAGCGTATAAAATTGCGCATTTAATTTCTTATCACAATGTAGAGGCAAGGCGAATAGCTGCCGTCACTTTCACAAACAAAGCAGCAAAAGAGATGAAAGATAGAATTGCAAAAATTTTGGAATACCCTCATATTCGCCTAGATTGGATGGGAACTTTTCACAGCCTTTCCGTGAAAATTTTAAGAGTGTGCCTTGAAAATTCTGCTTTGGCAGAATCGCTAAAATGGAAATACACAAAAAATTTTTCCATTTATGACGATGACGACCAAAAGAAATTATTGAAACTCATTGCTGTTCCAAAAGAAGGCGATTTGGCAAATGCCGCACGGATTAAAAAAATCGTATGGGCAATTTCGTCTTGGAAAAACAGAGGAATTTCTCCTGAAGAAGCGCAGGAACAAAGCATTTTTGAAGACCAAAAAATATTAGCGAACTATTACGAAGAATATCAAATTCAGCTGATGAACTCAAATGCGATGGACTTTGACGACTTGCTTTTGCGCGCCGCTGAGATTTTAAGAAAGGTGCCATCTGTGGCGGAGCAATTCGCTGAACATTTTAGGTACATTTTTGTTGATGAATATCAAGACACAAATGATGCTCAGTATATTTTACTCAAATTGCTGCTCTCAAACAACAACAAAAACATAACCGTTGTGGGAGACGATGACCAAAGCATATATGGCTGGCGTGGAGCGAACTTGAACATAATAAGAAATTTCCACCGCGACTTTGCTCCTGTGAAAATAGTGAAGCTAGAGGAAAATTATCGCTCAAGCTCAAACATAGTCAAAGCTGCTGGTTCTGTTATAGCGAACAACAAACGCCCTAAAGAGATGGAAAAAAAAGTTTTCTCAAATCAGGAAAAAGGCTCGCTAATCCACATAAAACAGGTTGCAGACGATTATACAGAGGCGAACACTTTGGCGACAAAAATATTTTCGCTCGGTGTGCAAAACTACTCGCAAACAGCGGTGTTTTACCGCAACAATGCCCAAAGCCGCTTGATAGAATCCGCACTTAACAAACTGCGAATTCCAAACATAATAATCGGTGGCACAAGATTTTGGGATAGAATGGAAGTGAAGGATATTTTGGCATATATGCACCTATTGGTAAATCCAAAAGATAATGGTGCCCTCCTCAGAATTATAAACGTTCCCCCAAGGGGGCTTGGCAAAAAGACTATAGAAACCTTGCAGCAAAATGCAGAAGTGAGCGGCACATCGCTTTGGGATGCTTTGCCTAGTGTTCCAAAACTGGAACCTTTTGCAAAAATGATGAACGGCTTTTTGCAAGAACCGAGCGAGTCCATAGTTTTTTTGACAAAGAAAATAATAGAAGCCACAAAATACAACGAGTATCTGGAAAAAGACGACCCCGCCACCGCAGACGATAGAAAAGCCAACCTAGACGAAATGCTCCGTGGCATTGAAGATTTTTGCGAAGAAAATCCGGGCGCAACTCTTGATTTTTTTTTGCAAGACATTTCTCTTTTAACGAGCGCAGACCGCAAAAACGAAAGCTCCGCAAATTTTGTGACCTTAATGACCTTGCATTCCGCCAAGGGTTTGGAATTTGACAGTGTACATATAGCTGGTTGTGATGAGGGTATTTTGCCTAGCAAAGCCTATGATGCAGACTATACCCCCGAAGAGAAAAGGGAAAAACTTGAAGAGGAAAGGCGGCTTTTTTATGTTGGATTAACCAGGGCAAAAAAGCATTTATTTCTTTACACGAGCCAAGCCAGATTCTGGCGTGGCGAGCAAAGGAGCTTTAGCCCCACCAGCTTTATAGAAGAGATGGATGCTTCAACAATTTATTTTGACCGACTCGCTGCCAAAAGCAATCCTTTCACAATATCCATAAATCCCCTGCATTTCGCAAAGGCAAAACCAAAGGAAAAAACGCAATCCTACGAATACGATGAATACAGCCAGGTTGAGCCTAAGCTGGTGGGTAAGTTTGCCGCACACAATAAATATGGAGAGGGAAAGATTGTGGGGCAAAGCGGTTCGGGAGAGAATACTCAAGTTGAAATTCTGTTCACAGACGGCTCAAAGCGAAAATTCGTGTTGAAATTCGCGAATTTAAGTTTTGTATAGGGGTTGATTTACTATATTTATCTTTTATGGAGTTTTTTAATAGTGTAAACATAAACGAAAGCTATAAATGGCTTTCGTGGAGAATATCTCCGGAAGGAACATTTTTAACTGTTGCACGAGGGTTTGTCCCTGAAAATTGGGATATAAAAGAAATTAAAAAAACTCTGCTGATAAACAAAATTATCAATTTTGACATTGCAAAAATTGAAAGCACAATAAAAGCCATGTCTGGAAAGCCAGAACGAATTGGCCCGCCTTTTGAATCATTTGATGAAGGAAAACGCAAATACATGAGCTTGCAAGTTACGCCTATGCAGGTACGCTTTTCCATAAATGCAGAAATATTGAGAACCAATTACAGCATAACGCAAGCAGACGTATTATTCGTTCTAGCAGAAAAAGCTGTTGTTTATGGAATAGACTATGAACTCATAGAAGAAATTTTAACTACGGGAATCTGTGGGCAGGAATTTATAATTGCCTCTGCAACTCCGCCTATTGCTGGCAAAGATGCCATTGTAACCGAAATAATACCCATAGACCCGGATGCAAAACCCTTTTTAAATGAAGATGGTTCGGTAGACTATAAAAAATGGGATAATATAAGGCAAGTAGCTCAAAATGAAATTATATGTACCCGCATTCCGCCAACTCCGGGTATTCCGGGCACCAGCGTGTTTGGGCACACTCTCTCTCCAACTCCGGGTGAAGATATTGCTCTGCCAGTGGGAATAAATACCAAAACCATAGATAACGAAACAAAACTCGTAGCCGCCATAGACGGCTTCCTTTATAGGCAAGGTCGCGATATTTGCATAGGTAGCATTTACATAATAAACGGCGATATAAATTATAAAACTGGGAATATTAAATATTCTGGCGATGTTCTCATTAAAGGAAACGTAAATGCAGGTTTTTCCGTTATTACCGATGGCAATATATCAATTGAAGGGTTTGTGGAATCTGCGTATATAGAATCGAGGAACGGCAATGTATTCTTAAAAGGCTCTGTATTTGGGCTAAACAATGCAACCATAATAGCAAATAAAAACATAAACGCCGAAAACATTCAAGACGCAAAAATCAAGGCTGGCCAAAACCTTGTAGTTAAAGGGCTAATTCGCAGTTGCCAAATTGAAACTGAAAACCTGGATATGCCAAGCAATGGGCAAATCGTAAGCTCCTCCATCGCTTTCCGCGGCCGCTTAAAATGCGGAAACATAGGCGGAAAAATAGAATCCATAAACGAATTCACCCTTGTTGAAAATGAGCGTGAACAATTCAAAGAGGAACTTGCAAAGCAAAATGAACTTATACAGAAATTAAACAAGGCAATAGAGATTTTAGAGTACAAACTGTTCTCAATGAAGGGTGCTGAAACAACCCCAGAACTTGAAAACCAAGCAAAACTCTTTAATTCACAACTAACCACTTGCAAAGATAGCAAGGAGCAATTGGTAGTAAGACGCAAAAAACTTCTGAGACTAATAGAAATAATGCCAGACAGAGACGCTTTGATTAGCGCAGCATCTATTTCGCCAATTCTTAAAATTTCAATATTTGGCTCTAGCAAAGAATTCAAGCAAGAATTGCTGAATTTGAAGATAAGCTGGGTAGGCGGCTCAATTAAAATGGAATCCTTGTAAAATTTATATATTATAAGGTGGAGACAAAATATGGCAGAATGTAATATTGAAGATAAAGGTGGGTACTACCAAATCACAGGCTTTGATTTTGAGGTCGGTGATTTCCACAATGTTTTTATAAAAATAGAGAGTGCTTTGAAAACAAAGAAACAAGATGTTCTTTTATCGCTTGCGCCAGTAGGTGTTCTTTATAGCTCGCATCTTGCAATATTTGTGAGAATACACCAGATGATGCACAAAAACAATCTGCGCTTTATAATTTCAGACGTTTCTCCAGAAATAATGAATCTCTTGCAAATAACCCAATTGGATAGCATTTTCTCCATTTACAAAACTTCAACAGATTTTAAGAACAGCTTAAAAAGCGCAGAAAATGAGTTGAACAGTTTAGCGCAAAATTTTGAATGGCAATTGGAAAAAAACGACAATGAATCCGCAAATGTAATATGCAAAGGAAATATGCTTGCGGGCGAGCAACTGGAAGAATTGCAAAAAAGCATTTTGGATTTCTTTAGCCTGACTTTTGATTTTTCCAACTTGCAATCTATGGATTCCGCAGCCATAACATTTTTAGACCGAATTGCCGACAAGCATTCAATTTCCATTAAAGGGGCAAGCGAGGAACTTGTTGAGCAGTTTCGTCAAAAATTCATTTATGGAAAAGTGAAACTCATATAAAAGCAATCCTGTATGCCAAGCCTTAGAGTCTTGTTTGCCGTGTTGCTTTTAGCAGCTTTAGCTCTGATTATAGTTGTCATTTTTATGAATAAATCAAAATCTATTAGGGATGCGCAAAGCTATGCCGAGCAGCACCCTAATTGCAATGAAATTAAAATTCATTCAAAAAAAACCGACTTGATAGAATGTTTCTTGAATTTTGAGTCCATCAATGAAATTCCTTCTGAACCACTTGGGGTAGATACCCTTTACATTCCAATGGCAAGGCTAATAGGCGAAAAGTTTCCACAGGAATTTCCGCTGAGAATAAAACACATTTTTTCATTTCCCGATAGAACAGAAGATTCAATATGGATTTCAGGAAACAGCATAACCATAACAAAGAATAAAAATTCCGCTTGGCGGAATAAAAAAAATGGTTGCAGATTCCCTGCGCCTTGCCCTATTATGCCGCTTAAAGGTTCGGCTACTTCTCAAAATTTCAAAAACAAATTCAGCGCAATAGGCAAAACTCCAGTTAATGCTATTTTGCCCGGGAAAATATTAGATGTAGAGCAAGATTCCCTTTTCACCATAACAATTTACCACGGCGAAAACATCTATTCAAAAACAAGCGGGCTTTACAGCATAAACAGCTATGTACAAACTGGCAGCATAGTTTCAACAGACATCGTGCTTGGTTTTTTGCCACCAAAAGATACCGCTTTTATTCTTGTGGAAATAACGAGAAACGGCAAATATGAAACTTGGGAAAAATTTTACGCGGAGAGCAGAGCCACCGACTGAGCAGCTATGCCTTCTTCTCTGCCTGTGAAACCGAGTTTTTCTGTGGTTGTGGCTTTTATGCCTATTCTGGTTTCTTCTATTTCAAGAGTTTTTGAGAGAACCGCTTTCATCTCCCCGCGATGAGGATTTATTTTTGGTTTTTCTGCCATTACAATGCTGTCTATGTTCTCTATCTTAAAACCAAGTTTTGAAATTTCTTCTTTAACCTGCTTTAAAAGTATTTGGCTGTCTATATTTTTGAACTTCGGGTCATTATCCGGAAAATATGTCCCTATATCGCCAAGACCTGCTGCACCGAGCAAGGCATCGCATATAGCGTGAGTGAGAACATCGGCATCGCTATGCCCCAAAAGCCCCTTTGAATGTGGAATTTCAACGCCGCCAATAATACATTTACGCCCCTCAACGAGCCTGTGCACGTCAAAGCCAATGCCAATTCTATTCATTAATAAGTTTGTCCCTTTATAGCAGCATTGAACTTTGCAAAAGAAGCAAACTGCATATTGTAATTCTGCTCTATTTGATTTTCCGCCATTTTTGCGTTTTCAATATCAATATCAACATTATTCACTTCCCCTGGGTTTGCCGGGTCGTCTGGAAGAAAAGAATAAGCCTCAACCTTTTTAATGGAAGCCTTGCGCCCAAGCTCTAAATGATTTTCATTGGTTCTTGCACCATCTATATGCTTTCGCATAGCCTCTTGCACTTGTTCCTCAAAATTAACCTCCACGCGCCTATAGCCTGGAGTTCCCGAATTGGCTATGTTCTGAGCTATAGCCCGTCCGCGCATAGCATTTGCATCCAGCCCTTTATACACAAGCATACGGGTATCTGTATTAAAGAGCCTGCTGCGAGTACCTGAAATAGTGAGATTATCTGCCATACTTTTGGCGGTGCAAAAAGCGTGCCAGAATGGTGTTTTCCTACCCCATCCCTCTCTTAAACTTATTGCTCCACCATATCAAGAACGGTGCGCTTATGCAAATAGAGGAATAGGTACCCACAATAATACCCGCAGACATAACTATGCCAAAATCTCTGATGCTTGAAC
>Ga0268262_10003773_pt1 | contig 16126 bp, 10 predicted proteins | sample TergutNc150P3_FD_190354 | JGI IMG/M metagenome (GOLD analysis project Ga0268262, IMG submission 190354) | Nasutitermes corniger P3 segment gut microbial community from laboratory colony in Florida, USA - Nc150 P3 (SPAdes) (version 2) | ecosystem: Host-associated > Arthropoda: Insects >... | reverse complement strand
GAAAAAAGCGTTATTGAAGGGAAATTCTTTTCTTATCCGGGGAGCCCCGTAATTCAGCAGTCGGACGCGATTTTTTCTTCCTTTTTTCTGGTTTATTCCAACCGGATTTTCCAGGCCAGCCCGACCCTCGATCTCTTTTACCAGCGCCAGGAGCCAAATGGGGCAATTCGCTCTGCTTATAATATCGAGACCGGCCTTCCGGTTGTTGAAGACGACAATCCCGAAGGCCTGGGGCTGCCTTTGTTCGCCTGGGCGGAATTCAACCTCTACCATAAATCCGGAAATAAAAAACGCGTAAAGGATGTTATTCCCATTTTGCACAAATACAACGAATGGATTGATTCGGTCTTTAAGCAATCAAACGGCCTTTACCGCGTACCGCTGAGCGCGACAGGCATGCCCAATGCGCCCAGGGAGAAAGCGGCTTATCCTCTGGATTTTAATACAATTATGGCGATAAATGTCCTTTACCTTTCGGCTATGACCGATATCCTTAACGAGAAGGAAGCCAGTTTTCAGTACAAAAAGCAGTACTTCGCTCTAAAAACGCGGATCAACTCCATTATGTGGGATAATGAGGATGGTTTTTACCATGACATTGACAAGCACGAAAAGCGCCTGCCGGTAAAAACCTTGGCGGGTTATTGGCCTCTGCTAGCGGAAATTCCCAACGACGACAAGGCGGAGCGAATCATAAGCAGGCTTTCTGACCCGAAATATTTCGGGGCGCCGCATCCTTTCCCTTGCGTGGCAATAAACGAAAAGTCTTTTGATGAAAACGGCAATGGCTACAGGGGCTCTGTTTTCCCGCATCTTACATTTATGGTGATAAAAGGCCTTGAACGTTACCAGCGCTGGGATCTCTCAAGGGACAGCGCGATAAGGCACCTTTATTTTATCCTTGACTCCATGAGCCCTGACGGGAACCACCATAAAGACAGGCTATGGGAGGCCTACCTCCCCATGAAAGAAGGGCCTGCCCAATGGCCGGGGAGAGATGATTTTCCCCGGCCGCAATACCTTACCTACGCCGCCCTTTCCACAATTTGCCTTACCATAGAAAATATTATAGGCCTTTTAATCTCCCTGCCGCGAAAGACTGTTGACTGGATCATACCGAATCTGGAAATAATGGGGATAGAAAACCTTTCGCTTAAAAAGAATATGATCACGATCCTGTCGAATAAAAGCGGGCGTGGTTGGGAAATTCACATGGAAAGCGAAAAGCTTTATTATTTTACGATTAATATTTTAGGAAAAAAGAAAAAAACCCTGCCAATTCCATCGGGCAAGTGCTCAATGCTGATTGACAAGTTATAAAAAATGGAAACAAAGAACCGCCTGGTCGCTGTGCTGGAAATCGGCTCCACGGGAATCAGGCTATTGGTAGCTGAAATTTTTCCCGACGGCCGCTGGCAGGAAGTAGACAGGGCAAACAAGCCTGTAGCTCTGGGCCGTGACGTATTTACAACAGGGCAGGTCTCGCGGGAGTCATTTCTGGAATGTATCACAGTGCTGAAAAACTTCCGGGAATTCCTCCGCAGCTGGCTTATTGATGACTCTGACATTCACGCAATAGCCACAAGCGCCCTGAGGGTTGCGCGTAACCGCGATGTTTTTGTGGACAGGGTAAAGCAGGAAACCGGCCTTATGCTCGCCATAGTAGACGGCATTGAAGAAAACCGCCTTATGTACCTGGCTGTGCGTTTTGCCCTTAAAAACGATTGGCCGCTTTTTTGGCGTGCCAATTCGATGATCCTTGAAATTGGCGGAGGCTCAACCGAGATCATGCTCTTAAGGCGGGGGCAGATGGTTGCAGCCCACAGCCTCAGGCTGGGGACCATACTTATAGATCAGGCCGCAAGGATTGGGACTCCCCAGGGGCAGGAACGCTACATAAGCGATCACATCAGAAACACGTCGGGCTTTCTTTCTTCCGAACTTGACCTCGCTTATGTTCGTACCTTTGTTATTGTCGGATCCGATGCCGCCATTGCCGCCGCTCATGTTGGAAGCACGCTTAACGAAAATTGCTGGATCATCGCGAGGGACGCTTTTAATGAATTTGTAAAGAAGGTTCAGAATTATACTGTTGAAGAATGTACCGAACAGCTCCAGTTGCCGTTTTGGGAGGCAAAAACTTTTATTCCCGGCATAACGATAAATAAGCTTCTTTTGGATCGGACAGGCTCCGCACAGGTGGTAGTCCCTAGAATTTCCATCAGGGAAGGGCTTTTAATCGATCTTGCCCAGGGCGTCGATCCGGCCCTGCAGGAAGATTTCTTTTCGCAGATATTTGCCTCCGCTGTGAACCTTGGCAGAAAATACCATATCGATGAATCCCATTGCCGCCATGTGGCCTCGCTGTGCATGTCCCTGTTTGACTCGCTTGCTCTGGAACACGGAATGAACAGGCGGGAACGGATGCTGCTTGAATTAGCGGCAATGGTTCACGATATAGGAATGTATATAAGGGCTGCAGCGCATAATTTGCATGGACAGTACATCATAGCCAATTCCGAGATCTTTGGCCTCAGGCGGGAAGAGCTGGATATAATAGGCAATGTTATTCGCTATCACAGGGGCCCGCCTCCGTCTCCGACAGATATCGATTACATCGCCCTTCAGAGGGAAGAACGTATCCTTGTGCTGAAAATGGTTTCCATACTGAGGGTTGCGGATGCGCTGGACAGGGGACATTCCCAGCAGGTAAAGATTAAGGCGGTGGAAAAAAAAGGCGAGATTCTGGTACTTAATACCGGCACGACCCTGGATCTTTCCCTGGAGCTTATGGGGCTGGAGGAAAAGAGCGGCGTGTTCCAGGATGTATTTGGTTATAAAGTAGTGATAAATTAATGTGCGATTTTTTTAACAGGGAACTATCCTGGGTAGATTTTAACGAGCGCGTGCTGGATGAAGGGCTTAGGAAGGATCTGCCGCCGCTTGAGCGTTTCAGGTATCTTTCCATTGTCTCCTCCAATTTCGATGAGTTTTTTATGGTCCGCGTGGCCGCAATTAAACGTTCGGGAGAAGACGTTGAAAGCCAGGCACTCCGCCCGCCGGAGCTGCTTGACAGGATACATCAGAAAGTCCGTTCAATTGTAAGTCGCCAGTATGACGCACTAGTGGGAGAAGTTTTTCCCGGCATTGCCAGGGGCGGCTTAACTCTCAGGCGTCCAAACGAATGGACAGATTCGCAACGGAATTACCTGGAATCTTTTTTTGCCAGAGAAGTTTTTCCGCTTTTGACGCCCCTTCGGGTAGAAGAAGCTGAAGATCTGCCTTCCATCGACGGTTATTCCCTCTACGCCGGCTTTTTTCTGAAAACGGAAACTGCCGGAGATAAGGATGAAGAGTCCGCGGAAAATTGCATTTCCATAATTCGTATTCCACAGTCGCCTGATCCGGTTATTTTCCTTCCGAGGGAAAAAGAAGACCATGAAGATATGGGGCAGGTTTATTGGGCATTGCTTGAGGATCTCGTAGAAACCTGGGGCAGTTACCTTTACCCTGGCTACAAGGTAATTGAAAGCCTGATCTTTAAGGTTAATCGCGACGCGGATTTTTCCGTGGACGAGCAGAGGGACGAAGATTTTATCGAAGCGATGGAGGAAGTACTCGAAGGCCGTGGGCGGTCAATGGCCGTACGAATGGTTTACTCGCCGGGGAGCGAAACGATTCGGAACTGCCTGGCTCAAAGGCTTTCCCTGAAAGAAAAAGATCTCTTTGAGCTTAAGGGTCCTCTGGCCCTAAAGAAGATTTACGATTCTATCCGGGGTTACGATCATCTTAGGGAAAAGCCCTGGAAGATATATCCTCACCCGGCTTTTACCGAGGATCAGAGCCTTTGGGATCGCATAAGCCAGGGGGATGTACTTTTGCATGTGCCTTATCAGTCGTTTGATCCGGTGGTGCGTTTTTTCCAGGACGCAGCCTCGGATCCCGCGGTAGCGGCTATCAAGACGGCCCTTTACAGAACTTCAGGCGATTCCCCCATCATAAGGGCATTGGAGCAGGCAAGCCTCGCTGGCAAGCATGTTACGGCAGTTGTGGAACTCAAGGCAAGGTTTGACGAAGGCAGGAATATTTCCTGGGCCAACAGGCTGGAAAAAGCTGGCGTCATTGTGGTGTACGGCCTGGCGCGGCTCAAGATTCACGCGAAAATTACTCTGGTAATGCGCCGGGAATACAACCGGATAAAGCGTTATGTGCATCTTTCCACGGGGAATTACAACGACAAGACCGCAAAGCTCTATGAGGACATTTCCCTTTTTACCGCGAGGGAAGACATCGCTTTTGACGCCGGGCTCCTCTTCAACATGATCACTGGCTATTCGTCGGTGCAGGCAATGAACAGGCTGGTAATCGCCCCTACCGCCTTAAAGCGCAAGCTCCTGGAGCTTATTACGCGCGAGATAAGCCGTTCCAGCGCGGAGGCGCCCGGCAGGATTATGGCGAAGATGAACGCGTTGGCGGATCCGGAAATAATAAACGCGCTTTACAGGGCATCCCAGGCTGGCGTAAAGGTTCTTCTGAACGTAAGGGGAATCTGCACGCTCGTTTCGGGAGTTAAGGGCTTGTCTGAAAATATCCGGGTAATCAGCATTATTGACCACTATCTTGAACATTCCAGGATTTATTATTTTTCCAACGGAGGGGCGGAAGAGTTATACCTTGCCAGCGCCGATCTGATGACGCGCAACCTTGAACGCAGGGTGGAACTAATGTTTCCGGTTCTTTCAGAGGATCTGCGAAGGACAATAATCGAAGGGCTTTCTTCCTACTTTAAAGATAATACCCACGCCTGGCTTTTGGATTCTACCGGCACTTGGGCGCGCCTTGAGCCGGGCAGCGGGGAAAAGCCTTTCCGCGTCCAGTCTTATTTTCACTCCATGGCGTCAAAGGCCCATGCTGGTGAATTCCCCGGCTCCCCCAAAGATGAATTTATAGTGCGCCGCAGCCCGCCAAACAAAGATTGAGAGAGGTCTGTCAGCGGCGGGATTCAGTCTGCCTTACCTGGCTGTCTTCGAAACCGTTTATCGACTTGATTAAAGCAAGCCAGTAATTGGCTTCGTTTTGTGAAATATACGGGCCGACCCTTACCCTGAAGACTGTTTTGCCTTCAACCTCGCGGTTTTCGATAATCGATGTTATTCCCTTTGATGAAAGTGTCGCTTTTACTCCCTCAGCATTGGTAATGGTGGAGAACGCGCCGGTTTGAATCCAGTAATCGTTGTAGACTTTTGTTTGCGTTGAGGCTGGCTTTGCCTGGGTTTGTACGGATGCAACGGAAGCGGTTGCAGCGGCAGGCTTGGAAGTGGCGGCTGTTGCGACAGGAGCGGCTACGGTAGCGGGTTTGGAAGCAATTGCAGTGGCAGGAGCGGCTACGGCAGCAGGTTTGGAAGCTGTTACAGCGGCAGGAGCGGCTTCGGCAGCGGGTTTGGGAGTGGAAGAAATTGATGAAGTTGAAGGGGCAGGTGAAGTAGTAGAAGAGACAGAAGTGGCAGGTTTAGGAGCGGCCTGCGCTATGGTGGATACGGCTCTGCCGGCAGGGGCAGCGTCAGGAACGGCTGCCGTGGTAGGTTTTGGCACGTTGATTACAGTTTCCGCGCTTCTGCCGGTTCCGCTTCCGCTTACATAAAACCCGTCTCCCTGGCGGTTCGCCCCTTCCGGGGTCTGCTGGAGGCCGGGAACCTCTTTTGGTTGCCGAACCAGGTCAACCGGGTCTACAGAAGAAGGCTGTGGGTTAGAATCCTGTCTGACCGTTGAACCGGAAGCGGCGGACGATTGCACAGGTGCGTTAATGCCGGCGTCACCCGCTTGAACGGGTTTACCGGCGGCCATGGGATAAGTGGAAGCATCTTTTGGGGCAAAGAATAAAATGGCTGCGCCGATGGTTAATGCCAGAAATATCCCCACAGATATTGCTACTAAAAGTAACTTTTTCTTTTCCATGCCTACACCCGGATTATCCCTTCAATTGAAAGAATTTCTTTGATACGCTTGTCCAGCTTTTTTTGGGCAAATTCCCTGTTAAAACTGAAAAAAGCAGAGTTCTCCACTCTGTATATATCGGCAATTTCCTTATAAAATTGAGCATTGAAATTTCTCTGGCTTTTGAAACGCATAAACAGGGCTGTCCACGGCAGATGATCCCGCTTTCTGGCTCTCAGCAGCCTGACGAAAAAGGGGGCTTCAACAATAATAACCGCATCCAGCATTTCAAAAGCCGACGAGCGGTGAAGCAAAGCCGCGTTTATTACGCAGGCTTCCTCTTTTTGGGAATCGATCCAGGCGATAGTCTCACTGTTTGCGACAGGATGTATTATTTCCTCCAGGGCTTCCAGTTCTTTTTGCCTGCCAAAAACCATATTTCCAAGCCGCCTGCGATCAATTGACCCTGACCCGTCTTGATTAAGGATGTCATCGCCAAAGCGTTCCAGAAGGCGCTTTTTTTCGGTTTCAATGGCGTGGTGCCCCAGTTTGTCAACGTCAAGAACCGGAATGTGGTTTTGCTCCAGGACAGAAGCCACGTGGTTTTTCCCGGCGCAGTAGTTTCCGGTAAGGCCAATAACTTTTTTATTCACTTTTCATTCCCTGTTACTGCTTATTTCTTATTTATAATCGCAATTAATCCGTTAATAATAAAGTATGGTTCCGGAGACAGATTTATTTTCAATTTTAGTAGTATATGCGAACAAAAACAATTCTCCGTATATTGAAACAGGCGCTTTTCTTGATTATTTGGAAAAAACGGCAAAAAAATTTTCCAAAGATAACCCTGATTGGAATAAATGGACAAATGACAGGTCGGTGAAATTCTGGTCCGAAATGACCGCTCTTGTTAATGATGGAAAATGCGAACTCCTGTCTGACTCTGAACCCGGAAAAGTTTATCTATCCTCTTATTATCCTGAAAAAATTCGTGAGGCGTACGAGTCCGCCGACGAAAATACGAATCTGCCGTTTCCTAGTGAGGAGTCGCTTGGGTTCACTTGCCCGGATAATCAAGTCAAATACCTGAATTCTGATAACGACATTCTGTCGGTTCTGGCGGAGCCCAGGAATATTAATGCCCCGATTTTAAAAATCGGCTTTCCTGACGATTTCGGCTTCGCCCTTGTACTTCGGGGCATGATTCCGCAGCAACTAACGGAAATTGCCCTTTTAAGAGTGCGGAATTACCTCCGCCGGTTCGGAAACAAGGAATACGTTTACCACAAAATGGGCTCGTTGCTTCAGGGCAAAGAAGCGTTCTTTCTATTGAAGGATCAGATCGAGCAATTGCTAACAAACCCAATTGATCAATACATGGCAATAACGGATGGTAAAGAGCTTACTTTTGTTTTCTGGACGCATTTTTGCGGCCTGGTAAAGAATGATATAAAAAAGAAAAACGAAAAACTTTCTGTGGATATTTCGATATTCCAGGCTGTTCATATTATTGAAATTGTCAGCGGGCATTTCAGATCTTTGGCGATTAAGCGGCAGGAAGTAGAAGAGGCTTTTGATAACCTGGAAAACCAACTGGCCAAGCCGCCCTATCTGTATACAATGGATCAGATACTGAAGTTTTCGGGGCCGAGCGGGGGGCTTCTTTTGGGCCAGTACACATCCGAGGAGCTTTCTGAATGGATAAAAAGGCAAACGACCGAAAGCAAGGATGATAAGCTTCCCGCCCTGCTTGTTGTTAAAATTGAAAGCAAAGACGACCAGCACTTTCTGCTTAAAGAGAAAATGATACTTCTATGCGCCAGGCTTCTTCACGATGGGCAAATTCTGATAAAAAGGGCAATTATCAAGCAATGGAGCAGATTGATTTTGGACTTTAGAGCCGAGCCCGCAATGTCGGATGACGGTGCGTTTGAAAAGCTCCTTGCGAGTACTGCGGAAAAGCTTTGCCCTGAACTCATGTCAATTTTGGCTGATCCGAAATTTTTTGTTGTGTATCAGGAGATGGACCATAAGGAGAACAGTATCCCCTCTGACATGAAAATTTTTTCTAATGGAAAACTAGTTCCTTATTCTTCCGTGTTTCTTATTCGTCGGAAAGAAATGTTGTCGGAAGCAAAATTTACCCTTCCTTTTTGGTATTCCCTGCCCGTCATACCAGGTTTGATCAAATTTTTTGGGACCCTGTTTAAGAAAAAGAAGAATGAAACCAGGCAGCGTGTAGACGAAAGCGAACAATTAACTCCTGAAGAAACTGATCATGCGGCAGGAATCAGGATGGCGGCGGAGGGAATCGAATTTGATATTGTTCCGCCCGGTTTTACAATTGATAGTTATCTTGATGAACTCGCTACCCGCTGGAGCCGCCTTATTGACAGACAAGCAAGGGAAAATCTCATAGAAGACGCAAAATTTTTGGCGCGGGATCAGCTTCGCCGTCACATGAAAATAAATAAACACTTCCAGCCGACCAGGGAAGCGTTAAACCAATTGGCATATAGTATGGTAACCTACAATGCAGCGCTCTCTTCCCTCAGAGCAAAGGATTCCCTGATCCTCTTTATGGAGCTTTACATGGTCAAACTACTCTTAAATATCAAATAACAAATAATAAATAACAAATAAAAAGCGGTTTTACTTTTCACGCATTTTCTTAAGGGCTTCGGCAAAGGGGTTATACATCGACCCGTCGTCATCTTTTCTTGCTTTTGGCTGAGCCGGCTTTTTTTCGGCATGGGTTTTTGGGGCTTTATTTCCGGCGGCTACAGGCGCGGCAGGAGAAGGCCGTCCCGCAGGCGCGGCTGCCATATGCCCGCTCTTGCGGCTTAGGCTGATGCGGCGCCTTTCCCGGTCAAGGCCGATGATGCGGAATTCCAGGACATCGCCCACTTTGATTAAGTCCATTGGGTTTTTTACATATTGATCGCTCAACTCTGAAATGTGAACCAGGGCGCTTTCTTTTATTCCAAGGTCAACGAAGGCGCCGAAGTCAACCACGTTTTTTATCTTGCCGGTAACAGACATTCCTTCTTTCAGGTCTTCGAATGTAATGGCTTCCTTTTGCATAATCGGCTTTGGGTAACCGTCTCTTGGGTCGCGGTTGGGTTTTTTTAGCTCTTCAATAATATCGTTGATGGTTGTGTCTCCGATCTGGTACTGCTTTTTGATCTTGTCCGCTGCTTCGGCGGTGAGGTTGCCGGTAACCGTAATGGTCTGTATGTCCCTGGCCAGCCTGTAATTTTCAGGGTGTACCCAGGTGTTGTCCAGGATCTCGCCGCTTTCGGGAATTTTCAGGAAACCCGCCGCCTGCTCAAAACTTTTGGGGCCCATGCCCGGGACGGAAAGAAGCTCCTCCCTGCTTCCGATTTTTCCCTTTCCTTCGCGGTATTGTACGATTTTTTTTGCCAGGGAGCTGTTGATTCCAGAAACGTATCGTAAAAGCGATGTGCTTGCGGTGTTGAGGTTTACCCCCACGTTGTTCACCACGGAGGAAACCACCTCGTCCAGGGTTTCGGAAAGTTTCTTTTGATTTACGTCATGCTGGTATAGGCCGACTCCAATGGACTTGGGATCGATTTTCACCAGTTCCGCTAGCGGATCCTGCAGTCGGCGGCCGATTGAAATTGCCCCGCGGATCGTCAGGTCAAGCTCGGGGAATTCCTCCCTCGCGATGTCGCTTGCCGAGTACACCGAGGCCCCATCTTCGTCCACCACCGTGTAGAGGACTTCCAGGCTGTTTTCGGCAATCACCGCGGACACGATTTCCTGCACTTCACGGCTTCCGGTGCCGTTCCCAACCGCGATAAGCTGGATGTCGTATTTTTTTACCCCTTCAAGGATGAGCTTTTTCGCTTCTTCCACCTTATGGTTGTGTATTACAACGCTGCCAAGGTACTTCCCCGTGTCGTTCAAAAAAGCGCATTTGGTTCCGGTGCGGATGCCGGGATCTACGCCCATTACCCTTGTTCCCTTGATTGGCTGCTGCATAAGCAGGTTTTTCAGGTTCTGGCTGAATACTGAAATGCCATGGTCGTCCGCGGCTTCGCTCTGGTTTCCCCTGAGCTCCCGAATCACCGCGGGGGAGAGTAGCCTCTTTAGGCCGTCCTCGATTGCTGTCCTGTGATAATTATTGTGAATACGGTACTTTTTGCAGAGCATTTCCACCGCGGCGTTTTCGTCAACGTCAAAAGTAATGGAAAGCGCTTCTTCCCTTTCGCCGCGGTTAATCGCGAAGATACGGTGCGGTTTTATTTGCGATAAAGGCTCTGTGTAGTCCCAGTACATCTGATAGGTAGATGTCTTTTTCGCCTCTTCATCGCCTTTACCGCTTTTTCCTGAACCCTTGACAATGATTTTTCCGTCGGCAAGGTAAAAAGCCTTTACCGCGCTCCGGTTTACGCTTTCCTGGCTCACCTCCTCGGCGATAATATCCATCGCCCCCTGCAAGGCGTCTTCCACCGTGGCGACTGCCAGTTCCGGCTTTTCGGCGATCCTGGGGTCCCCCTCCGGCACGATAAACTCCCCTGCGAAAGCCAACAATGCGGCTGCTTCCATGGTTTTCATGGCTTCAGCCAGCGGGAGGAGGCCTTTTTCCGCAGCAAGCATCCCCCTGGTTTTTTTCTTTTTCTTGTAAGGTGCGTAAATGTCTTCCAGCTCCGCAAGCGAAGCCGCTTTTACAATGTTTTCGTACAGGGTTGGTGTTAGTTTCCCCTGTTCAAAAATCAGCCGGATAATTTCCACCCGCCTGCCCTCAAGGTTCATCCCGCTTTTAAAAAGATGATCGACATCCCTGACCTGTACTTCGTCAAGGCTGCCTGTTTGTTCTTTCCGGTACCTGGCGATAAACGGCACTGTGCTTCCGTCGGCAATGAGTCTTACCACCGAAGACACCTGGGCGTTCCCGATGTTGAGCCCTGTCGCAATACGCTTTATGAGCTCCTCTTCGTTTATTTTAAGCTGTTCGATAAACTCCGCATTCAATTCCATATTGGGGAATAATATACAAAATGCGAATTTTTTGTAACCACGAAGGCGCGGAAGAGCTTTTTGTCCCAGGTTTCGTTGTTCTTTTACGCTGCTCCGTGGTTAACTTAACACTAGAAAGAAACCGCCTGCAATTCTTCAACATCAACGCTTTCTTCGCTGTTGCTGGAGTAAGCGTCCTGTTCCCCATTCGGGTTAAAATCATCGCTAAAGAAAGCGGCGTCCGCCAAATTGTCCGATTCGGAAACAGTCTGATCGGGCTTCTTGAAGTCGGAACGATACTCCACATGCTCCGCTACAATTGCCACCTTATTGTGGTTTTTCCCGTCGGATCCTGTCCAGCGATCCTGTTTTAGCCGGCCCACTACCCTGACGCCCCGCCCTTTACGGCCCTGGGAGCTGCAGGCGCTTGCCAGTTTCCCCCAGGCTTCAACATCGAAGAAACCCGTTTCTTTTTCCAGGCTTGAGTCCTGCCGGAAAAAGCGGTTTGACGCGATTGAAAAATGGCAAACCTGTGTACCCTTTGGCGTAGAACGTACCAAAGGATCCCGAACCATGTTCCCTTCGATAAGGACACTGTTTAGATTATTCATAATTAGCCTCCATATTGCCCTATTACTGCCCTGAAATGGAGGGTGCTTTGAAAGCAGCAATAGAAAAATGACAAATGTCATAAAAAGGTTTATCTTCCCACAAAGTTCCAAATCTGATATAATAAAAACATGAGTTCAAAATACTTCCTTCGCTGTTTTTTCCTTCTCTTTATGGGTTTTGCTTTATTGTACCTCCCAGCCCAGGTTGGCGCCCAGGAAGGAAGGGGGAAAGCCTGGATAATTCCCATTCAGGGGGATATTGAGCCCTCGCTGGTGGCTTTTGTGCGGCGTGAAGCCCGTAAGGCGCTTGCTGAAGGGGCGGACTGCCTTGTATTTGAAATCGACACTTTCGGCGGCCGGGTTGATTCGGCTCTGCAAATAACGTCCTTTATCATGTCCGTAAAAAGCGCCCGCACCATTGCCTGGGTAAACAACAGCGAAAATTCCATGGGGGTAAGCTGGTCGGCAGGTGCGCTCATTGCCTTTTCCTGCCAAAATATTTTCATGGCGCCGGGGACTTCAATGGGGGCTGCCGCCCCGGTAGTACAAGGAGCCGGAGGCGAGATGGAAGGCGCCGGGGAAAAGTCAGTGGCGGCAGTCCGCTCGCAAATGGCGGCCCTTGCGGAAAAGAACGGCTACCCGGTGGGGCTTGCCCTGGCTATGGTAGATTACGATGTGGAACTCTGGGATGTTACCGTCGACGGCCAAACCAGAGCCCTTACTTCGACGGAACTGGAACGCCTTGAAAAAGATGGCTCGTCCAATATAGAGCGTGTCGGCATCATTTCGCAGCAGGGGAAGCTTCTTTCATTATCAGCAGGCGAGGCTCTGCGCTATGGGCTTGCTTCCGGCCTTGTGGAAAACCAGGATGGCCTTTTTTCGGCAATTGGTTTCAGGGGGGAAATTGTCGAAACAAGTCCCAGCGGAGCTGACTTAATTATTACCCTTCTTACCTCGGCTCCGGTACAGACCATACTCATCCTTTTGGCCCTTGTTATGATCTTTTTGGAGCTACAAACGCCGGGTTTCGGCATTCCAGGCATTACGGCGGTTATTTCCTTTCTTATAGTCTTTGGCGCCAGCGCCCTCCTGGGGCGGGTCGGCTCTCTGGAAATTATTCTTTTACTGGGAGGTTTGGGGCTTTTAGCTGTGGAACTCTTTGTGATTCCAGGTTTCGGGGTAGTGGGTATTTCAGGCTTTATTTGTATTGGTATTTCCCTGGTGCTGTCCATGCAGGATTTTGTGATTCCGCGTTTTGACTGGGAGTGGGCGCTTTTTGGCAGAAACGCCCTTGTGGTTTTTATCGGCCTTATTGCGGCTATTACGGGAATCGCGATAATTGCCCTTCTTGGCCCGCGAATAAAAATGTTTGACAGGATCATGCTAAAAGCGCAAATTACCGGAACAGCGGGCGGGCCGGATCCTGACTCCCCGGCGGGCAAAGAAATTATTCCTCTTGAGGACGAAGAGAACCTGTCAGCTCTGGTTGGCAAAATCGGTGTCGCCGATTCGATCTTGCGGCCTGCGGGGAAGGCGGTGATCAATGACAAGGTTTACAGTGTTGAAGCTGACAATGAATTTATAGACTCCGGCAGGGGTATTATTGTAACCCGTGTCAGAGGAAACAGAATTATTGTAAGAAGAGTTTAATAAAAGATGATATCTTAAAGATGTTAATCTAAAAGATTTTAATCTTAAAGGAGTAAAATATGATTCCGTATTTTTTAGTCACGATTGTTATCGGTTTATTGGCCCTGGGTTTTTTAATCCTGTTTTTCCGTTTCTTCGGACTCTGGTTCAGGGCGCTTTTGTCCGGGGCTCATGTAGGTATGGGACGGCTTATCGGAATGTGGCTCAGGCACGTGAATGCCGGGATTATAGTTGATTCCCGGATCATGCTTTCCAAAGCGGGGATCGATATTTCTTCAGATATGCTGGAAACCCACTATCTGGCCAGGGGAGACGTGATGAAAGTGAGCCGCGCCATGGTTGCGGCCAACAAGGCCAATATCCCCTTGCCTTTCCAGCGGGCAGCGGCTATAGACCTCGCCGGCCGGGATGTTCTTGAAGCTGTGCGGACCAGCGTTAACCCCAAGGTAATTGACTGCCCGGATCCGTCCAAAGGGAAGCACACTATCGACGCGGTCGCCAAGGACGGCATTCAACTCTGCGTAAAAGCGAGGGTAACGGTGCGTTCCAATATCGAGCGGCTTGTCGGCGGCGCTACCGAGGAAACCATAATCGCCAGGGTTGGCGAAGGGATTGTTACCACTATAGGGTCTTCAGAGAGCTATAAAGCGGTACAGGAGCATCCCGACACCATTTCCAAGACGGTCATGGACAAGGGGTTGGACGCCGGGACCGCTTTTGAAATTCTTTCCATTGACATTGCCGATATTGATGTCGGGCAGAACATCGGTGCAAAGCTCCAGGCTGAACAAGCGGAGGCTGACAAGCGCCGCTTCCAGGCGGAGGCGGAAAAACGCCGTGCCGCGGCTCAGGCCCAGGAGCAGGAAATGATCGCCCTTGTTCAGGAGAACCGCGCCAAGGTAGTTCTTGCGGAAGCGCAAATTCCCCTTGCCATAGCCGATGCCTTTAAAAACGGGCACCTGGGGGTGATGGATTATTACCGGCTAAAGAATATTCAGGCGGATACGGATATGCGTTCCTCAATAGGAGGAAGTCCAAAGGGAAACAATGCCTGATTCGCTTTTCAATATAATCATTGTCCTTATACCGGTGGCGATATTTATAGGCCGAATTGTTGCGCAGGCCCGGAGCAAACGCAATCCTGCGCCGCCTGCCAGGCAGCGGCCTATACCTGTTCATTTTGAAGATGATGAGGATGATGAGAGACAATTTTCGCCCTCGGCTGTTCACCCACCGGTACAAGTTAAAAAAGACAATTTGAATGCTTACAGTTCGCCTGTTTCGTTAAAAAGCGTACCGGAACCCCCAAAAAAAGCAATAACACCTTCCCTTGAGCCTGAGCATGGCTTTCTTTATTTAAGTCATCTTTCGCCCATGAAACAGGCAGTGGTTCTTGCGGAAATTTTGGGGCCGCCAAAAGGGATGGAATAAACAACAAATAGCAAATAATAAATAACAAATAATAAATATCTCTAATTTGTTCTGTTTGAAATTTTTTTTACTTTTTTTCTTGTATTTTTTTCAGTATATGTTAGAATTATAAATAAGGGAGCTTGTTTATATCCATTGAATTTTTGGATCGATGGAAAAGCTTTTTCGGTATAGGGGGGGCCTATGGAAAATCCGCCTAAAATCCTGGTGCCGGTACTTTAAGTATTAATGCCTTTGGCATAAACACTTTTAGCGATCGGCGGAATTTATACATTTATTAACTATTTAAAAGATTTTTACATACCGAAGAAAGGTATGGTGAGTGCGATGCCGATTTTAATTTGGCAAAGTTGCAAAAGGGTCGGATTTAGTCCGGCCCCTTTTTTATTTCTACAAAGCGCTACATTTACTTGGGGCACGCCATGTAACCTGTTCATAAAACGCCCTCAATGATTCGGGCGCTGTTACTTGGCGCCCTTTTTTGTTTCTGACAAAGCGCTACATTTACTTGGGGCACGCCATGTAACCTGTTCATAAAACGCCCTCAATGATTCGGGCGCTGTTGCCAAGCGCCCTTTTTTTGCCCTTTCTTGTCAATTACCAGTTGTTGTTGTATCCGCCGCCGCCGGAACCGCGTTCCCTGCGCGGTTTATCTATAGCTTCGTTCACGCGAAGCTGGCGGCCTTCGAATTCATGACCGTTTGTGCCTGCTATGGCAGCAGAGGCTTCTTCATCTGTACTCATTTCGATAAATCCAAAACCCTTGGAATTGCCGGTTTCACGATCAAAAATGATCTTTGCTGATGCTACGCTGCCAAACCCGGAGAACAGGTTGCGGAGGCCGTCTTCAGTGGTATTGTAGGAAAGATTACCTACATACAGTTTTTTAGCCATTGAAAAAATTCCTTCTCCCGGAAAACAGGCGAATTTTCCGCCTTATGCGACCGGGCTCGCACGGACAAAAGCCTAATGGACTTTAGTCCAAATATTCACGTCCGTATTACGCAGACGACTCCAGCTTTCCTGGCAAAACTTATCACCAGGATAGAAACGGGATGCAAAATAATAATATTAAGGATTGATTAAAACCAAAAAATGAGAATCGCAGAATCCCTAACTTTTTACAAGTCGGCGTGCCCTTTCCGGACGCGCCCAAAAACGCACAATCCAAAAAACTTTCCCTATTCAGTCTTATTTTACAATATTTTTTTTATCTAGTCAATACCTGTATTGAAATATATAATTTAAAAAATATGTAATATTTTTCAAATTAAAACCAAAAAGGAGTCAGAAATGAAAACACCCATGGAATTACGATACGATAAACTGGGGCCAAGGGTGACAAAAGCCCTGGAGAGCCGTTTTTTTGAGGCGTGGTATTTTTCTGAAACAGGCGAAGCGGTGGAAAAGGTGTTCTCCCTTATTCCAAAGACGGACACGGTTTCATGGGGCGGCTCTATGACTACGGTAGCCCTAAATCTACAGAATCTTGCCGTCGAAAAGGGCTACAAGGTCAT
>Ga0268262_10003772_pt1 | contig 16126 bp, 19 predicted proteins | sample TergutNc150P3_FD_190354 | JGI IMG/M metagenome (GOLD analysis project Ga0268262, IMG submission 190354) | Nasutitermes corniger P3 segment gut microbial community from laboratory colony in Florida, USA - Nc150 P3 (SPAdes) (version 2) | ecosystem: Host-associated > Arthropoda: Insects >... | reverse complement strand
AATTCGCGGGGACCGGCGCATTCCAACATCTGATGTTCTTTAAGGGAAGGCTGATGTCCCGGAACAACAAACGGGTCTAACCTTACAAATTTATCGTTTGTAACATAATTGGCAATTTTATCTCCAAGTGTTTTGGACATTTTAATGGGCGACGGAACTGAAGGTTTTCCAAGTTCTTCAATTGTAAAATCCAAATCGGCTTCCATAAGTAACTCCTTTTAACATAATAGATACTATTCATTATACTACATTTGCTTGAGTTTTGTAACCATGTATAGTATACTAAAAACATGAAATTTACCCCCGCAAATTTGGGCAGATTTAGCCCAAAAATACTGGTTTCGATTATTGTTGGAATATTAGCCCTTATTTTTCTGGGAACCAGCGTTTTTATAGTCGATCAAACCGAACAAGCCGTTATTACGCGTTTTGGCAGATTTATAGGTATAAGGGAGCCGGGTCTCCATGTAAAACTTCCGTTCGGCATAGACCGGAATTACACGGTAAACGTAAGAACAGTACAAACTGAAGAATTCGGCTTCCGCACCACAAGGAGCGGAACCTACCCTTCGTATTCAAATCAGGCGAATGAGTCCGTTATGCTTACGGGCGATTTAAATATTGTAGATGTCGAATGGATTATTCAGTACCGCGTTGTCGATCCAAAAGCGTGGATTTTTAACGTGAACGAGAGACGCGCGACAATACGCGACGTATCGCGCTCGGCGATTAACACTCTGGTAGGCGACCGCGCAATCATGGACATTATGGGCATTGAGCGAAGCGCGATTGAAAACGAAGCGTTGGCGATAATGAACGACAGATTCAACGAATACGGACTGGGTATCGATGTAATCGCGGTAAAACTGCAAAATGTTACTCCCCCGTCGGGCGTGCAGGAAGCTTTTGAAGATGTAAACAAGGCGATGCAGGATCTTGAACGGCTTATCAACGAGGGACAGCAAGTCTATAACGAGGAAATTCCCAAAGCAAGAGGCGAGGCGGAGAAGACAATACAAATCGCTCAAGGTTACGCGACAGAACGCGTAAACAAGGCAAACGGCGATGTTGCGCGCTTTAATTCCGTTTACGAAGAATACCGCCGCGCTCCCGAAGTTACGCGTCAGCGGCTTTACTATGAAATGATCGAAGAAGTTTTTAAGGACGAAAAAAATATGACGGTTATAGACCGCAATCTGCAAAACTTCCTGCCTCTTATGAATATGGGAGGTAACAGATAATGAAAAAAGTTCTTACTACTATAGTTGTAATTTTTGTTGTTTTTATCGGTATCGTGGTTGCCGGTCCCCTGTATGTTATCAACGAGGGCGAGCAGGCGGTAATTGTTCAATTCGGAAGAATAACCAATGTTGTTTCAAACGCCGGACTTAAAGTAAAAGTTCCTTTCATAGACGAGGTTGTCCGTTACCCCAAAAAAATTATGGCATGGGACGGCGAGGCAAGAATAGTGCCGACGGCGGAAAGACAATTTATTTTTGTAGACGTAGTCGCGCGCTGGCGCATTTCAGACCCAAAGAAATTCTATGAGTCGATAAATACAGTCGACGCCGCGTATTCAAAACTTTCGGAAATTATCGATTCAGAAGTACGCACTGTAGTAGCCGAGAATCCCCTGCGCGAGTCTGTCAGAAACTCAAATATCATTATGGAACGATCTTCGCATAACGAAGCGGCGAGTATCGGAGAAGGCATCGAAGTGGATATTTTAAGTTCTACAAATCAATCGGGTTCAAGTTATGAGCCGATTACGAGGGGAAGGCGCCAGCTTGCCGGGGAGATACTTGCGCGTTCACAGCGTATGGTTCCCGAATACGGCATAGCGCTCATTGACGTAGTAACGCGGCAAATAAGTTATTCGCCTGAGCTAACGCCGAGCGTTTACGCGCGCATGATAAGAGAAAGAAACCAGATAGCGATGGCGTTCCGTTCCGAGGGCGAAGGGCGGAAAGCCGAGTGGCTGGGAAAAATGGACAATGAAAAACGTTCGATTCTTTCCGCCGCATACACGCAAGCTCAGACAATTATGGGAAACGCTGACGCGAGAGCCGCAAGGATTTATGCCAACGCGTACAATCAAGACAGAGCTTTTTTTGATTACTGGAGGGCGATTGAATCGTATCGTCAGACAATGCCGAAGTTTGACAAAACGCTCACTACCAATATGGATTATTTCCGTTATCTTTACTCAACAAGATAACCGCATATAAGTTTATAAAAAAGGGATTATGATGGGCGAGCGGATTCACATTTCGGAAGTTAACAATCAGCCGGCTTTATGTTTTGATACCGGACTTGATCCTCGTTCTTTCGCGCGTACAAAAATGTCTCAAAGTCTGATAGACCCCGGATTTACCGTTAACCCCGATGGATCGCATGAAACATGGAAAGTAACCGGAGTAAATGAAACCGGCGGCTTTATGAGGGTCTTTGGTCCCTATGTGCAGGGCAAAAGATTAGACTTACTTATAGAAGGAATCACTCCCATTTCGCAGTCGCCCGCGTTAAAACAAGAAGCCATGGAAGCCGTAATCAACTGGAGCAAGGCGAAGATGTTCCTTGGCGACACACGCTCCGCTTCCAACCCCGGCGCGGCATTTGTTTCCAAAGAGGGCAATGTTTTCTTCGCCCCCGAACATATCTCTACCCGCTGTCTTTTTATAGAAGGCAATAAACTTGATAATTATAATTGCCCCGATTTAGTCGGCATGGATGTTACGGCTTTTTGTACCGCCTTAATGTTATACAAAATATTAACCGGAAATCACCCCTACCCTACCGCGGATATTTATCAGGACATGAGAGAAGGTATATTTCTTCCTATTCATCTTGCCGCTCCCGGGCTTAACGCGCAATTAGCGGAACTTATTCAATCCGCCCTTACGCTTCCCGTTGAAAAAAAGAAAAACGCTATTCAAAAAAGCGGGATTGACATTCTTACGGGTATTCTTGAAATCTTAACGGGCAAGGAAAGTAAATTTGTGTCTGTTTCCTCGTTATTTGAAACGATATCCGTTGATAAAGCGAAACATTTTGAAAACGAAAGAAAAAATTATCTGTTTAGGATGAATACAATCATAAAAACAAAACGATATATATTGAACAATAAACATTTCCTTATCGGCATTGGGATTGGAATAGCGTTTGTTCTTTTTATTTTATTCAACACGGTAATAAATATTTCCAGTCGTCCGACAACGGAAGGCATGCCGCCTGACACGGTTGTTACCGCCTACTATGACGCGTTCAGTTCTTTAAATCATCCGCTTATGGAGGCGTGCATTAAGGGCGCAGACAAAAGAGATATAAACGCCGTCGCGACTTTTTACGCGGTTTTAAAACAAAGACAGGCATACGAAGGAACAAAAGCTCCGGCAATTATTCAAGCTAGAGTCTGGAGGGACACGGGAGGAGAACTTCCCGCTCCAAATGTTTTCGGCGTAACAGATTTAAAAGTTGATCATATCGGCGGCGAGGAAGAAGACGGGCTTATAGTTTTCCAAGCTGATTATAATTTATGGTCGCCGTTCGATGATTTTGCAAGACACCGCATCGATATTCTTACGTTAAAGAGAGACAGCGGCAAACGCTGGAGAATCATTGAACTCTTAAGAACAGAAAATTAGTTTATAAAGTTCCATTAAGCCAGCTATTGATAAGATGACGCGAAAGAGAACCTTCGCCGGGTAAATCGGGCAGATCGTCTTTTGTAAACCATTTTGCGTCTTCTATTTCGTCTCCGTCGGGTTTTATCGTTCCCGATGAGTATCGCGCTTTAAAACCAAGCATAAGCGAACTTGGAAACGGCCAAGGCTGAGATTTAATATAAACAATGTCTTTTACTTCGATATTCACTTCTTCGCGGATTTCCCTGACTACGGTTTCTTCCAGCGTTTCTCCCGCCTCGTTAAAGCCGGAAATGTGACTGTAAACCCTCGCTTTAAATCTTTTGTTATGCGCAAGTAAAATTCGGTTTTTATCATCGGTAATAAGGATGATAGCGGCGGGACATATTCTTGGGAACTCTGTCCGTCCGCACTTGGGGCAGATTCTCTGCGTCTGCATGGGGACGTCTTCATTTTTCGCGCCGCAGGTTCCGCAGAAGCGCGAACTCCATCGCCATTGCGCGATATGGCAGGCGCGGACAATACGGTTGGGGTTGCCGCCCGACGCGCTGAACATGGAAAGGATACTGCGGACGGGAATAGTTTTCCAATTTTCAGGCAGAACTGTGGTTGGGGGAACGGACACTACGGAAATCATGTCGGAAGAGTTGTCCAATTCCGGCGCGTCAAAAATATCGGGATTCTTAAAATATTTTGATAATTCAAATAAAAGTCCCGATTCAATTTGAGAATCCGGAGTATTAACCGGTAAAAGCAAAGAATCGCCCTGAATAAAAAACGCTCGTTTATCCAAACCCATCTCCTGATTTATTATAGTAAAATTATTCTTGTTATTCAATAATTTTTACTTTAATATAGAGGTAAGGAGAAGACCATGGATAACTTAAATTATTTGGAAACACTGCCGTTAGGCAGTATTACAAAATACGCAAATGGTCATCCCAGCGACGGCGTTCCTTTTTCAGGCTGTCCAAGGGTACACCCGTCCGACAAAAGTAAAATGTTTCTTGTAAAAGACCCTTTGGGAAGCGAACCGAAAGTTTTGGAATTTAATTTAGAAGATATTTTATTTGTGGAAGAAAATCCTTCCGCCGTAACGGAAGCGGGCGAAAGCGTTCCGATGGTCAAGCTCTGGGTAAAGCGCGGAGCTGTCGGAGTAATTTTAGAACCCTTTGAAGTCGCATGATTGAAACGCAGGAATTTTCCAAATTTATTCGTCAGCCGCTATTCATGTCGCCGGAAGGGGAAAATGTCCGCTGCGAACTTTGCCCGAATAACTGTGTAATAAAAAGCGGTCATTTCGGCTCTTGCGGAGTTAGGGGGAACAAGGGCGGAAAGGGAATTATTCCATTTTACGGATTCATTTCCGCTGTTGCGATTGATCCAATCGAAAAAAAACCTTTGTATCATTTTAAGCCGCGCACAAAAATACTCTCGCTCGGTTTTGCCGGATGCAATCTCCATTGCCCTTTCTGCCAAAACTGGCACATTTCCCAAAACACGGACATCAGCGGCAAATGGATGCAGCCCGGAGAAATAATTTCCGCCGCGTTAAAGCAGGACACTCCGTCCATTGCCTACACATATTCGGAGCCGCTTGTTCACATTGAGTATATTCTGGATTGCATGGTTCTTGCCCGCAAGCACGGAATAGCCAATGTGCTGGTAACAAACGGCTGTATCAAACCGGAAGCCGCCGCCGAAGTTTTAAAACTCACCGACGCCGCCAACGTGGACTTAAAAACTTTTTCGCAAGAAACATACAAAAAAACACTGAACGGCGATTTGCAAACAGTGATGGATTTTATCGCGCTTTGTCACAAGACGGGCGTTCATGTAGAAGTTACAACCCTTGTCGTGCCCGACTTAAATGACTCTGAAAGCGAATTAAGCAAGGCGGCGGATTTTATCGCTTCCGTAAGCAAAGAAATCCCCTGGCACCTGACAGCCTATCACCCAGATTACCGCTGGAACGCTCCGCCTACGGACAGAGATTTTCTTTTAAACGCCGCCAAAGAAGCGGGAAAAAAGTTGACGTTTGTGCATACGGGAAATATCGGTTTTATGCCCTTATGATACCTGACATAGCGTTTAAGCAAAACGGCAAATTGACATAGTTAAAGAATTACATAATAATAAGTTAATGTTGGGAAAAACAATAAAAGTATTTATAACTCTGCTTGTTTTTGTTCTCTTTTCGTGCGTAACTTCCGCTAATACTGAAAGTCCGCCTCAGCAAAGACCTTCTCAAAAAACAAAAGAAAAAACTTTTAAAGTATCTGTTGAACAAAATAACAAAAATATAAATGAATCGAACGATATTTATACTCTGGAAGATCAAAAGTTTAACATTTTAATAAACGACATTGACGATAAAATAATACATATTTTCGCTTACCATAACGATGAAATGTTTAGTAAATATTCTTACCCTGTTGAATGTGAAAATACCGTTATTTTTAAACCGGCAACCGCGTTGATAGATAACGCGAATGAGAATACTGAAATTACGTTAATGATAAATAAAGAAATGCAATATAATGTAATAACTCCCGAAAAAAGAACAACCAATAATAATACCGCCGTTATAAAAATTAAAAATATTGCGGACTATGACGGCAAATATAACGGAACATTATATCTGACGATTTTTGTCGATTTAAATGACAATAACATTATAGAAAAAAATGAAGTAAAAAATATTTCTTTAGGTATAGAAAGAACGGCAAAAAGCGCTTTATTTGGAGATAAAATATATGTTTCCACGTTTGAAAACCGCATAAAAGATATTAAAAATTATGAATATTCAAATGAGTATCTTTACGCAAAAATAACCAGCGACCAGGAAAGACAGTTATTTTTACTGTTATTCGGGAGAAATAATTTTGTTAATCCGGGTTCTACAATTAACAGAATAATCAGTATAGATTATTCAAAATATAATATGTATGTTGTTTTTTCGCCTATAACGACTCAAATAGAATTGTATAACAATCCGTATCATTACAGCGGTGAAAATAAATTAATATTTGATACCAGAATTAACAAAGAAGCAAAAAACGGCACGTATGTTTTTTGCAGAGAATACCGCGTCGAAAAAAAGAGTGATATATATGAAATGTGGATAAATGATAACGGAAAATTAAAAAAGATTAAGAAATTCGATTTATAACACGCTAACGTTAAATAGGCAATGTAGACAATTTTTGATGAATACATGTCATAATGCCGTCCTTTTTTTCATTCCATAGGTGCATTGCGCCGCCTCGGCAATTTTTATAATCCTTGCAATCAAGACATATACCGGTTTTTGTCCAGCTTCTGTCGCGCATTATTTCAAAACGGTTATTCCATACATCGACAAAATTATCTTGATAGATATTTCCCTGTATAAAACTCCGGTTAATGTTGGGACAAGCCGATATGGAACCGTCTATTAGTACTGACGCTATCTGTATTCCGGCGCGGCAGAAAAAATATGTGTCACGGGCTTGCAATTCGTAATCGCCCAGCCATGTCTCGCAGCTGAAATTTACCGCCATACGTTTGTCAGCGCGTGAAGTTACAATAAAATCCATAAGTTGTTTTAACTGCCGCGGCGTTAGCTGCAACATATCGGTATTCGCCGCTCTGCCGATAGGCGAAATGGTAAACAAGCGCCATGCCTTTACATTCCGTGAAATTAAAAATTCCCGTAATTCTTCAAGCTCATCAATATTTTTTTGATTAACGCAGGTAACCACGTCGTAATTCAGACGGCTGCCGGCTGTAATTAATTCCAGAGCTTTTACCGCTCTGAAAAAACTTTTATCGTTGTTACGCAGCCAATTATGGTTTTGCTCAAGCCCGTCAAGGCTTAGCGTGAGAGAACCCATGCCCGCCCCAAGCAATCTGCCGTGAATGTCGGGAGTGTAATCGTACCCGTTAGTCACTATCCCCCAGCGGAATCCGTTTTCTCTCAGTTTCACGCCGCACTCCGGCAAATCTTTTCGCAAGATTGGCTCTCCGCCGGTTATCACTACCGTTATGGTATTCGGCTTGTATACATCTTTCAAAGGTAAAATTGCTTTTAGAAAATCATCAAAAGGCAAATCGGGGTATTGGGACTCCGCAACACAGTCGGAACCGCAATGGATACACTTTAAGTTGCAACGCCGGGTACATTCCCAAAACAAATATGTTAGATCGTGTAACGCGATTTCATTTTTTATAAAATTTCTGGCAATAAACCGGGTAAATCTATTCCTCATCTGCTTCGTCTAACTGAACATTCACAGGAGAGTCCGCATCACTCAAATTAATCGTCTTTTTCAGCGTTTTATAAGAACCATTTGACGGTCCGTCAATATCCTCAAATTGTAAATCGTACGATGTCTGCCCATACACGTAGATATTGAAATTACCATTTTCATTTGTAAGCTCGGATGAAAAATGTTCAACTGATACTTTTATACCCTGAATGGGAATATCCGTTTTGGAGCTGACTTTTCCATGAATGGTAACACTGTCATCTATAGGCGTTCCATAGCAGGCTTGAAACAAAAGCGAAACGGTTGCCGCTCCAAGTCCCTGATAAATTCTTCTTAAAACCCTGCGGCTTTTATCTGATAATTTTATCATAACCAGTCTCCTATATAAATTATAACGCGCTTTTGCTAAACAGACAACAATAATTATCGCCGCCTTGACAATACTACTATACTTTAATATAGTAGTTTACAGGCAAATGTTAAGTCGTATCAAATGTTATTAGCCGTCATTAGGATTTATTTTATGCGTCAATTTGAAGTAGTATCGCCTTTTCAACCCGCCGGAGATCAAGGCGAAGCAATTTCCGCGTTAGCTGAAGGTATACGAGCCGGAGACAAATACCAAACTTTGCAGGGCGTTACAGGTTCGGGCAAAACATTTACAATGGCGAAGATAATCGAAGCGGTGCAAATGCCCACGCTGATTGTCAGTCACAACAAAACGCTCGCCGCACAGCTTTTCCGTGAGTTCAAAGGTTTTTTCCCCAACAACGCTGTTGAATATTTTGTTTCCTACTACGACTACTATCAACCCGAAGCGTATGTCGCAAGCCGTGATTTGTACATCGAAAAAGACGCTTCCATAAACGACGAGATTGAACGAATGCGTCTCTCTGCGGCAAGAAGCATGATGGAACGTGAGGATGTAATCATCGTGGCGACTGTCTCCTGCATTTACGGCATGGTAACGCCCGACGTATACAAAAAAATGACCGCTACTTTTTCAAAGGACGAAACTGTCGATGTCGATTCGCTAATGCGCCGCTTTGTTGAATTGCAATATGAGCGTAACGACGCTGTTCTTGAACGGGGGCGTTTCCGTAGAAGAGGCGACACGCTGGAAATTTATCCTGCCTACATGGAAGAAGCCTACCGTGTCGATTTGGATTGGGATAAAGTTGAACGCATACGCCGATTTAATCCCGTGTCAGGTGAAATGTTAGAGGACATTGATCGCGCGCTCATTTACCCCGCGAAACAATTCGTAATGCCGGGCGAAATGATACAGAACGCAATGGGCGCAATCAAGCAGGAGTTAAAAGACCGCCTTGAATATTTTAAGAACAACGGCAAAATGATTGAAGCGGAAAGATTGAAAACCCGTGTCGAGTATGATATCGAAATGCTTAACGAAATGGGCTATTGTTCCGGCATTGAAAATTACTCCGCTCATTTGGCAGGGCGCAAAAGCGGCGAAACTCCCGACACGCTTGTAGATTATTTTCCGAAAAGACATTTAACATTCATCGACGAAAGCCACGTTACTCTGCCGCAGTTAGGCGCAATGTACGCAGGCGACCGCAGCCGCAAACAGAGCCTTGTCGATTACGGCTTCCGTCTCCCCTGCGCCCTTGACAACCGCCCCCTTCGCTACGATGAATTTGTCGAGCGATTGGACAAAGCGGTTTTTGTTTCCGCCACTCCGGGCAAGACAGAGATTGAACAATCCGCACGAGTTGTGCAACAACTAATACGCCCCACAGGACTTTTAGACCCCGAAATAGAAGTGCGTCCCAGCGAAGGGCAAATGGAAGACATTTACGGCGAAGTGCAAAAACGCATTAAAGCCAAAGAACGCTCTCTTATTCTCACCCTGACAAAAAAAATGGCGGAAGACCTTACGGATTATCTTACAAGTCTTGGTTTGAAAGTCCGCTACATTCACAGCGAGGTGGAAACAATTGAACGTGTGGAAATTCTCACGCAGCTTCGTCAAGGCGATTTTGACATTCTGGTAGGCATCAACTTGTTACGTGAAGGTATCGACCTGCCCGAAGTTTCATTTATCGCTATTCTCGACGCCGACAAAATCGGCTTTTTACGCTCTCTTACAAGTCTTGTGCAGATAATCGGGCGAGCGGCACGCAACGCCGCAGGAAAAGTAATCATGTACGCCGACCGCATGAGCGAAGCGATGGAAAAAGCAATCGCCGAAACCAACCGCCGCCGTGAGATACAAATAGCGTATAACAAAAAACACGGCATAACTCCTGCGACAGTTAAGAAAGCCATTGCGGAAATACTGACTCGCCACGTTGAGGAAGCCGACAACGCAGCGGCAAGCACGGTAGAAGTTTTGAAAAAATCTTTTAATATACTAATCCCCGCACAGCGCAAACAGTTGATTAAAGCCTTGGAGAGCGAGATGCTTGAACACGCAAAAAATCTTGAGTTTGAACAAGCGGCGATGATACGAGACGAGATTGCGAAGATTAAAGATGTGGGGTAAAACTCAACTTATTCGCTTAATCTTTTTTTTGCCAATTCGCAGTATGATTTATCAATTTCAATGCCGATAAAAAATCTTTCCGGGAAACATTTGCAGGCGGCTCCTGTTGTTCCGCTTCCGCAAAACGGATCGAGCACAACGGCGTTTTCGTTTGTCGATGCAAGTACAATGCGTTTTAAGAGATCTAACGGTTTTTGCGTCGGGTGTTTTCCGTGTTCTTTTTCGTTGCTTTTGGTAGTTGGTATTGACCAAACCGATCTCATTTGCGTGTTTTCATTTTTTAATTTATCTTCGGGGAAAGTTCCGTTCTTCATTTCATCGTAATTAAATGTGTGTTTTGCTTTTTTATCTTTCCTAGCCCAAACAAGCGTTTCGTGCGACGCTGTAAAAAAACGGCAGCTTAAGTTAGGCGATGCGTTAGGCTTAAACCATGTTATGTCATTCAAAATATGAAAATCATTTTTTTGCAGAAGATAGCCGCATTGATAAATACTGTGATATGTCCCCGAAATCCAAATTGTTCCCTCGGGTTTCAAAACTCGTCTGCAAGCGGAAATCCACTCATTATGAAACGCTGTGTCGTTTTCAAAACCATTGCTTTTATCCCACTTCCCTTTGTTCACATTAACCATCTTTCCATTTTGGCAAGTGAACCCGTCATTCGACAGCATATAAGGTGGATCGGCAAAAATCATATCTATTGAATTTTCAGGAAAAGAACGCAGTATCTCCAAACAGTCGCCGTTAAAAATTACAGTATTATTTGATTGATAAAATGAAGGGAATTCTTTTAAGGGGTTGGAAAATAGGGTGTTAAATTTTACAGTTTCCATTGCCTTAATTTGCTCCGTACAATTTCAACACTTCTTTAAAATACGCATTATACCGCTCTTTTTCCACACACGCCGACAAGAAATCCGCTATCTCCTTAAATTCGCTGTCTTTGGCAATTTCCGCTCCTTCTTCAACGGCTGTCTTTATACTTTCCAATCCGTGCGTTAGAGCGTTAACCGCTTTCTCATAACGTTCCGCTCTGGCGTGTTTTTCTTCGGGGGCGTTAAAATCTTTTTCTATTTCGGAAAATATCCGCTGAATGCGGCGGTCGATTTCTTCTCGGCGGTTCGGCAGGGATAAAATTTTTCGGCTGTCCGCCGGCTGGAGTCCTTTTATTGCCAGTCCTTCGTGGAACAGGCTGTAGTTTTGGATTTGTTTGTTTTGTGCAAATTGCGCCTCGAACCAGACGGCGTAGAGGGAAAGACGTCTGTCCGTTGTAACTTGTCCGCCGTGAACGGAAGGCGCTTTGAAAGGGAAACCATCACGCAATGCACGCACTACCCATTTTTCAACAGGGTTAAAACGATTTGAGCCGGAATTGGAAAGTTCCTCAAAACGCGCGCCTCGGAAATGCGTTTTCAAATCGGGAAACGAAAGGTCTAAACCGGCTATCCAAATTTCCAAAGCGCCGAGAAAACGCGCGAAATCCCACGCTGTGGAAGCGACAGAACCGCCTGCTCCCAGTTTTGTTTTTTCGTCAACTTTGCGTTCGATAAATTTTCCAAGCGGAAGCATAGAGCCGCAAAGAAATTTATTTTTGAAAGGGAGTTTTAATACGGGCGGATAAACGGCGGACTCTGCAATCAACGCTGTTTGTAAATTATTTTCTTTGCGGATACATCGATCAAGATGACGGCTGTTCCAAAATTGAGGGTCTACTACAAGAACAAAATCGGGCTGTATGTTGTTTTTTACAAAAAAGCGAAGGTTTGTATCTACGGCGACAATAACGCATCTTTCATATATGTCGTGTAACAAAGGTTTAATTTTGTCCAAACTCGGTCCTGCCGCCGCAAGAAATACCGGAAGCGGTTTATTTTCAGCGTCCGCCGACGCAAAGTTTGACAATCGGGAAATCCCGGGATAATCACGGATAGCCTCGATGTTACGTGAAAAATTACGCACCCACCTCTGCCCGAAACGCTTGTGCGTGGCGGTGTTGATATCGTCCCTCATCGTCCATGAACGAATTCTATCCTCTGCCTGTTTATACCATTGCTCATCAAAAGCGGTCAGCGCTTTGTTGTTAATAATGTACGGCGCAGTTTTTTTCGCTTCCGTATTACCGCCGGAGATTATTTCGTCCGCTATCGAAAGAGCGCTTGTTATCGCCTCTCCGCTTCCGCCGATTACGAATATTATTCTGTTCTTACCAAGGAACTCGCTAAAATCTCTAACCTCAAGCGCTTTTATCAGCAGGCTTTTATGTTTTTCCGCCACAATTACGCAATGCCCCATTTCCGCAGCTGCAACAGCGGCGTAACCAAGCCCGAAGCCGAGAATTACGACGGCTTTTTTCTCGCCGCCTGCGTTTTCTCCGCAAGCCTGCGCAAGCCGCTGTCCTTCACGTAACGGATCACGAGGAGAGTGAATATACATACCGTTAATTTTCAGAACAGGATCGCCTGTTTTTGCCATTTCCACAATAATATCTTTTAATTCGCTATCATCGCTTTTGGAATTAATATCTTCCCAGAGACCCGGATACTGATTAAGCAGGATTTCCCTGTTCTTGTTAATATATGACATGACGTAATTGTTTTTATTGTAATGGCAAGTTGGGGGTTTGTCTAGTAAAATTGAAGTCAGTTACTGTTGCCAAAAAAAAATAAATATAGTAAAATTAACGCATGAAAAATCGGTTATATTTGGATAACTGTAGTTTTAATCGTCCCTATGATGATCAATCTTTATTAAAGAACTATCTCGAAGCAGAAGCAAAAACATATATACAAAAAGAAATATTACAAAATAATTTTGAACTTGCCTGGTCTTATGTAATGGATTATGAAATTTCTTTTAACCCCTTTTTTGATAGAAGAAACCAAATATTAAAATGGAAAAATATCGCTGTAGTAGATATTTCAGAATCAGAAAAAGTTATAGCTGCTGCAAATGATATTATTAAAAGAAATATAAAGCCTAAAGATTCATTACATTTAGCTTGCGCAATAGAAGCAAATTGCGATTATTTTATAACAACTGATAATAAAATTTTGAATAAAACAATAGAAAATATTGTTATTATTGATCCGGTAAATTTTATAAGAAAGTATGAGGAATAACATGAAAACAGACACACTTATTAGAAATGAAGGTATGGAAATACTAGCAAAGAATTTGGGAATGGTTGAAGCTGAACGTTTTGTAATGCTTATACAAAAAGAACCATTTGATTATACCAAGTGGCAAGAAAATTTATTTGAAAACATGACGATCGAAGAAATAAGCGAGAAAGCGTCAGAGTATAGAAAGAAAAATATATGAAATTTACATCTTAGTAATTAGCCTATAGTATCAATATGGAAAAATATAATGCTATATTAAAGGAATATTTGGATATAGTTCCGCCGGAAAATAAAAAACTTTTTGAAGAACTGGCAAATACGGCAATTATTGCGGGGTATACTCCCACAAGAAATAAAACGAAAATTATTTCAATATCATTCCGTAATAATAAAACTAAATTTACAATTATGAAATTTTCGGAAGACACCAAAGACGGATTTAAATTTAAATTCGCCGCAAATAAAAATTATTCAAAAATATTTGATGAAAGTATTAAACAATATGATCAGTACTTAAGGGGTTTATATTCTGAAAAATATAATTTAAAAAACGTAACATGTTTTGGATGTAAAAAATGCAGTAATGAAAAAAAATTATTTTATACAATAAACTATGATGATGGCAGAAAATATACGGTATGCGGAACCGTTGCTTTCGTACAAATAAATCAAATATCAAAAGAAATTGTTGATGAAGCCGGAAAAATGATACAAATCCAACATAAAAAAATAATTGAAGAATGATTAAAAACAAATATATCAGCGAAACCAGAAAAAATTAAACGTTTCTTTGCTTGCGACAGTTTCAAGTTCGTGATGATCGGCAGTAACAAATATACCTGAAAGATCGATTGCAGTGGCAATACCGATTGCATCTGCGAGAGAACACTTATAAGACGCTTTCAAACGAGCAGATTGTTGAAAGATATTATCAGAAACATCAGAGATTATTCGTATAGGTGAATAAAATATATTTTCGAGTATTACTGCCGCCTGTTCTGTTCCAAGACTGCGGATATTAGCGTAATGGACTTCAATAAGATTGACGATATTCATGTAAATTACACATTCGCCGTCTACTGCTTTTTTTAGCAAATCATAAACATTATCACTGCCGGCTTCATTATGCAAATAGGCAATAAGGGCGCAAGCGTCAAATACATAGATCATCAATTATCTTTTCCATTAAAAAGTCTTTGGAATTTTTCTTCTTCAAGACGCAGATCTTCTCGCCGCATTTCAAGAAAATCATCTACTGAAAGAGTAGAACCCATTTTTTTTGCAAGTCCTCGAAGATTTTCAAGCGATCCGTAAGCGCTAGCGGCAGGTTTTTCAGCTTTTGAAGTTATTGTTATTGTCGCTTTCCCCACAGGCATTTCAAGCGGTAAATCAAGAGAAATTCGATGGTTTACAGGTACTTCTATGGTTTGTTCAATGGTCATAAAATAAATATAGCACAAGAAAGAATAAAAAACAAGCATATATTGTCCGTACACGCAAAAGTACTCAACATCTCTTTTTCATAGCGTTGATTATTTTTTATCTTTGTTTAGCTCTTTTATTTTTATTTGTAATGTAAATGAAATTTTAGTTCATATACAAATAGTTGTGCGACATAGGGACTAAGTTTTGTTGTTATAATATAGAAATAATATGTATTGACAAATATTTATAAATTGATATACTAAAAAATGGAGGTAAATAATGGTTCTTGAAGAAAAAAATGATGTAAATTATGGACAAATTGATTACCCAATAATTGAAAAAAGAAAGAACTATCTTTGTATTTTTGATACTGGTGAAGAATATGTTTTACGGAAATATCAAACTGGTACATTATTGAGATTTAAAAAAGACGATGTTGCAGATGAATTTTGGGATGAGTTAAAGAAAAATGGTTGGAAATCTGTAAATATTTGAAATAAAAAGGTTAAAAAATGAACGATAAATTTGTTGGTGATTATAAAGATTTTTTGAAATATGGTTTATTAGAATCTATTTTTGAAATAACAAAAATGGAAACTCTAATAGTTTGGATGAAAACTATTGATAAAACGCCTATAAAGGGCAATGGTGATATTGGATATTTAAGGAAACCACAAAAATATAGAAATTATTTATTATTTTGGTATCATATACCAGGTTAAAAATATATTGAATTCGATGAAGAAAAATAATATAATATGTCCCTACGTCGCACAACAAGCGGTAAAAGTACGCCCCCTTCGGGGGCTAGGCTCCACAAAAACGTGTTCGGGCTTCGCCCTCTGCACGTTTTTGTTCCGCCACATTTTGCCGCCGGAACATTATGCACCATTATTTTTGAATTTGTTGGAAAAACACTTGACAAAATAAAAAAACTTGTTAATATAAGTATATGAACAATATAAATGTAAGCCAAAATTCACTATATTTTGAAAAATTAGTTGAACACAGATTTATTTCGGATATGATGACCTATTGTTTGTATAAAGAAGAAATCGCACTTGAAATTATTCATGCGGAAATTGATACTAATGGTTATGACTTAATATTAAGTTATAAAAATATCAATAGATATATACAATTAAAAACGTCTGAAGAAAATAGCACAACCTCAAG
>Ga0268262_10003771_pt1 | contig 16137 bp, 7 predicted proteins | sample TergutNc150P3_FD_190354 | JGI IMG/M metagenome (GOLD analysis project Ga0268262, IMG submission 190354) | Nasutitermes corniger P3 segment gut microbial community from laboratory colony in Florida, USA - Nc150 P3 (SPAdes) (version 2) | ecosystem: Host-associated > Arthropoda: Insects > Digestive... | reverse complement strand
TATGCGGTAATTTGAAAAGTTCAATTAACTTTACAAGGTTTGAATCATCCGCTTCCATAAAGATTTGTATTTCTCTGTTGTTCTTTGCGGATAAAGCAATTAAGGCCGCGCCTTTAAAATAAAGCCTGCTGCTTGAGTTTCTTGCGCATAACGAATAGCCAAGTCCTTCAATTTCAAGTCCTGCCGGGCTTGCGGGATCCGCAGCGTTCATCCAGTAAAAACCGTCAAAAATTTCCGCTCGTTCAAGTTCCGCAATAACGGAAGGAGAGGTAAACTGTAGTGAATTTATACCGGCGAAAATACGCCCGGCGATCAGCTCGCCTGCAAGTTCCATGCGCCGCATTGCGGGTAACAATTTGGACCACGAGAAAACGGGCGCTTCATGTTCAAGAAGCGGGCGGCAAAGCACCCCCCAGCGGTCAAGAAGAAGGCGTACACGGTCCCTGTTAAGCGCGTCATCTTCAAGAGGGCTGATTTCGCCGCCTGATTCCGGTACGAGCGAAAACCAGTTACCCTGCACCGGCGCTCCGTTACGCCAGCGGTTACGGAGGGCGCCGGGTATACGAGGTTGTCTTCCGAACGGAAGCGCTGTTTCGGTATTTTGCGGTAGCTCAATATTTATAGGAATAAAACCGTTTTCTGTTCCTCTTCTTACAGGATCAAATGAATCTGCCGTAATAGCGCCTCGCCAGACTTCCTGCCAAAGAACCTGCGCGCAGGATTTAGTATCCAAAGAAAGTTCGCTCTTTATTTCCCAAAAGTCGCGCGGACGGTCAAAAAAAGACGATGAAATAAGCTGAGTAATATCAGGCTGCTTGTTTTTATCTTCTTTGTTTTTTAGCGGTTTTGCGGACAAATCATTTACTAAATCCAAGTCCTCGACTCGGCAGAAAGTGATTTTTTCTTTTCCGTTTCCGAACCAGATTAATCTTCCGTCACGCAGTTCGTTGTTTATTTTTTCCGTATTATACGCTCTGTCCCTGGCGTAAAGAATTTCAGTTTCCCATAATTTTGCTGGCGCTGTCCAACCGTAAAGATTTTTCCTGAAACCGGATCCGCCTTCTGTCAGTCCCTGACGCAGAGCAAGAAAAGGAACCAGCACGGACGCCGGACGTTCCTTAATTTCCAATTTTTGTTTTTTACGGGAAAGACGCAGAAGCATTTCAAGGTTTTCACGGTCGCATATAAGCGATGAATTATTATTTGTATTTTCCGCGGCAATATTGCGGATAGCTTCATCGACTTCAACTAACGCGTTAACAGCGTCTTCCGCTTCGGCGCGGTTAACTCCGAAAACCGAGCAAATTCGTTCAATGGAAACAGGCCCCTCATAACGCAGCCATTGACCGAGAAGGCTTAAAGGCTCATTTTTCCAGTTTTCTTCCCATTCACGGTGAACAACGCAGGCGGCTGCCGAGCTATTGCGCGTAACAAATTTTATTTTATTTTCGTCAAGTTCTTTTACAACCGTTTCCGGCATGACTGCCTTGAGAGTTTCCCATTCATCAGCGGAAATCGCTATTCGCTCTTTTACCCATTCGTTTAACGCGAGACTGTCTTCAGGAGCCCAGCCTGCGATTTCTCTTCGAAGCCTTGAGACGAAATTGTTAACTGTTTCAGTTTTTAAAACGGGGCGCAGCGCCTCATTGCCGATAGCGTCTTCTATTACCTTGTCGGAAAGAGAAGCGAAATGGTTTTTACCTGCCAGATCTTTTCGCTCATCGTATTCATACATGAAGTTATTTGTTTCCTGTCTGACAATATTCGCGGAAAACGGAGAAGGCAGAATAGTTTGAAAAAACGACAGAGTTATGCTTCCGTTGTTAACGGAACTTATTAAATCGCGGAATCCGTCCATATCAAAAGAATCGACAAGGCAGCTTCGCCATGCTTCCGCTGTTGCCGGGAAACCTTCATCATTTACAACAGCGTCAAAAAGCCGCTTTGATCGTTGGCGTATAATCCAAAGCGGAGTACGTTTACCAAACGGTGATTTCGGGATTAACAGGCTTCTCTCCGCGGCTTCCCGGAAATTCGCTCCGAAAAGAGCGGAGCTTTCAAGGCGGTTTCTGAAAAGCCTTTCTCCCCTGCTGATGCCGGTTGTATCTGTATTTTCAAGAGCGATTATCGCGCCGCGAAGAATTCTTTCCGGTGAAGAAGTATCATCAAGACCATGCCGCGGTAAAAGGAAAAGTATATTGTCATCGCTTGGGAAACTTTCGACCCGAAGCCCGATTGTTTCTTCCATTTCGGATGAAAGCGCGAGCGAGAGCGGATAATTTAACTGTCCTCCCCTGAAGTTATGTAAAATTATTGAATAAAAATCCCTGTTTAATTCAGTTCCTTTTATTATTTCTACAGCGATGTTTTTAGTGTCAGGTAACGGAAGCCTTTGCTGTGACGCGCGTTGGGATTCAAGAAAAGCTTTTAGCGATTCGCGCGCCGATGCTGAAAGATGTGTTTCTATATCGTTTTTATTGTTAAAATTTTCAAGAATCGCCAGTATCCTGTTTGTTAAATTGATACTGCGGAAAGGAATGTCTCCTTTCCAGAACGGAATAAAGTCGGCTACGTTATCAAGCGGAGTTACTTCTACAGATTCAGAACTAATGTTTTTAATACGCCAGCCCCGCGCTCCAAAGTCAAAACAATCGCCGATTCTGCGTTCCCATACAAATTCTTCGTCAAGTTCGCCGATTTTAGTTCCGTCCGCAAGGCGCAGTGAATAAAGCCCGCGGTTTGCGATCACTCCCCCTGATGTATAGAGCAGGGTAGTGGTTCCGTCTGTTACTCCTATTTTCCCTTCGATTTTATCAAGCCAAATGCGGGGTTTTATTTCCCTTAACCGCGTACTTTCTTCCGCCGAACCGAGACCTGCAAGCATTCGTATGACGCGGTTAAATGAATCAAATTTTAAATTCTTAAAAATATAGAATTTGTTTACTAATTCGTATAACTCATCGATATTGCGTTCTTTTTCGCTGCATAAAACAAGAATAAGCTGCGCCAGTATATCAAGCGGATTTTCTATGGGATAAATATCTTCTATGTCGCGCTCGTCCACAGCGTCTTTAAGCGCTGCCGCGGCAAGAAGATCCATTCCGTGAAAAGCGAATAACTTTCCTCTACTGACTTTTCCTACGCTGTGACCGGAGCGCCCTATGCGCTGAAGCGCCTGTGAAACATTGCCTGTGCTTCCCGCAAGCACAACTTCATCCACCCAGCCGATGTCAATTCCAAGTTCAAGAGAAGCAGTGGCGATTACGCACGGAATTTTTCCTTCGGCAAATCCCTTTTCCACACTTCGCCTGATTTCTTTGGAAAGAGAACCATGATGCGGATAGGCGGCAGCTCCCGAAAAAACACGGTTTACTTTTTCGGAGCTATGCGTAAATTTATCAGCCGCTGCCTGATTTATAAAATAACACAATCTTTCCGCGCGTCTGCGTGATTCGGCGAATACAAGCAGGGTTGAGCCTTCCCATATACGGTTTAAAATATAGCTAATTAACGGCGCATAACGGCTCATCTGCTTACCGGACGGGGAAAGAGCTTCTCTTATATCGGACGGAAGGTTTTGGCCTGCTTCAATGGAAATATCGGGATATTCAACGTGAAGCTCAATTTTCTTTTCAGCGGACGGAGCGACAATACGCACTTTACGCCCGATACCGCCGATAAAATCCGCCGCTGCCTCAGGATTGCGGACGGTTGCAGAAAGGCTTATCCGCTGAAATTCTCCGGCGATAAGGGTAAGCCTGTCTATCTGACATGAAAGAAACGCTCCTCTCTTGTTGCCGAGAATAGCGTGTATTTCGTCAATAATAACATATTTAACATTGGAAAGAGTCTGCCTGCCCTTTGGGTTCAACAGCAGAATTGAAAGGCTTTCCGGCGTAAGGGCAAGAATAGACGGCGGATGAATAAAGAAACGCCGGCGCTCCGACTGGGGAGTATCTCCTGATCTTGTCTGAACGCGGATCGGCGGAAATTGTAAGCCGTCTTTTTCAAAACGGATTTTAATTGCGGCTAACGGTTCAAGCAGGTTGCGCTTGATGTCCTCGTTCAGGGCTTTTAACGGGGAAATGTACAGTACAGAAAGTTTGTCCGCCGGATACCGCGTTCCTGTGCTTGTGTCTGCGGCCGGTGAACAGAAACGGGAGATTGCGGAAAGGAAAGCCGTGAGCGTCTTGCCGCTGCCCGTAGGTGCGAGGGCGAGGACATTTTCCCCGCTTTCGATCAACGGCCAGCTTTCTGCCTGTACGGAAGTGGGGTTTCCATAAGTTTCAGAAAACCAGCTACGGATTATCGGGTGAAATGTTTGGGGCAGCATGATTTATACAGCGGATAAAGTGTCCGGTTTTAATTTCCGTTAAAGAGGGATGTTCGCTTAGACATTGTTCTGTTACCAGCGGACACCTTGCCGCAAAAGAGCAGGAAGCGCCTGATAAATTAAAATCGCGCAGACGGGAAGATTTAAGGATTTTGGCGTTATCTGTTTTTACGTTTTCATCCCCGTATCGCGCACCTGTCGCCGAAGAAAACAAAAGCTGAGTGTACGGGTGCAGGGCCTCGCGGTAAAGATCCGCCGCCTTAGCTTCTTCCATAATTTCTCCCCGGTACATTACGCCTATACGATCGCAAAAATAGCACGCGACTTTTAAATCATGCGCTATAAACAGGAAAGAGATATTTCTTTTCTTGCGAATGTCAAGTAACAGATTGAGTATTTGTCCTTGAATCGAGACATCAAGCGCGGAGACAACTTCGTCGCAGATTAACAGTTCAGGCTCCATTAAAAGAGCGCGGGCAATTGAAATTCTCTGTCTCTGTCCTCCTGAAAATTCCGAAGGGCGTTTTTCCAGATCAGCTGTCTGGAGCCCCACTTCTTCAAGTATTGCCGCCGCTTTTTGCCTGAGTTCTTTTTCGCCAATTCCCCTGCGTCTCAGCGGACGGCGGCAGCCGGAAACAAGGACTTCGTAAACGCTCATGCGCGGATTAAGGGACCGTGCCGGATCCTGAAATACATACCTTACTTTTTCTCGGTATTTGTGTAATTCATCTTTTTGCAGGGCGGATACAGTTTCGGCTTTTTCGCCATGGAAAAGTATTTCTCCTGAATCGGCCTCGTACATTCTTACAATCAATCGCGCTGTTGTGGTTTTTCCGCAGCCGGACTCGCCTACAAGTCCGTATGATTCATTTTTACCGATTGAAAAAGAAATATCGTTTACAGCATTGACAAAACGTCCGAAACGGGCAAAAAATCCGGCTTCAAGATTAAAGCGTTTACGCAAGTGGGATACATTTAATAACTGCATGGATTTATTATAATATAGGAGTAAACATATGTGAAGTATATACTGTAAGAACTTAGATTTTCAGAGTATAATAACAGATAAAGTCATCAAAGAGTAACAAGGAGTAAATTATGAGCAAAAAATTAAAATATGGCATTGTCGGATGCGGCGGAATTGCTGAAAATAAACACATGCCTTCCGTAAAAGAAATTGGCGATGTGGAGTTGACCGCATTTTGCGATATTATCCCTGAAAGAGCTGAAAAAGCGAATAAGGAATACGGCGGAGGTAAGGGAAAAGTTTTTAAAGATTACCGCGAACTTGTAAAGGAAGATCTTGATGCTGTTCTTGTGCTGACTCCGAACAATTCCCACTGTGAGATTACAGTTGCCGCGTTGAATGCAGGCAAAAATGTGTTGTGTGAAAAACCCATGGCGATGAATTATGAAGAAGCCAAAGCCATGATTGCCGCTCGTGATAAAAATAAAAAGCTGCTGACTATAGGGTATCAGAACCGGTACAGACCGGACAGTTTATATTTAAAGCAAGAATGTGAAAACGGAACGTTAGGTGATATCTATTTCGCAAAGGCGACAGCTGTCCGACGCAGGGCAGTGCCTACATGGGGAGTATTTCTTGACGAGGAAAAACAGGGAGGCGGACCGCTTATAGATATCGGGACACATTCTCTTGATCTTACTTTGTTTATGATGAATAATTACGAGCCTGCTTATGCCGTTGGAACCGTTTATCACAAACTTAACAAGGAAAAAAACACGGGTAATGCCTGGGGAGACTGGGATACGGATAAGTTTACTGTAGAAGATTCAGCTTTTGGTTTCATTGTGATGAAAAATAATGCTACAATTATATTACAGAGCAGTTGGGCGTTAAACACAACAGAAGTAAGGGAATCGGTAACAACATTATGCGGAACGAAAGCGGGCGCCGATATGCCGCAGGCCGGAGAACTTGTTATTAACGGCGTAAAAAACAACAAACAGTACATCCTGAAGCCGCAGTTTTCTTCGGGTGGCGTGGCGTTTTACGGCAGCGATGAAGAAGAACCTGAAATAGCGGAAGCTCGTGTTTTCGCCGAAGCGATTCGGGGTAACGGCAAGCTCTATGTTCAGCCGGAACAAGCCGCGGTTGTTACAAAAATACTGGAAGGTATTTATATTTCCGCTAAAACGGGAAAGCCGCATTATTTTGAAAATTAATTTTATTTGGAGTATTTATGAGTAAAAAAATAAACGTACTGGTTTGGAATGAATACGCTGACGATCAAAAAAATCCCGCTGTAGCAAATGTGTACCCTAAGGGTATGCACATAACTATCGCTGATTTTCTAAATAACGATTCTTCTATACAGGCGAAGACTGCTGTTCTTGCGGATGAGGAACAGGGATTATCTGACGCGGTTCTTGACGATACTGACGTTTTGATTTGGTGGGGGCATGTAGCGCATGACAAGGTTGAGGACAGAATTGTAAAGCGGGTTACCGATCATGTTCAACGCGGCATGGGAAGCATTTTTCTGCATTCGGCCCATAAGTCAAAGCCGTTCATGGCTCTTATGGGAACAAGCGGGTATTTGTGCTGGAGAGAAGAAGCTGAAAAAGAAAGGATATGGACAGCGTCTCCGGCTCACCCGATTGCCGAAGGAATTCCTGAGCAGTTTGTTCTTGAACATGAGGAAATGTACGGAGAGCCTTTTGGCATTCCGCAGCCGCTACAAACTGTTTTTATCGGCTGGTTTCAGGGAGGCAATGTTTTCAGGAGCGGCGTAACTTTTCAGCGGGAATACGGAAGAATTTTTTACTTTCAACCCGGACATGAAACTTTTCCGGTTTACCATAATGAGATAATTCAAAAGATTATAGTCAACGCGGTTAAATGGGCAAAACCGATCATCAAAGTTAGTTCGCTTGATTGTCCGAATGTGCCGCCGCTTGAAAAGCTATGAGAAGTGATAAACCAAGCTCAAGTTATCATTATTCTATGATTGTCAGAAATTTCCGAGCATCGCGTTATCCCATTACAACTTCAACTTTATGAACTTTTCCGTCACTGTGCGGTTTAATCAAATTGCCTTGAATTTTATTTCCGTCAACGGTAATTGACGTTACTCCAAACTCAACGCCGTCCGGATTCTTAACGGTAATTTCATAAACCGCTCCTCGGAAGTTCCGTTTTGCCGAAAATTCTTTCCAATCCTTTGAGATTTTAGGATTTATTTTAAGCCCGTTATAATCAGGCTGTAAACCCAAAACCCACTCGGTAAGAGACTGGTGCATTGTCGGCGCGGTTCCCGTAAGCCACGTATGTCCGCCCTGTCCGAAACCGATACCGCCGCGCCCGCGAACGTATTCGGGATAAACATAAGGCTCGCTTTTGTAACGGTCCTGATCGCTTGCCAAATTTTCAGGCAGGCATTTTTCATAGTATTTTACGGCATCTTCTCCGCGGTTTAAAATCGCGTAACTCTGCACGAGCCAAGCGTTCAAATGCATAAAAATAGAACCGTTTTCCTTCATTGCGGGCGGTTCTTTTTCAATGTTCCAGGTTCTGGACGGCAACTCCTCACGTTGGGCAAGTCCGTTGTAAACCGGAAAACAAATTTGCGCTCCGAATTCGCTGTCCAAATATTCCTCAACTTTTTGAATTACGATTTTCGCGCGGCTTTCACCTGCGGTTTCGCAGTTAATTCCGAACGCCTGCGGTTCAAGGAAAATTTTCGCTTCGGGGTTTTCGCTTCTTCCCAAATCCTTTTTATCGGGAACTCTGGACAACGCGCGAATATAATAGCCTTCCCTGTCAATCGCGTGTTTTTCAAGAGCGTCATATACTTTTTTCGCCCGCGCGGTATATTCGTCCGCAAGAGAAGTATCCCTGTTAGCCGCTTTCAATAAATCGGCTGTGTCAATCATAACCTTGTACAACTGCTGTGCGACCATAACGCTCTCCACGTCTTTATTCCATTCGCCGCCTGTGCGCAGTTCATTAAGGTCGTCGTTCCAGTCGCAGTCCTTCATATACGGCAAATCGCGCTCGCTTCTGTCTGTCCACACCCTGTCTATCGCCTTCTTGATATGCTCCAAAATTGTGCCGTAAATTTCGCCTTCTTTTTCATGGACTTCCGCGTATGCGGCTTGTTCATCCAAAAACGCGAAATCACCGGTTTCTTTAACATATTTTATAATAGCCGCCGGAAACCAGATAGGATCATCAGACGCCTCTATACTGCGGTTCCCCGGCTGGTCGATAAAGAAATTGTGATAACAGACACCGCTCGAAAACATTTGCGATGCAATGTGTTTAAGAGACGATTTTACCGTTTGCGGCGAATACGGTAAGTTGAAATTAACGTCCTGTAAAATATCGCGAAACCCCCATCCGTATTCATAACCGGTATGGTAACGCGATTTCATTCGATTAAGAATATAAACAATGCGGCACTGATACTGAAGCCACTTGAAAGCGCGGTTTATTTGCGCGCTTGGCGTTAAAACGGTAAACTGCGACATCATATCGTTCCACCATTTTTTTACTTCGCGTAACATGTTTTCGCGGTTTTGAGCGCTTTTTATTGTCTCAATCGCGTTTTTAAGGTACTTTTTGCCGTTTAAATAATAGTCTTTTGTTGAACCCGCAATTAATACGATTGCGAATTCGGTTTTTTCTCCGGCTTTAAGCGTTATTTTGTTACGGAAAACTCCGCATGTTCTGCGTAAATACGCCTGATTCGTATTTGAAAGCGGTTTTGCGTCAATGATTCTCAAAGGTTCCGCAAGCGAATGGAATCTGCCGCCTGTAAAACGTTCCTCGTTTGTTTCATATTCGGTATTTTCGCCGTTTAGAGTGGAGTAAAACGCCGCGACATTCCCGAGCATTCCGTTAATTTCTGTTTTGTTGTCGTCAACGCTTGTCCCGTGATTTCTGCGAAAAACTATCGCGTTTAAATCCTTATCCCAGTTCGCTCCGCCGAAAAAGCCGTCGTTATCACCGGCAAGCAGACGAATCAATGCGTCACCCATGTGAATCGGGACAAACGGATAAATTTCGAGTTCCTTTGTTTCGTTTGCGGTGTTCTCAATGACAATGTTTTGCACCCAGCCGTCAAATTCTTTAGGGACGAACATCGTTTCTTCGGTTTTAATTCCTTTGTATTCCGAATTGAATTTTATATACCCGAATCCGAGAGTCGTTTTAAATTTCTGCCCGTCTTTTTTTACAGGCTGCCAGGTGGTTGTAAAATATTCGCGGGTTTTCGCGTCTACAATGTAGCAATAACGTCCTTTGTTGTCTGCGTCGTTTAGGTGCAATTGCGTATCCACAAAAGTGTTCTCATGAGTTCCCCGGACATCAAAACCGCCGCCTGTATAACTTACCCCCGAACAAAAAGTCTGCGTTCCGGGCCTGTCGGGACGAATCAGATAGTGAATCCATGGTTCAGGCGTATGCGGGTTAAAAATTTCAAACTCGTCTTTATCGTTAAACTTTCCGTATTCTGCCATAAAAACCTCAACCCATCACAACTTCAACTTCAACTTTACCGCCCTTAGCGAAAGAAAGCGGAATAATATTTCCGTCAATATCTTTTCCGTCAGCTTTTATTGACTTAACGCCTTTTTGAACACCGTTAGGGTTATTATAATTTATGTTAAATGTCGTATTTCTGAATGTTCTCACCGCCGAGAATTTTTTCCATTCCGGGGAAACACATGGGTCAATTAAAAGTCCGTTATATTCCCTGCGGACGCCGAAAATCCAGTCGATAAGCACATTCAAGCGGGTCGGCGCGGTTCCTGTGAGCCATGTGTGCCCCGCTTTTCCGTGATCGTTTGACGCCGGTCCGGAAACATATTCGGGATACACGAAGCGTTCCGCCGCGTATAAATAAGGATCATCCTTACTTGCGATCGCGGGAAGTGTTTTTATATAAATATCATGCGCCTCTTTTCCGTAACCGAAAATACAAAGCGACGCGATATACCATGATTCAAGATGTCTGAACTCCCCGCCGTTTTCTTTTTTACCGGGAGCGTTGCGTTTCCAGCCCTGGTCGTCTTTAGGCAAATTTCCCTTGACCATAGTTTTGTCGCCCTGACAAATAGCGATTCCGTATTTATCGTCAAGTTCTTTTTCGCAGACTTTTTTGCAGGCGTCAAATCTTGATTTATCCGCGATTCCGCTGAATCCCGCCCACGCGATAGGCTCAAAAAATACCAACTTGTCGGTTTTACTGCAACCCAAATCAACCGGCGCGCCGTTATTTTCGATTTCTTCCATTATGTCTTCAACTTCAAGCCCGGTATGCCCAAAAGACATATTTTTCAAAACCGCCTTGTAGTCTTTTGAGGCGACAGCGCGAATATAATTACCTTCTTTGTCAATACATCTTTTTTCTACTTCTTCTTTTACCGTTTTCGCTTTTTGAACGTAATCCGCCGCCAGAGAGCTTTCGATTCCTTTGGCGTTGAGCAGTTCAACCATATCGTTAAGCGCTTTATAAAGCTGCTGCGCCGCCATTGTGGAAACGCTCGTGAAATTACCGGATAAATCATCGTTCCAGTCCGCCATAAGCATATAAGGCAAACCGTTATCACTCTGTCCCCAGACTTTATTAATAGCGATCTTTAAATGCTCAAGCATGGAGCCTTTTTTTGCCGGTAAATCTTCTTTTTCATCACAATAGGGAATGACCTCGTCCAGAAGCCCGAAATCGCCGCTTTCTTTTATATATTCCGCGACAGCGTAAACTAACCACAAAGGATCATCGCATGTAACGAAATCCTTGTTTCCCACCGCGGTTACATAGAAATTGTGATACACAAATCCGTCCGAAAACATCTGCCGCGCCGTGAAAACAATCAAATCTCTTGCGGGTTTTGGGTCATAGGGAAGAAGCGCTAAAATGTCCTGTAAAATATCGCGGAAGCCGTAGCCATACTCAAAACCCGAATGGAAACGCGATTTCATTCTGTTGAGAAGCGCTACCATAGCGCACTGGTATTGAAGCCATTTGTATGACGGATTAAGAATTTCATCAACGCTGTCAACCTTCACCGACAATTTACCTAGTTCTGTTCCCCATTCTGTTTTTACTTCTTCAAGCATTTTCTTCGCGTTTTCCGCTTTAAGCGCGTTATCAAGAAATTTTTTAATGGACTTTTTTCCGCCGCAATAATAATCCTCCGTTGAAGATGCCGCGCTTATGACAACAAGTTCCTTTGTTTCACCCGCTTTAAGCAAAAAAGAATTTTTAATTGACGAAAGCGATGAGCAGTTTTCTTCAGCGTCCCGGTTGGGTAAATCCCAATCTTCAGCGACTGCCGCGGGATTTCCCATTGTGTTTGAATGGTGTCCTACAAATTCATCATAACGTGTAGCGAACTGATTATCGGCAAGGGATGTAGTATGGACAAGAACCTTTCCGAACATATATTTGATCTTTTCATCGTCGCTGTCAAAACCGCGCCCGAAACCGTATCTCCAAACTACCGCGTTTAACTGCTTGTCAATTATAGCTCCGCCCATCATTAGCGTATTAAACCCGCTGAATTGAATTTCGCGCGCGTCGCCGATATTTACGGGATTTACGTTGAACATCGTAACTTTACGGTCTTTAGTGTCGTTATTTTTGATTTTGATAATTTGAATCATAGCGTCATAGCCATTCGGGACAAAATGCGATGATTCCACATCAAAATTATTATACTCAGTTTTGAACTTAAGATAGCCCAAGCCGAAAGTTGTTTCCAACGTCTGTTCCTTGTTAAGAACCGGATACCATGCGTTTGAAAAATACTTGCCGTCTTCCGTGCGAAAATACGCGTAACTTCCCAGAAGACGTGTTTTATACGGGTCTTCATGGACGAAACCGTTCAAGATATCGCCTTCCTGTGTCCCGATTCTCGCAAAAGAAGTTCCGTTATTTGTCATTCCCCAGCAAAGCGTGTCTATCGGTTTTTTGTTCCTTCTTGCCAAAAGCATAAGCCACGGTTCGCGGGTCATATCTCCGTATTTTTCCCTGATTACAACCTCATTATCCGGGTTAAAACTGAACTGTCCGTTGTTCTTTAAATTCGCCATTGAATTACCTCTTTGTTTTTATTAAGATTTATTTATAACCTCGTGATTTCTCTGTCCAGAACGCGTAATCTTCCTTCTTTTTTAAGGCCGTAAACCACGCTGAACAAATCTGACTCGCTTACTCCGCCAAGTCCTGACAGGACATTGTCGATAGTAGTTTTTCCTCCGTTTTGGTCAAGTTCCCTGATGACCGCCTGCTCGTATTTGTACTCAATTCGATTTTTGTTTTTCATTTCGACAGTGTGCGTTTTTTGGACACTGGCGCCGATTTCGCATAATATTTCTTCGTAATTCTTCTCGCCTTTTACATAAATCGCGTTTTTATCTTCGGTTCCCGAGTTCCGTATAAAAAGCGCTCCCAAAAGTTTGCCTGAGTCAAAAATACTCATATATAAAACATTTAAATCTTCTTTGTCTTCGTATTTAATTTCAGTGTTTTTCGGAAGTTTTGAATTTGCGGCCGCCTCGCCAATCGCTTTTTCAATAAGTTCTTTGTCTTTGTTCCAAATCGCGCTGCCACGGTAGTGGAGTGTTTTATCAACGAAAAATACGTAGTATGTTTTTGAGAAACCCGGCTCAAACGGCTCAATGATTTTTTCTTCGTTTAAACCTAAACCTTTTATCGCGTTAATTGAGGCAAGACCTGTCAAAAGGCCGACACCTGAAAGCAAGGTTTGTTTTTTGCCGTTTGTGTCATATACGTCAATCGGGAAAATCAAATGCCCTGAAATTTCAAGCCCGACTAAAATTTCGCCGTCTTTAAAGTTCCCTATCCATTTGTCACCGACAGATACAATTCGTGTGTTAAGACCCAGATTTTTAGCGGCGGCGGAAGCTGTCATAATGTCGGATTCAATAGTGGACAGGAACCAGAAGTTTTTTGGGTTAAGTTCTTTGGATTTTATAAGATACTGCGCCAAAATATAACCGCACTTATCGCCGTCCAATACATAAACGCCGTCATCTTTTTTGCTGTAATAAAGCAAAAACCCTCTGTCGCCGTCTCCGTCAACCGCAATACCGTAGACGCTTCCCTCAGGTGATTTTCTTCCTTCGTCAAATATTTTTTTAACAGTCGGAATGTGTTTACCGTATTCTTTACCGGAGTAAAACTCCGTCCCCTCAATTTCCGCGACTCCGACACCGCGGTTTATGTTGCTGCCAGTGCATTTTTCATTAACGCTTATGTAGTTCGCGCCGAGGTTTTCAAGGACTTTACGGCCTATTGTATCGGTTGCGCCGTTTGCGGAATCAAAAACCAGGGTGATGTTTTTAAGAGCGGATTTCGTATCATTACCCAATACTTCTTCCATCCACTTTATGCTGTCCGCTTCCGCGTTGTACTCAGTAATTTTTCCGATTGCCTCATTCGGAAGTTTTTCTATGTAACAGTAGTTGTACATATACGCGGATAAAACATAATCGCCCAAATCACCTTCCGGAACAAGTTTTTTACCGTCAATAAAGAACTTAATCCCGTTTTGATTCGACGGATTATGGGAAGCGGTCAGACAAGCGGCGGCGCGGTGTCCGAGTTGAAGGTTCTTCCATGGAATAACAGCCGTGGGCACAATGCCCAAATCAAGCACGTTCAATCCCGCTTTCGCGAATCCCAAGCGGACGCCATTATTCAAAATCCAGTCGTATGCCAAATCGCGGCCGTCGTTTCCGATTACCGCGGTATCGCCTGTATTAACAATTTTTTTGTCCAAAAGAATTTTAGCAAAAGCGAAAGAGACAGTTTCAGTTAGATCGGGAGTAAACGCGTTGTCTTTTAGTAAATCCGCTATACAGTTTTCGTTTGTTTTTGTTACAACTTTACCGCGTACGCCGTCCGTGCCCATATAGTTTACCCTTGCCATAGTGAACGAGGTGTTTATCTTTTCTTCTTCGCTCAAATTTGACGATAAATACAAACCAACTGCTTTGGGCAAATCAATACATACTGCCGCCGGATATTTTTCAAGCCAATCGCTTGAAAGTAGCGCGGATACGGCTTTTTTATCCGCCGTATTGCCCAGAACAAATTTCTTCCGTATTGTCAATTTTTCAAGTTTTTCCTGAAAATTATTGGTGAAATTTCTGAAAATGTCCATTAGTTCAATTTAGCCAGTGCGTTCCTTGCAAGTCCCTGTTCAAAAGGAGTATAGTCTGCATTATGTTCTATGGCGGAGAGAAGCGACTTTACATCCTCAGACTTGGTTCCGGTGACCTCTATACATGAAATTACCCATTGAAAAATGCGTCTTTCCTTGTCTCCCCACGCGCCGTTACGCCTTCTTTCATGAAGTTCACGGAGGTATTTTTGAAGAAGTCCGACCGCTGTATCGCTTTTCAATGCCGCCAGAGCGTTCAGAGTAAACATGATTTCATCATAATCAGGCTCTTTATTGATAAAGTTGTTTGAGTATGACTTATCCATATTTTCATAAACAGAATTGTCGGCAGCTCCGTACTGACGGATAATGTCAATAGCGCTTTTTCGCATTTCCCTTAGATGTGACACGAATACCTTGTTTGATGTTGAATAATTCCACCCTGTCGCAAGCGCTATTGCCGCTACCTTTGCTTTGGAAGAATTAGGCGCTTTTGTTCTGAGCATTTCTTTCCATGCTTCATATTTTATAAAAGGATTGTTTGAAGCATCCTGAATGATAGCGCTTATTACTTCACCCGGATCTTCTGTAATATTCGGTAGAGCATTATAAGCTATTTGTTTTACAGCCGGATCATAACTGCCGGTATAAACAAAGAACACGGGCCTGTAACCGGAAATATCCTTAAAAGTTTCAATGGCATTTATACATCCGATAACCGCCATCTGAACCCTGCGTTTTGCCTCATTTCTGTACGTTTGAGTGTTGTAATCATTCAAACGTTGTACAATTTGAGGGAGAAACGCTCTGCCGTTTACCTGCCCTAGAGCAATCAGGGCGGCTTGTATGGCATTTCCTTCATTGGCATTGGCGACCCCCGCAACATCAAAAGTAGTTACGGTTTGCCAAAGCTCAAGAGCCGCATCAGTGTACTTTTCCGCTCCAAGCCCCTGACTTAAGATTACGGCGGATTTTTCAGCGGCATCCTGTTCTGTTTTAGTTTTAATATCAGGTACTCTTAGCAGCAGAAACTTAAGAGCATTAAGATAGAATTCCCCAATTCCGGTAAGTCCCGCATTACGGACTGATTCAAGAACAATCAACCGTTCGGTAAAAGTTCCGTCTTGCCTCATGTACTGATTAGTATAGTATGACAAATCCTGGGTAAAGACAGTCATTCCGAAAAAACATAAAACTACGGTTATTATTATACGTTTCATAAAACCATTATACCATATCGCGGTAATTTTATATATAGAAAACATCTAAAAACTTAAGTTTATAGATGTTTTCTTACCTTTAATTCAACTTTGCCAATGCGCTCTTTGCAAGTCCCTGTTCAAAGGGGGTATATGCGGATGTACGCTGTATTGTGGAAAGCATAAGTCTTACATCTACAGACTTGGTTTCTGTATACTCAAGACAGGAAATTAACCATTGAAAAATGCGCCTTTCCCTCTCTCCCCATAAACCATTACGCCTTCTGTCATGAATTTCACGGAGGTATTTAAGGAGAAGCCCAACCGCTTCATCGCTTTTTAATGCCGCCAGAGCATCCAAAGTTAAAATAATTTCTTCAAAATCCGGTTCGTTGTTGTTAAAGCTCTCCAAGTATGCCCTGTCCAGATACTCATAAGCAATACTGT
>Ga0268262_10003770_pt1 | contig 16138 bp, 10 predicted proteins | sample TergutNc150P3_FD_190354 | JGI IMG/M metagenome (GOLD analysis project Ga0268262, IMG submission 190354) | Nasutitermes corniger P3 segment gut microbial community from laboratory colony in Florida, USA - Nc150 P3 (SPAdes) (version 2) | ecosystem: Host-associated > Arthropoda: Insects >... | reverse complement strand
GGCATAATGTTCCGACAAAGATTTTCCGACAAGCGAAAGGTCGGAATGAACGGCGATTTTTAATTCTTCGTCCAGCAAAATCGCCTGCATATTTTCCTGCGACGCGAGTGTGCCTACGTAATCGAACAATTCGTCCAAAAACGCGTCCACAGCCAAAACGCCGGCGCTTTGACCGTTTTTGTTGAAAATTTCCTGCGAACAGCCCATAATCATTCGTCCGGTGGACGCATCGACATAAGGCGGCACAAACGCAATATTTCCGCCGGCTTCAACTGCGTCAATATACCAAGGTCTTTGGGACGGAATATAATCCGCTTCGGGAATCCATCCGCTGCCGTCCAAATATTGCCCCCCAAAATATCCGTAAAATCCGTTGCCGAAAACGGTGTTCGTTTCCGTGCCGTTGAGCCAAAACGTAATATTTTTCATTTCCTGCAAAAGTTCGTCGTTGTTTGCGCCGTTGTCAATTTTGTCTTTAAGATAGAACGAAGTGCTTTCAAACGTGGTAATCACGCTTTTTATTTTGTTTTCGACGTTTGACGCTATCACGGTCAACGTTTGCTCGGAAGACATCCGCAAAATTTCATTTACGACGGCGCTAATCGCATACAAACATGCGACGACTACCACGAAAAAAGCAAGAAAAATCAAACTGACGTCTCTGATAAACGAATGTTCGATTTTCTTTCTTTTTATTTTTGCGGCGTCTATATAAATTGTATTCATAACAGATTTGCTTTACCTTTGGAAAATTATTAAAAAATTTTACAGAATATAATTTTTGTAAAATGGAAAATGGTATATTCCGTGAAAAATTTTTAGTTTTTTGAGAGGGAGAAACATTTTTTATGAAAAAAACGTTTGTTTTTTTGTTTTGTTTGGCAAATTTTGCGTTGCTTTTTGCACAAGACGACGTTTCTACGAAAGAAGCGGGAACTTATCAAAGAAAATCGGTTGCGTTTCTGAACGTTTTAGTAAACAAAGGCGGTTCTTGGAACAGTCAATGGTCGGTATCTAATCACGAAATGGTAGATGTTCTTCAAAATTCCGTACGGTTTGAAAGATTCGACTACAACAACGTTCCCAAAAACATTGTAGATAAATTTATCGCTATGCCGTCATCGATAAAGATTGAAGAGCGGATGAATCAAACGGTTGTTCCGGCGATTTTGGCTGCGGTCGATGCCAATAAAGAAGTTCGCGCGATGAATTTGCTTTCCGAGCAGCAAAAAAATTCGTTTATCACCGACAAGGCGAAAGAATTGGGAATTACCGCTGACGAGTTGAATGCGGTTATGAATTCCGCTTATATTTTTGCGCCCGTATATTTAGGATATTCGGACAGTTCGTATTCAATCGGTTCGGGCGTAACGGCGTACAAATTAACTTTGTCGGCTGGCGGATACTGGTGGAAAATCGACAATTCGGGCGAAAAACCTGCCGCGAAATTAATTGCCCACATTGAAAGAACATACTCAAGTATAAAATATTCAAACGAAAGGTATATCCACGACGGGCAGATTATCGGCTACAAAGAAGCGGCGTTTCGTGGGGCGTTAAACGCCATTGCGGTCGATGTGCAGACGGCGACAAAAGGCGTTCCCGAATTTCAACTTTCCGCGCAGATTTTGGATAAAAATCCGCGAAACGTCGTTATTTCAATCGGTACACGCGAAGGAGTAAATACTGACGATAAATTCTGGGTTTACCAGTCATATGAGGACGAAAACGGAAAAGTTACCAACAAAAAACGCGGTTGGGTAATGGTAAAAAAAGTCGGCGAAAAAGCGCACGGACTTGATTCGGCGCAGTCCAAAGCGCAAATTATTTCGGGAATACCCTATATAGGTTCTACGGTTAAAGAAATTCCGCAACTACCGATTGACATTACAGCCGGATTTGTTATGTCGCCGGTTAGTATTGATACGTCGTCCAGAGGAGCGGTAAGAATCGACGAATTATCAAATATGTACGGATTGAAACTTAAAACCAATATGAATCTTTTTAGGCGAGCCGGCGGTTCGCAGTGGTGGTTGGGCGTGGGCGGAGAACTATTGTTTGGTCACGCAGAAGGCGAATTTGGCGATTCTAGTTACGAAATTGATTATCCGATGGCGGTCGGAATTGATATTTCGTTTATGAAAAAAATATTCGTTCGACGTTTTGTTTTAGCGCCGGAAATCGGTTTGGGATTCAAAAATATTATGATTTTCGGCGATGAAAATTCTTTATCGAATTTTTCAAGTTACAAAAGAGGACGTATTTCGCAATGGCAAATCGGACTTTTGGGAAACATGGGATTTGAATTTGCGATTACGCCGACGTTTCATTTGGGCGGCTCGGCAGGATGGGACGCTTTCACAAGAAACAATATGTGGAAATTCAGCCGGAAAGGCAACAGAGATACGTCTTGGGTGGATGACGGTTTTTTACGAAGTATAAACGATTTGAAAACAAGCGGTCCAACTTGGTCGGTTTACGTTTCGTTTGCGGTTCCGCATTCGTCAAAAAGCAATAGCGATTTGGTTGTACAAAAAGACGGTTCTGTAAAAGACGGTGTTGTAACGAATCCACAAGAAGAAGCGTCGGGACAAACGCCCGAAAACGACAAATATAAGTCCGAAAACGACGCAAAGGAAACTGCGCCGAAAAAGAAACAAAGCGGTGCCGGCGAATTTTTTAAAGCAATATTTTCGCTCTAATCGATTCGCTCTAAATTGAAAAAGAATAAAATAGAAATCAGGGTAAAAATTACCCTGATTTTCGCCGAAAGGTATAAAACTATGAAAAAAACGTTTGTTTTTTTGTTTTGTTTGGCAAATTTTGCGTTGCTTTTTGCACAAGACGACATTTCCACGAAAGAAGCGGGAACTTATCAAAGAAAATCGGTCGCGTTATTAAACGTTCGCGTGGACGACATTAAGGACGATAGACACGGGTGGAATAACGAATGGTCGAACAACTTATTTGTAAATACGTTGAAGAATGCGGTCAAACTCACGCGATTCGATTACAACAATATTCCCCAAAGTATTCAAGATAAATTTTTGGCGATGCCGAAAAATATGTCTATAGAAGAGCGAATGAACAGCACCATCGTCAGTGCGGTTTTATCCGCCGTCGATGCCGAAAAAGAAGTGCGTGCGGCGGCTCTTTTATCCGAACAACAGAAAAATTCTTTTATTACCGATAAAGCAAAAGAACTCGGTATAACAGAAAACGAATTGAATATCGTTATGAATTCCGCCTACATTTTCGCGCCGGTATTTTTAGGATATTTGGATACTAATTACACTGCGTCGCGTACTGTCTCAAAAAGAAATTCAGACGGAAGTTATACGTCATACACAGAATATTATCCTGCTTATTATTTAACGATAACACTCGGCGGATATTGGTGGAAAATCGACAATTCGGGCGACAAACCCAGCGCAAAATTGATAGCGCATACTATAAGGACGTATTCGAGCGGGGAGTCCAGAGAAACGGACGGATACAAAGTAAGAGCTTTCAACAGCGCTATGTCGAATGTAGGTAAGGATTTCACAATGGCGACGAAAGAAATTCCGGATTTTCAACTTACCGCGCAAATTACCAGTAAAAATCCTCGCAACGTCGTTATTTCTCTTGGAAAGCCGGAAGGAGTCATAACCGACGATAAATTCTGGGTTTACGAATCTTATGAATCTTCGGACGGAATCGTTACGCGAAAGAAAAAAGGATGGGTAATGATAAAAAAAGTCGGTGAAAAAGCGCACGGACTTGACGAAACGCAGTCGAAAGCGCAAATAATCGCCGGCTCGCCATATCTTGGCGCTACCGTAAGAGAAAGACCGCAACTTCCCATTGACATTTATTCAGGTTTTGGAATGTCCCCTGTGAATATAAACACGCGTGAATTTGAAGCGGATACGCTGTTTGAACATCTGAAAAAAAATAACGACGTAAGAATAGATATAAACAATGTTTACGGTCCTCATTTTCGAGTAAAATCGAATGTCGGCAGAAAAGCGGGCGTTTCGCAACTGTGGCTCGGTGTCGGCGGACAATTCTTTTTCGGCGGCGTTAACGGTAAATTTAGCGGATATGACGGTTTTCGCGATTCTTCTTGGTATCCTCACAAGAATTATGATACTACGTACACATATAACGATTTAACGTTTTTCGGTTTCAGCGCTACCGGCTCGATTACTAAAAAATTATTTATAAGACGTCTTGTTTTGGCGCCGGAAATCGGTGTCGGTTTCAAAGGCGCATTTATCAGCGGAGAAGCCGAAAAAAAAGAATATAAAAAATACTCCTATAAAGATGGAGAACAAGTAGTAATAGATACGGCGGTATATTTTACCGATAGCGACTCGCTTCATCCTTTCAAAAACGGAAGTATTTCTAACGGCGGAGTCGGACTTACGTCGGATATGAACGTAGAATTCGCGTTAACGCCTTCTTTCCATATTGGAGGCAGTATCGGATGGCATGCTTTTGTTTCCGATAACAAGTGGAAATATAGTCACAGCAGAGACAGGAAGGAATCGGAAAAAGATATGAAATATAGTGACTTGCCCGAAGACGTAAAAGGGATAAAAGGACCGAACCTATACAGTACGGAAAAACTTAAAACAAGCGGTATCGCTTGGTCGGCTTATCTTTCTTTCACGGTTCCGCACAAAAAACAATAACGATTTGGTTATGCAAAAAGACGTTTCTGCGCCAAAACCGCAGAGCGGAACGAACTGACAAGCGCTGATAAACGACAAATACATATACCTCGCTCCACCTTTTCTAAACGAGTGCGGAGAACATTGCCCAACTCGACGCAAAAACCCGACCGCTTGAAACATCAAGCCCTTCAAGCAAACCCAAATTTCTAATTTCTTGAAAAGTATTTTACGAATCAAAATATCTTTCCCAAACGTTTTACAAGCATATTTCTTGACAGAAGCGGCGGGCAAATAGTAGTTTTGGAAAACAAAAATTAAAATTGAGAATAATAGATAGGAAAATATGAAACAATTCTCGGACTTGGGCTTATCGGACAGAACTCTGAAAGCCATCACTCAAAAGGGCTTTGAAGAACCCACGCAGATTCAGGAACTTACTATTCCGGCAATGCTTTCGGGCAACGACGACATAGTCGCGCAGGCGCAGACCGGGACGGGAAAAACCGCCGCGTTCGGATTGCCGCTGATAGAACTTATCGACGGCGCGAAAACCGGAACAAAAGCGCTGGTTATCGCCCCCACGCGCGAATTGGTGGTGCAAATCTGCGAGGAATTAAACTCGCTTAAAGGCGAAAACCCGCTTAAAATCGCTCCGATTTACGGCGGACAATCGTATGATAGGCAAATATTTCAACTAAAACGCGGCATCGACATCGTAGTCGGCACGCCCGGGCGGATTTTAGACCACGTCCATAAGGAAACGCTGGATTTGTCGCAGATAACTTCGCTCGTTATGGACGAAGCCGACGAAATGCTAAATATGGGATTTATCGACGATATCGAAGAAATAATTTCGGTTTCAAATCCCGATAAAAGAATGCTTTTGTTTTCGGCTACCATGCCGCCAAGAATACGCGAACTGGCGCAGAAATATCTTAAAAATCCTATCACGCTTAAAACGAAAACGCAACTGACGACAAACTTGACCGACCAGATTTATTTCGAGGTCTTCGAGCGCGACAGATTTGAGGCGTTGTGCAGGATTATCGATATGGAAGACGATTTTTACGCAATAATTTTTTGCAGAACGAAGATAGAAACGGACGAAATCGCGTCGCATTTAATCGACCGCGGATATTCAGCAGACGCGCTTCACGGCGACATTTCGCAGTTTTTGCGCGAAAGAATCCTGACAAAATTCCGTAAGAAAGCCATAAACGTTTTGGTAGCCACCGACGTAGCCGCCAGGGGTATCGACGTTTCGGATTTGACGCACGTCATAAACTATTCTCTTCCGCAAAACCCCGAAGCGTACGTTCATAGAATCGGCAGAACCGGACGCGCCGGACAAAAGGGGACGGCGATAACTTTTGTTACTCCCAGCGAGTTTAGAAAACTCGGTTTCTTGCAGCGGGCGACCAAAGCCGACATAAAAAAGCGGGAAGTTCCCACAGTTGCGCAAATTTTGGCGGAGCAGAAGCGTAAAATTTCAAAAGAAATACAACTTTTGTCCGACGACGCGGAGGCGGAAGAGTTTGAAGAATGGGCGAAAGAACTGCTGGTAAATTACAACGCAGAAAAATTGGTTTCTGTACTGATTTCTGCGGCTTACGGCGACAAATTCGACACGGAAAACTACGCCGAACTGACTCCCGTCAAGCCGAAATCGTCCCCCGAAAGACGCGGCGGCGGCGCAAAAGCGGACGGCTTCGACAAATACTCCAAATTTCCAAAAAGAAAAGACGGCGGCGAGTTTGAAGATTGGAAAAATAAGCGCTTCGATAAAAAATCTATGCGCGATACACGGTTCGTCGAGCAGGAAGGAACTACGCGTCTGTTTATAGCAAAAGGCAAAAACGACGGATTTAACAAGAAAAAAGCCATATCAATGATTACCGACGTGGCTGGCAGAGGCGTTTCGATAGGAACGATTACCATTCACGATTCGTTTTCGTTCGTTAACGTTCCGTTTGCCGCGGCGGAAGTAATATTACGTTCGTTTAACGGCAGTAAAGACACGCTTGTCAAAAGGGCTAAGGAGAAATAAACTGCAAAACGGCTCTTTCCACAAGAGAGCCGTTATTTTTTTTCGTATTTCATTTTTGGCAAAAATTATTTTTTCTGAAAAACAGGAGGCGAAATTTTGAAACAGAAAACAATTGCAAAATCCGGTCATCTTGTAGGCGTTGGACTTCATACGGGCGTTGATGCGACGGTTACTCTAAATCCGGCACCGATTGATTACGGGATAAGATTCGTCAGAGTCGATACGCCGCAAAAAGTCGAAATTCCGGCGAGCATCGAATACGTTGTCGGCGACGCGAGAGGAACAGCCGTCGGAAAAAGCGACGTAAAAATATTTACCGTCGAGCATTTGATGGCGGCGCTTGCGGCAAAAAGAATTTCAAACTGTAAAATCGAAGTGAATTCCGAAGAAATCCCACTTATGGACGGCTCGGCGAAACCTTTCATCGACTTAATATCGCAACTGGGCGAAGAAGAGCAGGACGCCGAACAGGAATATATCAAATTTGAAGAGCCGCTGTTTCTCAATCTCGAAAACAACATCACGATTTCGGCGTTTCCCGCAGACGATTTTTACGTTACGATGATGGTAGATTACAAATTCCCGGCGATAGGCGTTCAGCACGCGACCATATCCAAATTTAACGACTTTGAAAGCAGATTCGCCCCGTCGCGAACATTCTGTTTCTTGTCCGAGATAGAAACGCTGTGCCGTCAGGGCTTAATCAAAGGCGGAACGTTAGACAGCGCGATAGTCGTGCAGGACGTATCGGTCGGCGAGGAAGAAATAAAGGAATTAAGCAGGCAGTTTCCGAAATCGTCGCCGATTTTTGCCGGAAAGAACGGGTTTTTAAGCGACCGCGAACTGCGATTTCCCAACGAACTTTGCAGACACAAAGCGGTCGATTTGGTGGGCGATTTGTATCTGCTGGGCAAGCCGATTAAAGGTCATATCGTCGCGGCGAGAAGCGGGCACGCGGTAAATCACGCTTTTGCAAAAAAAGTTCAGGAACATCTGTTGAAAAAAGAAAAAAGAGCGATGACTTACGACGATATTTTGCGTTTGCTTCCGCACAGATTTCCGTTTCTTCTGGTTGACGGCGTTGAAGAAGTCGTGCCGGGGAAAAAAATCGTCGCGTACAAAAACGTTTCGTTTAACGACCACTTTTTTCAAGGGCATTTTCCGGGAAATCCCATTATGCCGGGAGTTTTGCAACTTGAAGCGCTGGCGCAGGCGGGCGGTTTGATGGTTATGTGCGAAGACAAAAAAGACGAAACCGGAAAATCGGTCGCAAGGTCTATGCTTTATATGGGCGTAAATAACTGCAAATTCAGAAATCCCGTCCGTCCGGGCGACAAACTCGTTTTGAAATTGGATTTAATCAAGCAGCGCAAAAACATTTTTATTTGCGAAGCCAAATCGATTGTGAACGGAAAAGTTTGCTGCGAGGCGGAACTTACCTGTATGATAAACGCGGGAGAAGCATGAGCGTAGAAATAAGCGAAAAAGCGGTCGTCGGCAAAAAAGCGCGGTTGGGGAAAGACGTAAAAGTCGCGCCCTTTGCGGTAATCGAAGACGACGCGGTTATCGGCGACAACACGACGATAGGCGCACACGCATACATAGGGAGCAAGACGACAATAGGAAACGGCTGCCGGATTTTCAACGGAGCAAGCGTCGGGACAATCGCGCAGGACCTGAAATACCGCGGCGAAGATTCGTCCGTTTCCATAGGCGACAGAGCGATTATCCGCGAGTTTGTGACTATCAACAAGGGAACGTCGGCAAACGGCGGAATTACAAAAATCGGAAACGACTGCGCGCTTTTGGCGTACTGCCACGTCGCCCACGACTGCGAAATCGGCGATTTTTTTGTCGCGTCCAACAATCTTGCTATGGCGGGGCATACGAAAGTCGGCAGAAACGTCATCTGCGGCGGCAACGTTTCCATTCATCAATTCACGGTCATCGGCGACTATTCGTTTGTCGGGGCGAACACCTATATAACTATGGACATCGTTCCGTATTCTTTGGTGGGCGCGGCGAACGGCGACGCTTTTGTCGCCGGACACAACAAAGTCGGTTTGGAGCGCAACGGATTCAGCGCCGACGACGTAACCAAGATAAAAAAGATTTACAAATTGCTTTTCAGAAACGGATTATCGCTCGAAGACGCAAAAAACCGCATAGTCGAAGAAATCGGGCAGAATGAAATTTCCAAAAACGTTCTAATTTTTCTGGAAAAATCCCAGCGGGGGCTTTTGCGAATGAGAAATCAGGAAATAACTTGATTTTTTGTTTTGCCAAATATTATTTTGCACCCGTTCGGAGAGTAGCGCAGCCTGGTAGCGCCCCGGTTTTGGGAACCGGTTGTCGCAGGTTCAAATCCTGTCTCTCCGACCGCATACGCACCCTTAGCTCAGTTGGATTAGAGCAACTGCCTTCTAAGCAGTAGGTCGCAGGTTCGAGTCCTGCAGGGTGTATTTTTATTGATATACGCGTACTGCGAGTTCCAATAAAAACGATTGGATAGTATCTGCCAACCAAAAGTGAAAAAATTTCTATTTTGTAAAACTTTTTCCGAATTTATATCAAAAATTATAGTATATTATGTATAGAAACTTTGTCGAAAGGTTGGATCTATGGAAATATTGAATTTAATTTTGAATACGGAAAACGTGAGAACGCTTTTTCTGGCTTTGATAGTATTGGGTTGCGCTATTTGGTTGCGGATGAATTTACTGAATAAATTAGTCAGTAAAGAAGAATTTGACATCAAACTTTCCGCCTTCCATAAACAACTTAAAGAAAACGATTTTCATCATATTCATCAAGCAATAAAGGCATTGACTTTTGTTCTTTGCAAAGAGGACATGTTGAAAGAAGAAGATAGACAATATGTTGAAAAACAATTAGAGGAAAACTAAATCTGGCACGTTATAGACGTGAAAAGGGTCAAACTTTTTTTCCAACTTTCTTCCGCATTTTCGTCTTTTATCGTCTCAAACATCATATAGTTTATACGATAAAATGCGCCGTCTTTCATCTGGTTTATAGAGAAAAATACAAATTATCAAAATCATACAAATGTCTTAAACGTAAAAAACCGGCAAAAGCAAACGCTTTCGCCGGTCTATGAAAAATAAAAAACCTCCTTTAATTCTGCGGCTAATTTTCATCGCCAAACAGCAGAGATTTATTTATTTCCTGAAATTTTTCGTACATATAAGACAATCTGCCTTTCTCCGTTTTCAAGTCCCTTTCCATAATTTCGGCAAAAGCCCTCATTCTGCTGTTAATTTCCTGCGGGATTTGCTTAAAAATTCCCGGGTCAAACAAAAAAGCGGTCACGCCCACCATAATTTGCGCCCGCTCTTCCGGCTCGTTGCATTCGATAACGCCTTCTTTTACGCCCTGCCGCAAAATTTCAGCCATTATGCAAGATGCCCGTTTTACTGCGTGCGCAATGGTTTTTTGATGAATAGCCGCGTTTTGCGGAAGATGTAAATAAGCGTCAAGCATAGACCGCGCCGATGACTGATTGCCGCAAACCAATTTCGACATTCTGGTGAAATAATCGACAAATAAAAGTTCCAACTTTTCCAAAGCGCCCGCTTCGACATCCAAAACAAACTTACATCCGTCGATAAAATCGTCGAAAATTTTGAAATATAAATCGGTCTCCACCTCTTCTTTGGAATTGTAGTAATAATAAACGCTGCCTTTTCCTATTCCTGCCGCTTTGGCTATTTCACCGACGGTGCAAGACGCTGCCTTGCCTTCCATAATCAGTTTTTCCATTGCGTCCAAAACTAAAGACCTTTTATTTTCTTTTTTAACCACGTTTTTCGTCATTCCCCAGAATTCCAAATCTTCATCATAAATATTCATACGGACTCCGATTAAGCGTTGGTCAAACGAAAAGGTGCCGTCTCCGGACGCGAGGTTTTTAGCGAGCGTAAAAATTCTTTGTCGCGCATAAACGAAAGGCATCCGTCTTTAATTTTCAAACTTCTTTCCGATATCTCGGCGAAAACGGCGAGTTTTTTGAACGTTTCCTCTTCGCTCAAATTAAAAATACCCGTGTCAAACAGAAAAGTGAGAACGCAAGCGCAAATTACCGCGTAATCGTCGGGCATACTGCAATCGAAAACTCCTTCCGAAACGCCCTGCCTAATTACTTCCGCAAGAATCGGCGACACGGTATTGACAAGTTTGGCAAGCACTTTTTGGTGCATATCCATATTTTGCGGCAAATGAAGATAGCCGTCTATCGCCGGATCGACAACCTGACCGTAATAAGTCGCAAATAAAGATTTTAATTTTTCGGCAGCGTTGTTTTTGGTTTCCAAAACGCGCCCGCACTTCTCAATAAAACCGCCGTAAGTCCTATAATAAAGTCCTATTTCTATTTCCCTTTTGGAACTATAATAATAGTACAAACTCCCCTTTCCCATGTTTGCGGCTTTTGCAATTTCCGTTACCGAACATGAAGCCGCTTTACCCTCAAGAATCAATTTTTCCATCGCATCTAAAACGGAAGCCCTTTTGCCTCTCTGTTTTTCTTCTTTTTTTTTTGTGTCCATATCTATACACCTCCTATTTATTTATGTCCACATTCAATATTATAGTATAAAATCCCTTATTTTGCTTGAAAATGGCGGAAAAAAAACTTAAATTTTTTATTTTTTTCTAAAAATTTTTTTTATTTTTTTGAATTGTAAATTATTATTTACGTAAGAATTAAATATATCTACTTAATATTATACTTTGCTTTACAGAACCCGTTTTCAGAACTTGCGGTATATTTTTTGTAATTGTCGTTTTTCTTCAGATTTTGACGGGTTTTTTATAAATATCGTACTTTATTATTGGGAGAAAAAGTATATTCGGAACCGTTGTTCGCCTATATTTTAATTTTTTTGGAGGTTTTTGTGTTCAAAAAATTACGGCTCAGCGTAAAAATCGGTTTTGGCTATATGATTGTTGTGTTTGTTATGGTTTTGTTGTCGTTTGTCGTTTCGCTTTCCTTAAAAAAAGTCGCCGACGATTCCGACATCGTGGCGGACGAATACAAACCCGGAATAGAACTTTTAAGCGAATTGTACGACGGACTTTCCGAATTTTTTTATTCGTCGAATTACTACTATATGTCCCAAAACGACAGTTTTTTTCTCGAATCCGTAAAACTTGAAAAAACTATGGACGACGTTATCGCCAGAATGCACGAAGCGCTGAAAACGGCTGAACATCTCGTAATGTTGCGGGAAGGTATCGACGGGTTTTCGGAAAGAATAGCCGATTCGAGAAAATGTTTTCATCTGGTGAGTGAAAGCGTAAACGAAAGAAAGCGCCTGCACGGCGTTTTGGGAAACGACAGCGAAAATATGTTTGAGCAAATCGAGTCGCTGAAATTGAAATTCCAAACGGAAACAAAAGAACATACAGCCGTCTTAAACGCCGAAAACAACGCTCTTTTGATGCATCAGAATTATTTGACTTCCAAAGACAACCCCGAAACGGCGAAAAAATTCGTAACATACAAAGCGGCGATGCTTGAAAATTTGAAAAAACTTGAAAGTTACAATATTATTTCGGATGCGAAACATAACGTAGAAAATATTTTGAAAATTTTGGACGAATACGCTTCAAAAATGGATTTGCTGCTTGCCGAACGCTTGAAATCGGAAGCGCTTTTTCATAATTTCTTACAGAGTCAAGCCGTGTTGGACGAAGTTAACGAAATATATTACGCGGACAGCCAAACCAGCGGAGAAAACGCGAAATACGTTTCTAATTCTTTGCACGGTTTGATTTTAATTTTACTTGCCGGAATAGTTTTGACCATAGTTTTGGGAATAGTTTTGTGCGTCGCGATTACCCGCTCGATTGTCAGACCGATAACGGCGGCTATAAACGGACTTTCGGACAGTTCCAGCCACGTTACGCTGGCTGCGGGAGAAATTTCGGACACGTCGCAACTTATGGCGGACGGAGCGAACGAACAAGCGTCGAGTTTGGAAGAAATCTCATCCTCGCTTAACGAAATTACGACTATGACAAAACAAACCGCCGACAACGCCAAAAACGCCGACGTTTTGGTTAAAGACAGCGTCGAAAAAGCAAAAGCGAGTCAGGACGCTATGGAACGTCTGCAAAACGCGGTCGCGGAAATTCGGCATTCCAGCGACGAAACGGCGAAAATTCTTAAAGACATCGATGCAATCGCTTTCCAGACGAATCTTTTGGCGCTTAACGCTTCGGTGGAAGCGGCGCGGGCGGGCGAATACGGAAAGGGATTCGCCGTAGTCGCGGAAGAAGTGCGAAATCTTGCGAAACGAAGCGCCGACAGCGCAAAGAAAACGGCGCAACTTATTCAAAGTTCGCAGGCAAGCAGTTTGCGCGGCGTTAGTTTGACGCAGGAAACGGCGCAGGCGATAGGAAAAATTACGGACGTATCAAACGAAATCGCTATAATCGTCAATGAAATTACGACCGCCGCCCAAGAACAGGCGCGGGGGGTGGCGCAGGTAAATAACGCAATAGGAAATATGGACAATATAACGCAGACGAACGCTTCCGGCGCGCAGGAATTGGCGACAAATTCGCAGGAATTAAATTCGCAGTCGCTTACAATGAACGGTTTAATGGGCGAGTTGGTAGGAGTCATAAGCGGAGAATCGGCTAAAATTGAAAGATTAAACCGCCACAACACTATGCTTGTCGAGAAAAAAACAGAACGAATCGGGAAAAAAAACGTCGTTTATAATTTGCCGACAAAACCGCAAACGCTTATCGCCTACAACGACGACAAGTTCGGGAATTACTAAAAATTTGTTTTTTTTTGAAAAAATTTCACTTTTTGTCTTGTACAATATGTATATTACCCCCGTTGTCGTCGTGAATTGTAGGGTCAAAGCAAAACTGGGGTATTATGGTTTGTACATATTCTATAATGTATATGGTTATCAAAAAGCCAGAGATGAATTATCGCTTTCTACATTATATCGCTCGGAGAATTTCCGAATTACAAGAAATTGTGCGACGTTGCTTTGAAATAAAGGTTGTTTGTGTAATAGAAACCAAATGCGAAATTGAGCGCTTGGTTTTAAATTTTTAGTTTTAGGGTTAGGAGGAGTTTCATGTTTAACAAGTTGAAGTTGAGTGCGAAAATTGCCGTGCTTGCGCTTGTGTTGTTGTCTATTGCGGCGATTTTGGGAATTGTCGCGTCGGTAAGTATGTTGGCTGCAAACAAAAATTCGGCTTATGCCGCCCATCAGGCGTTGCCGTCTATACACATTGCTTCCGACATTGACGGGTTGACGGGCGATTTGCGGGTCGCTCTGCGTAGTTTTACGCTTTCTTCGGACGAGGTGTACGCAAAAAAGGCGGACGCGGTGTTTGACGATTTGCAAAAACAATTCAAAGAAGGTCGTGATTTGCTGAAAACGGCGAAAGATTTGCTTTTTCTGCCGAAACAGTTAGACATACTCGAACCGTCGACGAAGAGTTTGAAGGGCTACTCGGATTCTGTATTTGTCGCAGGAAGCAGGCAAAGAGAAATTGTCGCGACCATTCTTCCGTCCAGTCCGAAAATAGTGCAGCACATTTCAAGCGTCGCATCGAAAATGAGCGCCGATAGAGACAGAGGCGGAAACGGTTCTTCGTCGAAAGACCGTGACGCTATGGTCGGATTTATCGCCAACGCGGCGGAAACCGTATTCTCTTTTGATAACATTGTCGCCACTTACGATACCACCGGATTGGGAGAAACCCGAAGACGAATGGTAGAAGATATGGCTTTGGTCAATGCGATTTTGAACTCGCCGACTTTATCTGAAAATTTCAAAAACGAAGTTAGGGACGTGCTTGGCGAAATGGGTGTGGTTATAAACGCGTTTGAAGAATTTGTGGCGCTGCAAAATAAACGCGACCAATTATTCGTAAAACAATCGGAACAGATAAATTTGTTTGATAAGACGGTGGAAGATTTGATAGAAAATTCCATAAACCGCGTTACGGAAAAAGTCGATAAAGCCGCGGCAATGACGGAAAAAAGTTTAATCTTTATGACTGTTTTTCTGATAGCGGGCTTAGCGTTTGGAATCGTGTTGAGTATGGCTATTACCGGCTCGATTGTAAAACCGATTTCTACCGCGATTGACGGGCTTTCGGACAGTTCGAGTCAGGTAACTATGGCGGCGGGAGAAATTTCAAACACATCGCAGTCCATGGCGAGCGGCGCGACCGAACAGGCATCGAGTTTGGAAGAAATTTCGTCTTCACTTAACGAAATTACTTCTATGACCAAGCAAACCGCCGACAACGCTAAAAACGCCGATTCTTTGGTGAGAGACAGCGTTGAAAAAGCAAAAGCCGGCAGAAACGCTATGGAACGTTTGCACGATGCTGTTATTGAAATTCAAAATTCCAGCAACGAGACGGCGAAAATTCTTAAAGACATCGACGAAATCGCTTTCCAAACCAATCTTTTGGCGCTTAACGCGGCTGTGGAAGCGGCGAGAGCGGGCGAGGCGGGTAAAGGATTTGCGGTTGTTGCGGAAGAAGTTAGAAACCTTGCTCAGCGAAGCGCAGAGAGCGCCAAAAAGACGGCGCATCTTATTGAAAGTTCGCAGACAAGCAGTTCGCACGGAGTAAGTTTGGCGGACGAAACCGCTGAAGCGATAAATAAAATCGCGGAAGTGTCGAACAAAATCGCGATTATAGTTACCGAAATTACAACCGCCGCCGAAGAGCAGGCGCGTGGCGTGGCGCAGGTAAATAACGCGATAGGAAATATGGACCAGATAACGCAGGCAAACGCCGCAGGGTCGGAAGAGTTAGCCGCAAGTTCGGAAGAATTGAGTTCGCAGTCAAATATTATGAACGGTTTGATGGGCGATTTGATTGGCGTAATTGACGGCGAAGCGGTAAAAGCGGAGAAGTTAAAACGTCACGAAACTATGGTTGCGCAGAGAAGGACGATGCAGATGAAAAAGGCGTCATCATCGACTCCGGCTATTCATAATTTGCCTACGAAACCGCAAACGCTAATTTCGTTTGACGACGATAAAGATTTCGGCAATTACTAAAATTTTTGTCGCACAATCGTAAAAAGAGCGATTTGGATTTATCCGAATCGCTCTTTTTTATGGGAGATATTGAAACTGGATTAAAAAGTAATAAATAATTGTAGAAACGCGATAGCGAAAATCGAATACGCTAATAAATTTGTGAAGTTTCTCGCAAATTTACGTTTTACCCGCCCGAATTTGCAAAAAAACAAAAAAATCTCGGAAAACGTCGTGTAAATTTATTATATTTACCTTCGACTTGAACTCGAAACGGAAACCGAAAGGACGGAAATAAAAATTATGACAAACAAAACAGACAAAACCACAACAAAAACTGCCCCCGCAAAAACGGCTCAAAGCCGCTTGACAAGCGGAAA
>Ga0268262_10003769_pt1 | contig 16139 bp, 13 predicted proteins | sample TergutNc150P3_FD_190354 | JGI IMG/M metagenome (GOLD analysis project Ga0268262, IMG submission 190354) | Nasutitermes corniger P3 segment gut microbial community from laboratory colony in Florida, USA - Nc150 P3 (SPAdes) (version 2) | ecosystem: Host-associated > Arthropoda: Insects >... | reverse complement strand
CCATACAACTCCCTTGCAGACAAATCTTTTTTTATGCCACGAGCCTCGCCTATAAGCCCTGGCTTAAATTTTGATACCAATGGATATTCATGAAACATAAGAGATTAATATAGAAAAAACTTACAGAAACTACCCACGGGGCACAATTTGCATGGGAACATCCTTTGGCAAAAATAAGTACATTCATTAGCAGGCTCGGCAAAAAATTGCAAGGTATGGCAGGCAAGATGGGGTTTTTTGGGGGATAATTCCCTATAAAGAGAGTTTGCAGCCCTCAATTTCTCTTTTGGCGACTGTTCTGAATTGTAAATTCCAGACTGAATTAGCCACCTCCTTGCGCCAGCGGAGTTAGGAAGCGGTGGCAAAACGCCCTCGCCTGTGTTAGAGAGAAAAGACAGGCGAAATAAAAATCCCAAAACTTTTGGGCGAAGCGGATTGCTTTTTCCCATATAAAAAATTTCGCTGCTCTGCTGCCAAAGAGCAGATGGAGAGTGATTTTTTGCCCATAAATCAAGCCTATTTTCCCTAGCGCGAGCAAACCTGCCTACACTCCAGATTATACCAGCTGCCTGCGGTGCAAGGTTCCAATCTTTAAGTTTGCATTTTGAAATTACGCTTGAAATCAAATTTTCAGACGGAACCGGAAGAGAGGCAACATCGCTTATTTCCTTTTGCAATTCGGTTAAAAAATTTTGCAGCTCGGCAAGCTCTATTCTCTGCTGCAAAGCACAGCCCAGCAATAACCAGTTTATTTTTACCGGCAAAGTTTTTGCGTTGCTAGCAGCTTGCACAAGAGGCTCCTCAAATTGCGCCGCCTTTAAAATCCACTGGCTAACAGGATTAGTCACACAAAAGCCCGAACCTTAAACCCAGCGTTGAAATTTTTATGGAATCTATTTTTAATTTTTCACAAAGAGATCTTATCCAATAAAGCCCGCATATAATAATATCTCCCCTGCCCTTTTCCAAACCGGGCATTGTGTTTCTCAACTCTTTTGACAAACCGCTCAAATGTATTATAACCCGTTCAATATCAGCAACAAAAACAGACTCTCCCTCCAAGGCATTTGCATTGAAACTCTGCATATCTTTAACAAGCATTCCAAGAGCAACAGCCGTTCCGCCAACAAAATAAGATTCTCTTTTCGCAAAAGGCTTTATATTAATCTCCTTAAAAAAATCTTTTGACCATTTTTTATATTCGGGACCAGGTATGGCTCCCATGCGTTCATAGAGTTCAAGGGCACCAACAGGAATGCTCAGAAAATTCTTTCCATTTGCCAGCTCAGTTGAACCGCCACCAACATCAACGGTTAAAATCCCTTGCCCATAAACCTTTGAAACAGCCTTATAAGAAAGCTCGGCTTCTTCTTCGCCGCTTATTATGCGAGGTTTTACCCAAAGAACTTTTTCTACCGCCAGCAAAAGCTCTTCCTGATTTTTTGCTTTTCTTGCGGCTTCTGTCATAGCAACGGCTTTAATCTCTGCGCCAAGCGAGTGAGCCAAGCTCCTGAAACTTGCCAGAATTTCGCAAAGCCTTTCTAGATTCTCCTCCCCAAGCCTGTAAACCTCAATTTTTTGCACCAAGGCGCGCAAGTTGTTTTCTTCTTTTTTTGCAACCAAAAGAATTGTACTGTTGCTCCCTATATCTATGGATGCAATGTGCGGAAAAGCTTTGAACATAGTGGGAATTTACTAAATATCCGAAATCAAGTAACCGTTCTTTCCCTTTGCCTTAACCTTGTAAAGGTTGGTATCGGCAGCAGAAAATATTTCCGTATAATTAGGCGCAACCTCGCTAAATTTGGTTGTGATAACTCCAATGCTTGCGCTAATGCCTGTTTTATCTTCGGCATACGTTACCTGTGAAAGCTCTTTTTTAAGAATCTCGCATTTATCCTCAACAATTTGCCTATTTTCAATATTATCCAAGCAAACCGCAAACTCATCGCCGCCAAGACGAACCACCACGCCCGGCAAATCCTCAAACACTTGCTTCAAAATGATTCCCGTGCTTCTGAGAACAAAATCGCCTTTCTCATGCCCATAAGTATCATTTATCTGTTTAAAAGAATCAATATCTATTATTAAAAAAGCTATCATCTTTTCTTGCTGTACTGGCATTAAAATATTTTCCATTGAAAGCGTGAAGAAATAACGGTTATTGAGCTTTGTCAAATCGTCTGTGAAACTTTTAGTAATTGCATTATTTATTTTGGTTTCCATGTTTCTAAAGCTCTCTATAAGAGTATCGTATTCTTTAACGTGGGTTAAACTTAAATTTTTAAAAGAAACATTTAAAAAGTGAAAGTTATTTGCTGCCTCAATTATCTTTGATATGGGCGAAATGAATATTTTCCTGATTAAAAATGTTAAAAGCAAAAATAGAACTACAAAAAACAAAATACTCGAAAATATGAGTTCTATTTCAATTTTTTTGATGTTGTCATTGATATCAGACATTTCTTTGTCTGCGCCAACAAAGGCAACAACTTCGCCCTTTGAATTTTTTACAGAGGTGTAGGTATATGCAAGCCAGCCTCCATATTCAGGAAAGTAACCAGTATTACAGACATATATCTCCGATTTATTTTTCAGTTTATTTATAAGCCCAATATCAAAATCTCCAATGGGTAGTTTTTCCAAAAAATTAGGTTTTCCCTTATGGCTTCTTGCGCTTAGATAGAATTCTATAGAATCGTCGTATGATATATTCATAACATAAAAATATTTCATTCCCGTTTTTTTAAGCAGGCTATCGCTTATGTTACTCCATTTATTATAATTGATATTTTGTTCCTTTCTTTTAAAGTCTAATTCTATGCTGTCGCCGTCTAACATTTCTGAATATGCCAAAATCAGAGTATGCATCTCCTCCAGTTTCCATTCTATTACATCTTCTTTCAATTTTGTAAAATCCAAAAACAAAAACAAGCCAATAGAAACGAAAAGCACCACAAAAACCAAAAAAATTATTGATTGTGCAAGGCTTTTAGGCTTATACCGCTTTATTCTTTCCGTAACTCCCATTGGAAATAATATAGTAAGCTATATATTGATTAACTCCTTTCCAAGCGTTTTTCCTACAAAATAGCTCCAAAAGCCATTTTTTCGCATATTCACGTCCCTTGTCCCATATCCCAAACGAACAAATCTGCATTTTCTATATTATAAATATGCAATACTCCTCAAATTCCTTGAAGCTCAAAATTCTTGCCCTGTTTTTTGCCATAGTTGCTCTTTCTGCGTATGCAGGAGAAGGCAATATGAACTTTTTGGGGCAGCTTGGCGTTCATAAAACACAAAGTGCGCAAACCCTTGGGCACGGGCGTTTTGGATACGGTCTCTTCCTAGAAGGGGCGGGTCTTGGAAACATAATTGAGTACCAGAGATTTTGTTTAGGGAACAACACGCAGTGTTTAGATCAAAAAAATTTAAACGACACAACTTACAGAAACTATAAAATAAAAGGCTATTATATAGGGGCAAACGCCTACCCTTTATTGTCTCTCGGTCTTTCTGATTATTTTGATTTTTCCATAAGCATTCCCATACATGGCGAATTATTGTACATTAATATCCCCCCAGATGACCTTGGTGCTCCTGGATGGGGAGACCTGTTTATCTCAACAAAATTGCGTGCACCATTCAGTGAAGATTTCCCGCTTGATATTGCGCTTTTGCTGGGGTTTGGCATAAGCACAGGCAGGCAAGATGATGGAGGCATAAATAATTACGGTCCTTGGGTTCGCGACCCGATGTTCCTCAAAACAGAAGAAAATCATCCTTTAGATGCAAGCAAAGGCCCTCAGTCCACATACACAACTGCAAATCCTTTCACGAAATTAGGGCTTGCTACAACTTTTGATTTTGGCAGAATAAAAGCAAAAGTTCCAATTCTAATTCACCTCAATGGCACACACAGATCAGTGCTAGGAAAAGATGGCAACGAGTTTTCAAGGATTGCGAGTTTTTCTGCTGCCACGGAATGGACTCCTGTTAAATTTATATCAATTTTTGGAGAATATTACAGGGATATACCACTTAATGGACCTGCAAAGTCAATAGATTTATCCACTGCATCGTTTGGCACCTCTCTCCATTTGGGCAAAACGACCGATTTGCAATTGGGTGTTCAAATATTTACAGGAGATAAAAATAAGTACATAGAGCATTTAACCATAAATGATTATGATGAGCCAGATGATGATGATAAGATTCTTTCTTACAATGCAAAGCTCATTCCCAAATATATGCCTTATGGCGGCATAACAGTTAAATTTTTCACCATAGAGCCGCCAAAAATAGAAGAAGAAAAAGAATTTCGCAATCCCGATACAGACGGAGACGGCGTGTGCGATCCCTGGGTAGCAGAAACTGGCAGGCAAAAAGAATTTGCACGTGTGTGCATAGGCATAGATTTGTGTGTGTACGAACAAGGTACAATGGAAAACAAAGGTTGCCCTGTGCAAGAAACCAAGGTGGAAGTGCCTAAGGCACCAGCTCCAGCTATTATATTCACTGCAATGCCAGATGTTGTGCAAAAGGGTCAGTCTGCAACATTAACCTGGCAGGTTACGGGTGCCACCAAGGTAAGCATAGAAGGCATAGGAGATGTTCCAGCCATAGGCTCCAGAAAAGTGAAGCCAAACGAAAATACGATTTTCACATTAACGGCAGTTGGAGAAGGCGGCACCATAACAGCAACAACAGATGTTGAGGTAGCGGCAGGTCCTCGCCCAATTGTTTTGTTCAGCGCAGCTCCAGAAACTGTGCAAATAGGGCATCCCATTACATTGAACTGGCAGGTTACTAATGCCACCAAGGTAAGCATAGAAGGCATAGGAGATGTTCCGCTAAAAGGCACAAAGCAAGTTAAACACAACACCGTAGAGAACAAGACTTTCACATTGATAGCAGTTGGAGAAGGCGGCACCATAACAGAAACAGCAACAGTCGATGTTACGCCAGCTCCGGTTATTGAAGCGAGAGTTAATTTGACGGGAGTTACATTCGGTAGCGGCAATGCTACTTTAACAGCAAACGCAAAGAAAATTCTGGATGGCGTTGCGGAACAGCTTTTGGCAAATCCAAATGTCAAAATTGAAATTCAAGGTCACACGGATAATCAGGGCAAACCAGCATCAAACAGAGATTTGTCTGAGAGAAGGGCAAAAGCCGTTGTTGCTTATTTAGCTACAAAAGGCGTAAAAATGAGCCGCATGAGAGCTGCCGGCTACGGGCAAGACATACCCATAGCAGACAACAACACCGCCGATGGCCGCGAACTGAACCGCCGCATAGAGATGATAAGGATAGACGACTAAGGTTGCCAAACCTCAGCCGTTTTTACACAAAACAGCACAAAAAATGACAAAAAAATGACATTTGTGCTGTTTTTTTACCACAGTGCCAAAAAATAATATATATTAATAATGTTAACAGGTAACCGAGCGGAGTTTTTTCATAAAAACTTTGTTCATAAAAATAAGGGGTTTTTATGAAAAACACAAAAGGTTTTACCCTCATTGAATTGATGGTGGTAATCGTGATTATTGGCATTTTGGCAGCTATTGCAATTCCAAAGTTGTTCGGTATGAGTGCAAAGGCTAAGGCGCAGGAGGTTCCGGGGGCAGCGGGGACTTGGAGCAAACTGCAAACCGCTTATATAGTGGAGACAAATTTTTTAGGAGGAAATAAAAAAATTGCTTACTTGTTTCCCGGGCAAGCTACCTATGGCAAGACTGACTCTAGGGAGGGGGGTGGTTTTGCTTATGGTGTTGGTTTAGATATTGATGCTACAGGTACTGGTAGTGTTTCATGGACTGCCAATCCCAAAACTAAACTTAACGATTGTGCTGGTTCTACTGGTAATGGTGCTAGGTGGACAGCAACGGTATATAGTGATGCAACAGTTACTGCTGCTGTCGCTGATGCCTGTCTGTCATTGACTCCAAACTTTACTAACTTAAAATAATCGTATCGAATAAAGCCCTCTCCTCAAAGGAGAGGGGTATTTTTTTACATAAACCAGCATAAAAAATGACAAAAAAATGACATTTATGCTGTTTTTTTAACCACATTGTGAAAAATAATATATATTAATAATGTTAACATAATCCGGTCGAGGTTTTTTCAGGAAAACTTTGTCCATAAAAATAAGGGGTTTTTATGAAAAACACAAAAGGCTTTACCCTCATTGAATTGATGGTGGTAATCGTAATCATCGGCATTTTGGCAGCTATTGCCATTCCGAAACTCTTTGGCATGAGTGCCAAGGCAAAAGCACAGGAAGTTCCCGGGGCGGCGGGGACTTGGAGCAAACTGCAAACCGCTTATATAGTGGAGACAAATAATTTAGGTGGAAATAAAAAAATTGCTTACTTGTTTCCTGGACAAGATACCTATGGTCAGACTAGCAATAAGACGGCTTTTACTTATGGCGTTGGTTTAACTATTGATGCTACAGGTACTGGTAATGTTTCATGGACTGCTAATCCCCAAAGTAAACTTAACGATTGTCCTAGTTCTGCGAATCAGTGGGTGGCAACGGTATATAGCGAGGCAACAGTTACTGCTTCTGTCTCTGCCGATTGTCAGTCATTGACTCCAAACTTTAATAATTTAAAATAATCGTATCTTTGAATAAAACCCCTCTCCTAAGAGGAGAGGAAGTTTTTTTATTTTGGGAAAAAAATGCTTAAAATATTTAACTCCTTTCTTTTATTTTTTGCCTGCTTAACCCCTTTTGCAATTTTTATTTTGCCAATACTTGGTTACAAAGGTTTAGTATATAAACTAGATACTTATTCTCCCTTTTGGATATTTTCTCTACAATTAGGTCTGGGTCTCCTTTTATTCATAAAACTCTCCAAAGATTTTTATATCTGGCTTAAAGAACTTGTCCCTTGTCCCTTATCCCTTATCCCAGTATCCATAATCATAGCCTTTGCCCTTGCCATGAGCATTGCCTTTATAGAACCTCGCTCCCGCGTTCAGGCAGATGAATCAATTCATTATGTTATTGCTCAAAATCTCTACCACAACCAAACTGGTTCGCTATGTGCCCAAGGTCTTTTTACGGAAGATGGTTTTGCTTGCGTTATGGGTAATACCATAAAGACAAGGGGGCTTAGTTATATTTATATGCTGGGAATGCCGTTTTTTGGTACGGATTTGTATTGGGTTCATACATTGCATTTGTTTTTTTTGGTGTTGGCGTTGGGTTCGTTTTATTTGGCGTTGGTGGGGTGGCTGCCAGATAGGGGCAAACACGTAGGTTTGCCCCTACTGGCTACTGCGTTGCTGGCGGCTTGTCCTATTTTGTTATTTTGTTTTCGTTCGGCTTCTGTTGAACCTATTTATGTGACTTTGTTTGGCGTTTCGCTTTTATTTTTAAAATGGGCTTATGATAGGAATACTACTAGGCATTGGCTTTTGCTTGCTTTGATTCTTGCATTCTTTGCCCAAACACGCTCAGAAACCGTATTCTGCCTATTCGCTTTTATTGGGGTGGTTTTATATAGAAAAAATTTCCGGGTTCTTAACTTTCAATTCGTGGCTTTCCTCGCTACCCTCTCCTTCTTTTCCATCCCCGTTCTTTGCACTCTTTCTTTCAATAGAGATAGCGATTTGCAAGGCGGTATGTATGGTTCTCACGGGCATTTGTTAAGCAATATAGCAACTGATTTTAATATAATGGCTTTGCCGCATAGCAGCGATGATGGCACATTGGTATATCCATTTTTACCATATTTTACCTGGCTCGCCCTATTCGGCTTAATAACATTGATAGTCTTAACAATAAAAGAACTCCGCTCAAAAACGCCCATACCCCATACCCCATACCCCATACCCTACAAATATATACTCATATTCCTCCTCCTCCTCTCCCCCCAATACCTAATCCTTTTTGACGGTGTTAGCGCAGATTTTAATATGGGTGTTCAAAGGAGATTTGCCTTGGTTATTTTACCAGCAATGGCTTTTTTAGGAGCCTTGTTTTTATGTGGGGCAGGAATAATATTAAAGAAAATAAGGTTATTTAATCCTGTAAATCCTATAATCCCCAAAATCGGGGTTCTGACAATAATTTTAACCACTTGCCTTGTTCAATATAAAACATTCATAGAAGATATTCCCAACATCAATAATTTCGCTGCTATAGAAGAACATGAAGTTAATAAATGGATAAGGCAAAAACCACAAAAACGCATATTGCTTTTTTCTTGGCATCCGCTTGCGACACTTGCCCACGGTCACTCCACATATATATACGATACTCTTTTAGATTTGGATTCTAAAGATTTAAAGGAAATATTAGAAGATTATAATGGTGAAGTTTATTTTATTAACACAAGTGCCTGTGATATCATAGTTGGAATGCCAAAAATGCAAGCCTATAATACTTTTAGAAGTTGCGATAGAGCTATAAGATATTTCAACACTCAAGAAGTTTATAGCACAAAAATAGAAGAATCTTTTAAACCTTTTAACATTCATAAAATTTTAGGTTTTAATGATATAGATACTCTTGGATTACTCAGAATTTTCAACAAAATAGAACCAACAGATAGCACTGTACTGTTGTATTTCAAAGTACCAAGAGAACACACAGAACCGTGGAAAATACAGCATTTTGTAAATGATTCTCTTACGATTGAAAGCCCATATATAAAAGACCATTATGTAGATACATATAATATTTCACTCTTCAACAAAGATACCAATATTTGGAAATTGACCATTGTTGATACAATTACAGGCGAACAGGTGCATAGCGATTTTTGGGAATTGGTTAGGGTGAAAAAAAATGATAAACAATAAAAAAATCATAGTTGTTATGCCGGCTTATAACGCAGAGCAAACTTTAGAGCAAACCTATAGAGAAATACCTTTTGATATAGTTGATGATGTGATTTTGGTAGATGATTGCTCAAAAGATTTCACAATTGATGCCGCAAAAAAACTTGGCATTAAATATATAATAAAACATGAAAAAAACAAAGGCTATGGAGGAAATCAAAAAACATGCTACGATAAAGCCTTAGAGCTAAATGCAGATATTGTAATTATGCTGCATCCAGATTATCAATACACGCCAAAACTCATTCATTCAATGGCTTATTTAATAGCAAATGGACTTTATCCTGTGGTCTTCGGCTGCAGAATTTTGGGACGCGGAGCAATTAAAGGCGGGATGCCTCTTTATAAATATATAAGCAATAGATTTTTAACTGTTTTTGAAAATATTTTAACCGGGCAAAAACTTGGCGAATACCACACGGGATATAGAGCTTTTTCTGCTGATATTTTAAAAGCTATAAATTACAATAAATGCTCAAACAATTTTATTTTTGACAATGAAATTGTAGTTTTAATTTTCAGCAAAGGCTATGATATTGCAGAAATAACATGCCCAACCAAATATTTTAAAGAAGCCAGCTCTATAAATTTTAAGAATAGCATGATTTATGGTTTAAGCGTATTAAAAGTTTCCATTAGATATTTTTTGCACAAAACCAAAATTTTTAAATATTACTTATTGGAGGATTAAAATGCACAACATATTAATAGCAATTTTGTTTATCATAGGTTTTGCTGCAAGGCTTCTTTTTTTGGCGGATTTCCCAAAAGGAATAATGCAAGATGAAGCATTTTCAGTTTGGCAGGCTTGGGCATTGCTTGAACACGGCTTAGATGTTGGCGGTTATGAGAATGCGGTGATTATTCCTTATTATGGAGTTGGAGCAGCACCATTTTATTACCATTTTTGTGAAATTTTTATAGCAATTTTTGGCGTTGATATTTTTGCCGTTCGCTTGGCAAACGCCATTCTCGGCTGCTTAACACTTATTATTGCGTATTTTTTTGCAAAAAAAATGATTGATAAAAAATTTGCTATGCTCGTTTTATTTTTGCTTGCCATTAACCCTTGGCATATTATGGCAAGCCGCCTAGCATTTGAAATTACGCCTGCTGTTTTCTTTATGCTTTTAGGTTCTTATCTTTTTTCTCTGGGCTTGGAAAAACCAAAACTTTTAATACTTTCAGCAATCAGTTATGGTTTAACTTTTTATTGCTATATGCCATTTTGGGTTGTTGTTCCACCCGTGGTTTTGCTTCAAATGATTTATTATAGAAAAATTTCTCCGGCATTCATTATCACAATAACTTTATTCGGCATTCCTTGCGTATGGTTTTTGCTTGTGAATTTTGGATTTTTACCTGAATTTCGCTCTTCTTTAATATCAATTCCAAAATTGCCAAGCCTTCGCACTGGAGATTTTTCCTTAAATATTGCAGAAAATATTTACTGGCTGTTTTTTATTCTTTTCTACGGAAGACATTTTACATTGAACCGCTCAGTTGATGTTATACCAGATTTTGGCTTATTTTATCAATTTTCCTTGGTTTTTATTTTAATAGGATTTATTTTAATTATTCGCAATATGTTTTTCACAAAAAAACAGCAAGAACTTGCCTTTGCAGCATTCCCTATTTTAGGTGCAATTCCTTATTGCCTATTCCATTCTGGCAATGCATTTAAAGCTATGATACAGCAATATATTTTTCTTTATATTCCTTTAATTTTCTGTTGTGCTTATGGGATATACGAAATAATTAAAAATTTCAATCTGCAAAACAGAAGAATTTTAAAAATAAGCATCTTAACCACTTATTCCATTGCATTTATCTGTTTTCTCAATACTTATACTTATACAACAAAACATATTGCTTATAATAATGGATGGCAACAGGCATTAGAACGTTCTATAAAAGAAACAAAGATAGTTAATCTTCTTAATATCACAGAGGGATATTTTTTGTTAGGGACAATGTTTCCGCCAAAGGAATTTGCAGAATATTCAAAAAGCATTCGTGGTACAGGAACAGATTTTCTTCTAACGAAAGAAATTGGTAAATATCGCTTTCATTATAGAGGTGAATTTGAATTAGAAGAAGATGAAGTTTATATTTTCCTATATTCATATAATAATGGTTCTGTAAATAGTATCACACATGACTTAGTAAATGAGTTTCTCAAGCATGGATTCTCGGTTGATTTAATAGATGGTTATGCGTATGTTTATAAAGATAAAGAAATTCCCCCTTAAACAAGTAATATCATACTGCTTAATAGGCTTGTTCTGCGCTTGCTTGGATGCCAGCATATTTTATATTTTGCGCAAAAATGCTTTAAATCTTTATTTGGCAAATTTTATAAGCGTTAATATTGGCATAATAACTTCTTTTTTATTGAATAGGCATTTCACCTTCAAGGTTAAAAATTTTATTTTGAAAAGAGCGGTAAAATTCTTTTGCGTGGACTATTGCGGGCTTGGGCTTTCAATGCTTATTATGTATATTGGCACTGCTAAAATGGGGCAAAAAGACATTTATGTAAAAATTATTTCCATATTTTTTGTCGCATTTTTTCAATTCACGCTTAATAAATTTGTAACTTTTAAGAAATGATTAAATCTGCAACAAAGGAATACGCTTTTTTATGCCTGCTAGCATTAGTGGCAATAACTTCTTCTTACTTTTGGCTAAAGGCAGAAGAACCAGCTACCCCAAATTTTATTTTCGTTCAAACAGAAGATAGGCAAGGCATATTTGCTTATCCACTTGCAAATTTAAATTTGGATTCTGGGCAAATTTATTCTGTTTGGTTTGAGTTAAAAAGTTCAGTAGATTATGAATTTTTTTTCAAAGACAAACCCCTTTATTTAGGAACAATATATGAACACCACAGTGATTTCTCAATACCCTTTGACCTAAGGCTTTCTCTTGATCCGCCAGAATCTCTTTACTATAAAGTAGATATGGTTTTGCAAAGTGATGGCGGTGAAAATGGGTTTATAATAAAAAATAAATACACAAATAATTTACACTCATATAGGTATGGAATATTGGTAGCTCTTGTTGCAGCACTATTGTTATTTGCATTGCAATGGAATAAAGATTTTTCTACTAATGGAAATAGAATTTCTGCCATTATTTTTCTTTTATTGTTCGGTTTTATTTTTCAACATTTTTGCAGAATGATTTTATATGAATTATCTGGCGTTTTTAATGCTTATGATACTTCAATTTTTTGGACTGTAGGCAGGGGTATAGCAAATGGCATTCCGCCATATACGGGATTATTTGATATTAAACCACCGGGAATTTTTATTCTCCCTGCTCTTTCCTTTTATTTTCTTGACAGCCCAATTTTAACCAATGTAATTCAAGTTTTGGTTCTGCTGATTATAGCGATAATTCCTTTGCTCGCATATCTTTTGTATTCAAAAGAAAAATCTGTATTCGGACTTGCATTTTCTATCTTACTTGGACTTTTACTGGCACTCTATTCAGATGAACGTTCTGGGCAAGTAGAGGTTGAATCTTTTGGAGCAGCTTTTGGAGCATTGGCAATCTTGTTAATGATGAGTTCTCTTGAAAAACACAAGGTTTTAAAAATTTTGGGAATCTCTTTATGCTTGCTTATTTCTTGCGGATTTAAAGAACCATTTTTATTCCCAATTTTAGGTGTTTCTTTTATATTGTGCAAAAATATAAAAGACTGGGCTATGAAATTTGCCATGCCCTTATTAATTGCCATTTGCTTGGGAGTAATTGCATTGCTTTCTTTAGGATGGATGGATGGATTTTGGGGTTATTTGCGCTATGTGTCTGGCACTCATGTAAACGCTATGGGTTCCTCACCCTTAGAAAGAACTGTTCATTTTTGGAAATTGTTTAGCGACCAAAATTTCTATTCCATGAGTTTTGGTTATTTATTTGCGGGCATATTTTGCGCGTTGCTATGGATTAACAGGACAAAGCCCTTGCAAATATTATTGCTTCTTGTTTCCCTGTTTTTGGCTTCGCTTTCCGTTGGATTGGGTGGAGAATATTATAACCATCATTTTATTTTTGCAGTGCCGTTTTATGTTGCAATTTTGATAAAATACAATATAAATTCAAAAACCAAAATAAATGCACTATTGCTAGTATTGTTAAGTCTTTCTATTTTAAATTTGCCAGATATAAACTGGGAAAAACGTTCTCAAAATTTTAAGCACATAAAAGCAACCAGTACAAGTACTCCCATAACAAAATATTTAGATTCTGTTATGGAAGAATCTGGCGAGGAACGTTTTGTAAACTTATGTCAGAACATGTTTATAGATAGATTTCTTTGCTACAACCCCGAAATTGGCAAACATTCTCCTTATGGTCCTTATTTTCTAATGGACCCCAGATTCTTTGAGAGAATACCTGGCTATGCAGATTCCGTTTTAAGCTATGTAAAAAATGGACAAATAGTGATATATACCCCTCTTAAAATGATACCCATAGAATTTCAAATAGAATTAAAAAATACACTGGAAGAACTATACACTCCAATCCCTTGGAAAGAAGTTGAGCATATCCCAAAACCAGAAGGGGTACCACCGGAGAGGATTTTGTTTAGGAAGAGGGAGTAGAGTAACCGTGATTAAGCCTACAAGCAAAGCTCGCAAATATAATTTTCTATTTTATCCCTAAGCCTTTAGGGAATATTCTTTTTCCACTATCCCGTAGCCCTAAAGCAATTCAAACCTTTAAATGAGGATATTTATGGACAAGGAATCTGAACAATTGACGAAAGAAATCAGGCAGTTGCTGAAAGAAGCTGCTGAAATACAGAAAGAAACTATCGCTATACAGAAAGAAAACGCTATTGGAATAAAAAAATTTGAAGAGCGTTTAGAAAAATCTAGCGAGAAATTTAACGAGAAGTTAGAAAAAATCAGTGAGCAAATAAAAGAACAAGGCATTCAAATTGGCGGTATAAGCAACAATATAGGACATCACGCCGAGCAGTTTTTCCAAGGCGTATTTAAGGAAAAATTGGAATTTGGCAGAATAAAATACTATGAAATGATACCAAATTTGGCGTACAAGGGAAAGAAAGATGAAATAGAGTTTGACATCGCACTCATCAATGGAGACAGCGTAGCCTTGATAGAGGCAAAAAACAGGATACATCCAGATTTCGTGATAGAGCTTGCGGAAGAACGCATTGAAAAGTTCAGGGAGTATTTCCATGAATTTGATAATTACGATGTTTATATTGGCATAGCAGGCTTTTCTTTTAGCGATGAAGTTTTAGACAGGGCAAGTGCTTATGGCATTGGCATTGTTAGGCAAGTTGGCGAAGGTGTTGAGATAGAGGCAAATAATTTGAAGGTTTATTAAAATCAGTGGCTAAATTACCTCTCTTCTCTGGAAAAATAATGAGGGCGGGATTTTATTTCTATGTATGCTTTGGATAAGTATTGCCCTAATATGCCTGTTGTTAGCAGTTGTATTCCGCTGCAAAATAAAATTATGCAAATTGTGGATGCCCAGCCGGTAACTGGGTCTCCGTATAAAATTTTTCTAATGGCAACAAAGGCTATAGACAAAAAAGATAAAACAAAAAAGAAAATTCCGCAAAGCGATGCAAGCGCAAGCGGTTTAACTGAAAAAGCAACTATTCCGTCTAAAGAATATAAAAATAACTTCCAAAAAGACCATTTGCTTTCCCCAGCAAGCCTTGGCAAATTTTCGTATTCAAACCACTTTACCCTAAAACCTATCCAGGGAAAAAGCCCTTTTGAAAAACGGCTCTTTTCGCTTAGTTCCAAAATGGCATTTGCATATTGGCGACTCATAAGCCTAAAATCCCTTGCCCCATCCACTATGTTAATGTCGCTTATTTTTTTCATAACACGGTAAAAACATCTGGCAAAAAAAGAACGTATTGGCGGTTCGCCTTTTCTTGTGACTCTGCGAGTAGCAGCGCAATCGAATTCTCCAGATTCAAGAGGCTCAAGCATTTGCGCAATCAAACTTGGGGGGTCTTGCAAATCTGCATCCATAATGGCTACAAAATCGCCCTTCGCTTTTTGCAAGCCAGCCAGCATTGCAGATTCTTTGCCAAAATTTCTGGACAAAATCACATAATGAACCCTATTGTCCTTTTTTTGCAAATCGCGCAATACGCAAGCGGTGTTATCCGTTGAGCCATCGTCTATAAAAATCAATTCCCCGTTTTCGCCAATATATTTCACTGCTTCCTCATAAAACAAAGGCAGCGATTCTTCTTCGTTAAGGCATGGAACTACTATGGAAAGCATTATGCAACAATGTAGTAAATTTCTATATTACACCCTATGCCTAAAATAGATGTTTCAAATATTTGGAAGCAAATTCAGGCTCCGGGTTTTAACCCGCAGCGTGATGCGGAGCTTGTGGAACAGGTGAAACAAGCAGCAATTAGTTCAACAGAACCTGCAGTTGTTAGCTTTGGCACAAGCGGGTGGCGAGGCGAAATAGGTTCTGAATTCACACTGAAAAATATTCAGGTTGTGGCAAAAGCCATTTTGCAAGTTTACAGAGAAGCAGATGCCGCAACTTACGAAGCTCTGGGTGTAAGCTCTTTTGAAGAATTGCAAACAAAAGGCTTGGTGCTTGGGCACGATAACCGCCTGCTTGGCAAGGAATTTTGCGAGGTGGTGGCAGACCAGTTTATAAAAGCCGGCATAAAGGTTTATTATGGCGGCGAAATGCCAACGCCGGAATTCAGCACTGCCATAGAGCTTTTGGAGGCGGCTTGCTCGGTGAATATGACTCCCTCGCACAATCCCAATCATTACAATGGAATAAAATTCAATCCGGCAGACGGCGGTCCGGCGGGTCCCGAAATCACGGATAAAATCACGGCTAATTCAAACAAGATAATGAAAACCCATGCCTGGGAAGAGATGGGCAGCATAAACTGGGAAATAATAGACCCCATCAAGATCTACAAATCATTTTCCGAAAAGCAGGGAACCATAAAATACGGCAGAATTTTGTCTTTGCTCTCAAAAGAAAGCATAGACTTGGTGTGCGACCACGTTCACGGCTCCACAAGAGGCAGACCTGCCGCGCTTTTGAACAACCCCGGGTGCTTAACCAGCCTCAGAACAGAAACAGACCCTCTGTTTGGCGGCATTGCACCAGAACCGTCTTCTAAAAATTTGGCAGGCGTAAAGCAGGTTTTAAATGCCAGCAAAAGCCGCTTTCGCCTCGGCGCAATTTTTGACCCAGACGGAGACCGCATTCGCTTTTACGATGGC
>Ga0268262_10003768_pt1 | contig 16139 bp, 14 predicted proteins | sample TergutNc150P3_FD_190354 | JGI IMG/M metagenome (GOLD analysis project Ga0268262, IMG submission 190354) | Nasutitermes corniger P3 segment gut microbial community from laboratory colony in Florida, USA - Nc150 P3 (SPAdes) (version 2) | ecosystem: Host-associated > Arthropoda: Insects >... | reverse complement strand
TGTCAAATATATCAGCGGTCTTTATCTGGATACGATTTTTACGGCGGCTGCGGCTTTTTCGGGCGGGCTTGTTCCAGGGCTTATCAGCGCCGTTTTAACTACAGTGATGTATGGAATAGCGTATTCTATAAAAGAGGGAACGCCTTATTTTGGGGCTTATTATTTGTATATGCTCTGCAGTATTGCTATGGTTCTGCTGGTGCGCCTTTTTGCCCGTTTTTTTCCGGCGGAATGTGAAAGCGTGCGGATCATCGGCGGACAGAATGAATCTAACATCGGAAAAATCAAACAAGGTTCTTTGTTCATTATGCTGGCGACTTTATCACTTGTTATGTGCATTGTTGTAAGTGTTATGGGCGGACTTATTTCCACAGGGATTACCACTGTTACAGGAGTGGTGGATAAAAGCGGTCCTCCTGAAACATACTTCCGCCTGGGATTTATCAGGCAAGGTTTTAGCCTTACTGCATCGGAAATTCTTGCGCGTTTTCCCGTAAATATCGCCGACAAGCCTATCGCCGTTTTTGGCGGTTACGGAATTGCATTTTTAGTTAAGAAAATTGTCAGACGTTATTCAAATAACAAATAACAGGTAACAAATAACAAAGTTGTTGTCCGCTATCTGGGCGTATACTAAACCGCTAATCTCGCTCTCTTTCATTTGCTATTTACTATTTGCTATTTATTAAAGGAACTTCCAGTCTGACGGTAAGCCCCGATCCTGCGCCTTCTACAAAAGAAAGAGACGCTCCCAATATCGCCGCCCTTTGGTGCATGCCGCGTATTCCAAGACCGTCTGCGTTTTTTGATTTTTTTAAACTCTGCGTACTTTGCGCGTTTGCTTTGTTCCGATTAAAGCCTTTTCCGTCATCAGTGATGCAGATTAGCAATGCTTTTTCTTCTTTGTTCAAGAGGGGAACCGCGAACCTCTGGTTCGACGCGCTTTGCGCTCGGTTGAGATTACGCGCCGTCAGCGTTACTTCTTTTGCTTTTGAATGTTTTTCGATATTGGAAAACGCTTCCTGAACAATGCGGTAGATCTGTAATTGCATTTGCGGAGAAAGTTTGTCGGCGGAAAAATCCTTGTCGATTATAGCGCGGCATTCCGCCGATACGCGTTTTTCAAAATCTGCGCAAAGTTGAACGAGAGAGTCTGTCAGGGCGAGACGGGAAAAATCAGGCGGCATTAACATTCTGCATATTTCCCTTGTTCTGGTCATTATTTTTTGAGCCAATGCAGAAAGAGATTGAGGCGTTGACGGGGCGTCTTTACTTATCTGCAAAAGCCGTCCCATGTCCTGTAAAACCGTGTCGTGCAATTCAGCCGAGATTAAAGCCCTTTCCTTCTCCTGCGCCAACATGGTAATTCGTGAAAAGTCAGAACTGTCCTGTTCCTGTATTTGAGAATGGCGCAAAGCTCTGTATAGAAACAAAACCAAAATGATCATGCCGATGACAAAAAATGAAAAAACGCCGAATATGTAAATTAACCGCGAAAATACATTGGACGAAATTTGGGAATCCATGCTTGACCATGAATAAAGCTCCCGCCTTATCGCGTCCGCATCTTGTGCAAGGGAGGTTTTTGCTTCCAAAGAATTCGGGATTGGAAGCGCGCCGGATTTTTCCGCAACAGCAATTATTTTTACAGAAGCGGTCAATTTTTTTGTCATAAGACAGGCGGTTTTTCCGCTTCCTTGCGGCAATAACCCTGTCCCCTCATACTGAAAGAAGAGAAGCGAGCCTGTAAAATTTTCAAGAACTGTATAAAACTGATCTAAAGAAGAAAACAGATTTTCGGCTGTTGAATTGTCAGAGGCTGTTTCATCAGTTGCGGCAACTGCGTTAGCCGGTGAGCCCAGCCAGTTGTAAAGAGCGCTTTCCACAGTAAACCAATGTTTCAGGAGTTCTGAAATACTGTCTTCGCCAAACAGCGGAGAGGCAAAAAGAAGAAACAACAGTATTGTAAAAAGGCGTCGTATGTTCATAGAACCAATAACTACAACCTTATAATATGCGCGGTTGTAAGAACTTCATGTCCGCTTTCAGTTATAAGCACGTCATTTTCAAGCCGGCAGCCTCCAAGCAACGGGTCATAAAGTCCCGGCTCTATCGTAAAGATCATTCCCGGCTCAAGAACCCACTCATTGTCGTTTGAGTTTTTGATTAACGGGTACTCATGCTCCTGAAGCCCTATGCCGTGTCCAAGACCGTGCGGCATTTTTTTTCTTGATTTAGAAAAAAACGCGTCTACCGCCTCGGCGATGTCTTTTGCCATACATCCGTTATGCGCCATTGAGATGGCAAGTTTTGCCGCTTTTTCCGTAAGACTGACAAGCTTCTCCTGCTTTGGGTCTAAATCGCGGGCAAAAGTGAGGGTTACGTCGGTGCAGTATCCGCCGAATTTTACTCCAAAGTCAAGGATGGAAAGCCCCTTCCCGCCAAAGGGGGCGCATGTCCAATTTGGGAAAGCGTGAATCGCAAAACTCCGATCCGGTCCTGCGGCAAGTGTTCCAAAACTTGTTCCTTCACAGCCGCGTTGTCGCGCCTCTACCTCGATAAACAACGCCGCGTCTGCTTCTGTTTTTATTTTTCCCGATACTACATTTTTTTCCAGTTGATCAATTAATTCGTTTGTAATCCCTGCGGCTTTACGTATAATAGCAATTTCTTCCTCATCTTTAACGGCGCGCATTTTCCTGATTTCCGCGGCGGCGCCGTTCTCTCTGCAAAGAATGTCATAATCCGCAAGTTCGCCGACATAATCAAGGAAGGTAGGGTAGGGCGTTACAGGCGGAATCTCGATTTTTGCTCCTGGGGGGATACCAAATTTTTTTGCGATAAGGGCGATAGCTTTTACCGGTTTGCGATCAAAATCATTGTAGGAAGCGATTGTGGCGGGCGAATGTGAGGCGTAGAGTTTGGCAAGGTTGACATCCCATGCGGTAAGAATTGCCTTTTTTTCCGCTGATAAAAAAAGAAGAGCGTCCGCCGGCAGTCCTGTGAGCCAGCGGATGTTTTGATCGCGTCTTGATTCGGCGTCTTCCAGCATCAAGAGGGCTATGCCTTCTGCGGCCATCCAGTTATAAATTTTTTCCAGCCGCGCTGTAAAGACTGCAAGGTTTTTTTCCATGAGAAAAACCTATCTTTTTTCCTTCACTTTTTCTTTTTCTTTGGTTACTTTTGTTTCAAGTTTGTCAATCATCTTGTCTATGGCTTTAGTAATTTCAAAGTCTTCTTCGGCAACATGAATTGAAACTCCCCAGCGGAAATTTACCGTGGACTCAACATAAAAATCCTTTTCTTTTTTTATGGTAATTATCAAATCAACAATCATATTTTCGGCATTTTTAAGCCTTTCAATTTTTTTATTAAGATACTCTTTTACGTCTTCGTGCAGTGATAAATGTACTGCTTTAATTTCCAAGTTCATTCTGAACCTCCAAAGTTTTGATTCCCGTATTTAAGGCTGACACTTCAACGAGTGAACTACCAACGGTTTTCAATCTACAATTATTACAACCGCAGTTTACAACCTTCGGTTGTAGGAGGAACCCATATCAAGTTCCTTCCTATATTTTGCCACAGTTCTGCGTGCTAACGCAATTCCTTTTTGACCCAAAAGAGCCGAAATCTCCTGATCAGAAAGAAGGCGGTTTTCTTTGGAAATTATCTCTTTTATTATCTCTTTTACGCTTTCTTTTGAAAATTGCGATCTGTTTGCGCCTGTGCCGCTTATTGAATTTGTGAAAAAGTATCGAATTTCATAAATTCCCCATTCTGTCTGTATATATTTGCCATTTGCGGTGCGGGAAACAGTCGTCTCATGGACATCAAGCTCCTTTGCAATGTCCGCGAGGGTAAGAGGCGCCAGGTATTTTGGGCCATTTATAAAAAAAGACCGCTGGAATTCAAGAATTGCGTTTGCGACTCTTATCAATGTCTGGTTCCGCTGGCTTAAATGACTGATAAAAAGTTTCGCCTCCCTGATATTTTCCCGCGCAAAGTCCCTTGCCGCCTTGTCAGCGCTGTCGCAGAACACTTCAAAATTTTCATTAATGCCAAGAACGGGATATACTTCGTCATTCAAATTGATTGTAAACCCGTCCGTGTTTCTGACAACTTTGATGTCCGGCACGACAAAACGCACTTCGGCGGAGGCGAATGCGCGGCCGGGAAATGGAGAGAGTTTTTTTATATATTCGCAGATAATACGGGTGTCTTCTTCTTCATCAATACCCGTTTTTTTTACAAGGAGGCTGTATTTTTCACGGTCTAAAAGGTCAAGATTATCCAGTACTTTTTCTATTACGGATATTTCGCATGGAGCGTCGCCTAACAGATCAATTTGCGTAAGGAGCGATTCACGGTAATTACTTGTACAACAGCCGATAGGATCAAGGCTTCTTACCAATCCCAGAGCTTCATCAAGCCTTTGCTGCGGGATTGCAAATAAAGTTTCCGGCTTTTCCTTATGAAAGCCGTCGGCATCTAAATTTTGAATTAGCGTCTCGGCGATTTCCCGTAACTCTTCATCGACAGGTTCAAGCTGTAATTGGTGCAATAGGTGTTCCTGTAAAGTTTCAGGCCGGGTAAGAGCGCCTTCTATAAAACGGTTGTGTTCTTCCGAAGCCTCAGCGCCCTGCTTTCCCGGATCCGAAGTGGTTTCAAAATATTCATCTACTTCTTCCTGCTGCGTATCTTCTTCATCATCAAGAGGAACTGTGCTTTTATCTTCGACTATTTCTAAAGCCGGATTACATTCGAGTTCTTGTTCAATTCTTTCGCGCAGTTCCACAGCCTGCAACTCCATTAATTTTATGGATTGAAGAAGCTGCGGATTCATCTTGAGGCGTTGTTCCTGCGCGAAAGACGGACGCTGGTACTGCATAGTTAATAATATAACGTTATTCAATATTTTACAATTATGACTGACATTGTTTAAAATTATCGGTAAAATGCAATTATGAGTTATCAACAGAAGCTTAACAAATTGGGAATTGAAATTCCTTTTATACTGCTGCCCCGGCTTGCCCAAACTTCTCCAACAGAGCTTGTAAAGTGGCCTGTGATCGCCTGCGATCAATTTACGCAAGACCGCGGTTATTGGGACAAGGCAAAAGCAGCAGCCGCAGGCTCTCCTTCAACTTTAAATTTAATTTTTCCCGAAATATATCTTTCCGATGACGGCGTTGATAAAAGGATTGCAGATATAAATTCGACCATGAGGCGTTATCTGCAAGAAAATGTTTTTTCTCAGGCAAGGCATGGATTTATTTATATTGAGAGGGACACTCCCTATCAGAAAAAACGGCGCGGTTTAATCGCCGCGGTTGATTTGGAACAGTACGACTGGCATCCGCAATCGCGCCCATTAATCCGCTGTACGGAAGGCGCTGTGCCTGAACGCCTGCCGCCGCGAATGGATATTCGCCGCGGTGCGCCTCTGGAACTTCCCCACCTTATACTTCTAATTGACGATGAGGCAGACAGTCTTCTTCCCATTATTGGCGAGAAAGTAAAAAACATGACTCCCTGTTACAGTACTCCGCTAATGATGGGTTCAGGAAATGTGACAGGCTGGTTTCTGGACATTGAAAACGGCAAAGACTCAGAAACAGTTTCATTCATTACTGAAAAATTTGACAAACTTTATCAACGTTCTACAGAGCGGTATGGCGCAGGAGGGAAGCCTTTTCTCTTTGCGGTAGGCGACGGCAACCATTCTCTTGCGGCGGCAAAAGGCATTTGGGAAGAATACAAGGCAACTAACGGATGTAAGGCTGGAGACAGCCTTCCCGTTCATCCCTGCCGTTACGCGCTTGCAGAAATAGAAAACATCTACGACCCCGCGATTCAGTTTGAGCCGATACACCGCATTGTTTTTGACGTTGGCTTTGACGAAACTGTAAAAATTCTTTCCGCTCTGCCTGATTTTTCCTGCCGCTCCGTAAACAGCGCACAGGAGTTGTCAAAATTGTGCGCCAAACCGCCGCAAGCTCCCTATGCAAACCACTTTGGCGTTATCTCTGAAAACCGTTATGCGCTAATAGAAACTTCCGCAGCCGGAATTGCCACCGCCTGCCTTCAGCCGCTATTGGACAAATATGCTAAAGACACCCCCCAGCTAATAGACTACATCCACGACGAAGAAGAGGTATTCCGTTTATCAGGCGAGGGCGGGCAAACGGACACAAACCGCAGGAGGGCGGGAATCTTATTGCCGTCCTTTCAAAAATCACTCCTCTTTGAAACAGTAGCCCGCATTGGCCCCCTCCCCCGAAAAAGTTTTTCAATGGGCCATTCTTTAGAAAAGCGCTTCTATTTTGAATGTAGGGAGATTCGGACAAATAGCAAATAGTAAATAGTAAATAGCAAATAATAAAGGGAAGAAAAGCTCTTTATTTGCTATTTGTTATTTTTTATTTAGTTTTTGAGCGGAAGCGAAGTCGGCTTCGGCTTTCTCAATGTTTCCCATTAGCTGATAGACTTTTCCTCTGCTTAGATACGCGTCCGCGAATGAGGGATTTATTGTAAGGCATCTGTTTAAATCCGCGAGAGCTTTTTCCAGTTCGCGTTTGTTGTACCATGCGTTTGCGCGGTTGTACCATGCTATGGCGTAATCGCTTTTAAGCCTTATCGCTTCCGTAAAATCAATTATCGCTTTGTCGTCATTTTCTTTGGCATACCACGCGCTGCCCCGCCTGTTCCGGATTACGGCGTTTGACGGTTCAAGGGCGATAATTCTGTCGCAGTCATCAATTACGCGCGTAAAATCTCCCGTTTGATAATATACATGCGAACGGTTGATAAGAGCGTCAACATAATTTTTATTAATAGAAATTGCGCGCGAATAGTCTTCGATGGCAAGAGCCATCCCAATGTTGTTGTTTCTTGCCGCCATCTCAGCTCTTGCGAAACCGCGATAATTGTAAACTTCGGCTTTTGTTCCGTCCAGCCTTATCGCCCGCGTATAATCGTCAATAGCGCGGTTGTATTCTTTTTTTTTCATCCATGCGTTTCCGCGGGAAATATAACTTTGAAGGAATTCATTGTTACGGTTTATTGCCGCCGTATACTCTGAAATGGCTTTATCATAATCGCCTTTACGGTAAAATTGTTCGCCTGCAAGATAGGAAATTAAAGAAGGTTCTGCGCCCATTTGTTTTAGAATGTCAAGATCGGGGTTTTCATAATTTAAAGGATCGATTTCCGAGACAAGTACGCCCATTCCCCTAATCTTGTTTAAGCCGGATAACGAGGACAATGGACGCGAAACCTGATACGATACCCGAGGTTCCGTTTTGATTTCAGGTTCTGGGGCGGAAACTTCTGCTTGTTCTTCTATAATAGTCTCTTCTTCAACTGCCGCAGGCTCTTCAATTTGTTCAACCTGAGTTTGAGTCTCTTTTTTATCACATTTAAAAATTATTATGCATAATGCAGTTATTATTAATACCGCTAAAATAATTGTTATTAAGAATAAAGTCCGCCTATTCAATAATGCCCTCTGTTACGGGATTTTCATTAATAACCGGAGCCGGTACAAATACCCTGTAGATAATTCTGACATTTTCCACAGTTACGCGATGCCGGAGTTTCAATAAAAGTATTTGTTCTTCAGGATAGTAAAACCAACCCGATGAATCATAGCGTTCAAACTGACTGTCATTTCTCCATTCTATTCCGTGAATCTGTATTCTGTTAAAAGGACGCACTCCGCGGATTATTAAAAAATGCGCCAAGCCTACCGGAAAGGAAACGGATATATTCAGATTGCCGTCTATGTATGACGCTCTGGCGGATGGTGAAACAGTCCATGCCCAGTGGCCTTCATTTGTAAGCCATGACGCTCTTGGGTAATAATCCGTAGGATTCAATATATTGTGGAGTCTTCCGGCGTTCCCATTTGTGACTGCCGATATAATCAATGAACGGCCTATTCCCGACCATTCGGTATTTTTTGTCGCGTCCGCCCAATAAACAAGCGCTTTTCCAAGCCTCATGCTGAATTCTGAATTATTGCTCTCGGAACTTGACGCGTAAACCGCGTCATTTTCGGGGTCGTGGTTTAAGTTATCTGAAATTAACGAAATCATCTGCTCTGTCAGGTGTTCAATGGGGTTACTTGCCTCGGGCCTCCATCGCCTCATGTCATAAAATAATTCCAATAAACCGGGACAATGATCCGACACCAGATTCTCAGGGCTTGCGTTATTAATAATATTGATAACCTCATTTGCAAGGGCAAGATTGCTTCGCGTAAATAAAAAATCAAGAATATGCTCTTCTTTTAAAATGTTAAGCGATCTTTCCCTTATCAAACGGGTAATTAAATTATTTTTTTCATTCTCATAAGAAGTAAATGATGAATACGCGCTTGTCATTCCACCGACAAATCCTGACGACCTGAAAGTGTGTCTTGAGCTATTTATAAAATTACGGGAGATTGATCCTATCGCCGCCGCGTAATTGCCGCGAAAAAGCGCCTGAGCGCCATATGCGATTATGTCATCTTCAGACTGTAAAGAACCGGCGTTTTGATTCCATTGGGTATAGCTTGTATTTTGCCAGTTCCTTAAAATACTATCGTAATTTGACACCTGCGCTATTATATAATCCGCTGGATCAAATGCCGTCTGTTTGTCTCTGGAACGATAAGAGATAAACGCGTTGTCTGTTGACAGGCTTAAATATCCGTTTTCCAGTTCCTGTCCAAGACTGCTAAAAACAAAACGCGTTCCGCCGTACATAATGCCAAGTTGTTCTGAGTCCCTGACAAGTGAAGACCGGCGCGGAACGATTGGTATTGTAACTTCGGTTATGTCTCCCTCAAAGTCCGCGTCAATATGCAGTTCCTGCCCCTTAGCGGAATCAATCGAACTGAAAGTAAGCGTTGTTCCTCCCGGTAAAATAAAATGAGCCGAGTTATCGCTAATGGTCATTGTCTGCGGGTTTACCGTCGTATTTACGCCGTTAGCGTTTGTCAATGTTAAGCCTTTTCCCCGCTCTTCTTTTAAGGAGAATTCAAGTCCGCCATAAAAAACTTTAACGCCGCCTGTAATTTCCTGGGTTTCCTGTTCTTCTGACTGTGAATTTTGCAGATAGCGGCCTTTTACAGTCATTGCACCGGCGGAAATATTGAAATTTCCCTTATTGGAAAATTGCAGAATTACCAACAGACAGAATACTACGCAATACAGGACGGCAAGGATGATAATGCGCGATGATAAAGGTTTTCTCATGAACTAAATCAACCCCTTGTACAAACACGGCTGTTGAATGTAACTTGCCGGTTTATTAATTATTGTATACTATATATTAGCATGAAAATAGAATTCTATGGAAGCGGTTTTTTTCTGCGGGTTTTTTTGTTGTTTTTTATTGTTTTTGGGCTTTCTCCCGTTATTTGGAGCCAGGGAAATAATACGCAGGTCATCCTTACTGAGGTTGCCGCCCGTCTTACCCGCAAGGAATACGCTTCCGCTCTGGAATTATTTGACACTCTGCCTGCGGATCAAAAAGAGAAGATTGAAATTCGCATTATGCAAGCGTCAATATTAAATGCCGCAGGCAGGACAGCCGACGCAAAAAAAATTGCAAACAGTATTATATCAGCCGACAGTAAAAATACGGATGCTTTGATGATATTAGCCGACGCCGCCGCAATTGAAGGCAAAGAAAGAGAAAGGCGGACATCTCTTGATAAGGTAATTGCCATTGAGCCAAATAATGTAAGGGCGCTTAATGATTTGGCGAATATCAGTCTTAAAAACCTGAATTTAAAAGTAGCGGCAAATTATTTTGACAGAGTGCTTGCCTCGGAGCCTAATAATGGAGAAGCCTTGGTAGGCCGCGCGACAGTATACCGTTATACCAAAGATCAACGGAACGCGGAACGGCTTTTAAACCGCGCCATTGTTTTGTATCCTGATTGGGCAAGACCGTTTCATGAGAGGGCAAGGCTTTATAAAAGCGCCGGGCTTAATAATGACGCGCTTGAGGATTTAAATACGGCTCTTGCAATTGAACCGAATAATTATTTGATACTTGTAGATTACGGGCAGCTTTTAATGGAAGCAAATCAAAAACAGGAAGCGTTAAAGTATTTTAGCAAAGCAATTGAAATTGATCCCGGCATTTTTATGGCGTATGTATACAGCGCCGCTATAAAAGATGATTTAGGCGATTATTCCGGCGCTGAAAAAGATTATCTTTCCCTGACAAAATTAAAACCGGATTATTACTTTGGATTTGAAGCTCTTGGCGTTCTTAAAATGAGAAACAAACAGTGGGCGGAAGCCAGAGACGCTTTTCTTGACGCTTATAAACAGGCGCCAAAAGAGTATACTTACGCGCTTTTAGCCGCCATAAACTGGATGCGCGCCGGTAGACAGACCGATCCAAAACAATTCCTTGCGCAGGTACTGCGTACAGTTCCTAAAGATACGCCTGAGTATTTAATGATAAAACTTTATTATGATCTTTCGGGCGATTCCAATGTAGTCGCTAGTTTAGAAAATGAAAAAAATATTTATACAAAGTCGCGAATGCTTTATTTCCTTGCTTCTTATTATGATGTCAGGGGAAATAAATCTTTAGCGGACAGATATTATTTAATGGTTCAAGACCAAAATGCGTTAGGTTCAGTTGAATGGCAGTTGAATGAAATAGCGCTGGCTGAACGCGGTCTTGGCAAAAAGGCGGAAAAATGAGCGGAAATACAACAATTGTCACGTTGAACGGGAAAGAATTTAAACTTATAGGGACGGCTCACGTATCTCGTGAAAGCATTGAAGAAGTGCGAAATATTATTTGCGATGAAAAGCCGGACATGGTCTGCGTAGAGCTTGATCAGGGGCGGTATAACTCAATTATGCAAAAAGATGATTGGGAGAAACTTAATTTAGCAAAAGTTTTTAAGGAGGGAAAAGGTTTTCTTTTGATAGCAAATCTTGTTCTTGCCGGTTTTCAGCGCCGTCTTGGCAATGAACTGGGAGTCAAACCCGGCGAAGAAATGAAAACGGCGGTACAAGCCGCGCAGGAAATGGGGATTTCATACAGTCTTTGCGACCGTGAGGTGCATACGACGCTCAGGCGGGCATGGGCAAGCTGCGGCTTTTGGAGCAAATCAAAGCTGTTAGCATCTCTCTTAGCCAGCGCTTTTACTACTGAAAAATTAAGTGAAAAAGAAATAGAAGATTTAAAAAATAAAAATGAACTTGACGGAATGATGAGCGAACTTGCGAATTATTTGCCGGCTGTTAAAGAAGTTTTAATAGATGAAAGAGACCGTTATCTTGCCGCGAAAATCTGGTCTTCCGCGCCGCGGGAAACGCCGGAAGCAAATAAAAAAATAGCCGCTGTTATGGGAGCGGGGCATATTCAAGGTATCAAGGCATATCTTGAAAAACTCAGCAAAGGAGAGGAATCCGCCGACGTAAGCGAACTGGAAAAAATTCCGCCGCCCAGTTTTCTTTCTAAAATAGCGCGTTTTATTATCCCTGCCGCCATTATCGCCCTTATAACCGTCGGTTTCATCTACTTCGGAAAAAAAGATGGTCTTACCATGATAAAACAGTGGATATTGTGGAACGGCTCTCTTGCCGCATTAGGCGCAATCATCGCCCTTGGTCATCCCCTTTCGATACTTGTCTCTTTTCTTGGCGCGCCAATAACGTCGCTGAATCCCTTTATCGGCGTCGGCATCCTGTCCGGCATTGTTCAGGCTGCGCTGAAAAAACCGCGTGTCTCTGATGTCCAACAACTAACCGAAGACGCCGCCAGCTTAAGAGGCATTTACCAAAACAGAATCACCAGGGCTCTGTTGGTTTTTTTCCTGTCAAGCCTTGGCAGCGTCATTGGCACCCTTGTTTCATTCCCCGCTATTGTGGGTAGGTTTTTCCGGGTAGGGTAAATTTCAACTTTTTTTTCAAAATCTCTTGACATTTTTTTCCCTCCATATTACAATTTGTAATATGAGAGCAAGTTATGTTATTAACGAGGTTATTACCACTGCCAGGCTTCCCTTGGAAACAAGGAATAAACTCCTTGCCCTTGCCAGGATAAAGAACATGACAAAATCCGAGGTTATCATTAAATCTCTGGAGATGTACTATGACCGCGAAGAAGGCGATATGGATTCTTTTTCCCTGGGGGAGAAGGTTTTTGGCAAATACGGCTCAGGAGACGGCGACCGTTCTGTAACCTACAAGGAACGGATTAAGAAGAAGCTTTCAGACAGGATGAATGTTTGACAGATTCAATTCTTATAGACGCCGGCCCTCTTATTGCCCTTTTTGACTCAAGCGACAAGCACCATCGCAAGGTGTGTTCTTTCTTGAAAGCCAATCCATTCAGGTATGTAAGTACGCTTGCCGTGTTTACGGAAGTTTCACATATGCTTGATTTTAACACCGCCGCCCAACGGGATTTTTATGAATGGGTAATGTACAAGGGCGTAATTATCAGCGATATAAATCAAAATGACATGCTCCGCCTTTTAGAACTGACCGATAAATACTCCAGTCTGCCTATGGATTTTGCCGACGCCACCCTTGTTATTACCGCCGAAAAAACAGGCATCCGCCAGATCATCAGCATAGACAGGGACTTTGACATTTACAGACTTTCCGGTAAAGAACAAATTCAAAATATTTTTCCCAAAGACTCTCACAAAGAACACTAAGGAAGAGAAGATCACTAAGAGAGAAGAAGGAGGTTTTTGTTCGTTATCTTATCGTGAAGCCTACGCATAACCCTCGTACAAAAACCTCCTTCCTCCCTTTGTGATCTTCTAAACTTTGTGATCTTTGTGAGAGTCTTCTCGGAAAATTTCCAGTTATCGTAGTGAAGCAAGTTCCCTGCTTGCCTGTTTTCTTACAATTTGCGGATGATTGGCGGCGTTTAACAGGGAGAGTATTCTGACGCCTGTTCCGCTTAGCGGCGGTCCTGAGAAACGGCATAATGCGCCTGTCGCCTGGGCTAATGCTATCAATATGGCATCATTCTTTAAACTGCCGTCATAAGTTAATGAGTGGAGAAATGTTTCAATTGCAAGTCCTTCCGGGTCTACGCCGATTTCCCCTATCGTTAAAACAGCCGCTGTTCTGATTGCCGGCTCATTTTCTTTTAGAAAAATATTTACAAGCCAGGGAATTGTTTCCTGAGAGCCGATTTTACCTAAAAGTTTTAAAGCGCCGATCCGCAGCATTATATACTCATGCCCTGAGGAAATTGTCAGTAAAAATGAAGTCCAGACAGGTTCATTTACTCCTACATTGCCTGAGTTTATCCCTTCCTTTATTTCCGCAAGCTTTGCTGTTTTTTCGTTTTCATTAAAGGGAATGTCAAGGGTGTTAAAAACCTGAGGGCGTCCCATCCCGTAAGTTCCTTCGGGAATTGGTCCGTAAAGATCATTTATTTCCGGCAGAACGCGATCTTCAATTTTATATGAATAAAGTATCCAGTCTATTCCTCCGGAATATAAAACTCCGTCGTTTCCAAAGGCCGGTATTGAGGCGGCGTTCTGCAGATTTGTAAACCAGAGCCTTTTGCCGTTTATTGAAAAACTTGTCACGCCGTTTTTGGTAAGAATATAAATTCCCCTTTCATCAAAAAGCATCTCCGCTTCCGTATCAGGTTTTCCGCCTGATTTAATCATTTCACTTATATGAGTGTCACCTAACCAAATTAATTTCCTCTCATCAACCGATAAAAAAGCAAGCTTGCCATCGTTCATAATAACCGCAATATTACCGTCCTTGCCGATTGCGGCCAACGGATTGGAAGGAAGTTTTAGAATCTCCGGAAAATCTGTTTTTTCATCCGCCGGAGGTTTTTCATCTTCCGGGAATTTTAACTCTTCCATTTCTCCGTCTTTATACAAGACAACAATCTGCGTCTGAGAAACAGAAGCAAGCGCGGCAGGCGCTTTGGTAAGCGTCCAATTTATAGCGTTTCCAAAATGATCCATACGGTAAATTTCATTGTTGCTTAACGCAAATACTATGCCTCCTTTGTGGTCAAGTTTTGGCGCGATTAAAAATGGAGATTCAAAAACTTTTGTCCATAAAAGAGTCCCCGATGCCGTGTAACAAAGAATCTTTTTTTCAACCGGAGCGAACAATCTGCCGTCCCACCCTGTAACTACGCCCGCGCACAGAGGAGCGCCCATATCGCGCCGCCACAATTCGCGTCCAACGCGGTTAACCGCTATTAATATTCCGTTGGTTCTTGATAAATACGAAGAGCCTTCCCGTGAGCGCGTAATAAAGGGGCTTATTTTGCCCTTTGCGGAATAGTTCCATAATGGCTTTCCTGCCGTAGAGTACGCCCTGATGTTTCCGCCGTCAAGGGCGACAACCGCGGACTGGGCTTGAACGGAAGGCAAAGACAGCACCGCTCCCCCAAGCGCCTGCCGCCAGAAAGGATCATTTGTTACAAGACCTTGCTCGCGGATTTCTGTTTGAGCAAAGAGCGGAGCGGCGGCGAAGAGTAAAAGAAGGCAGCTTTTCAGGAAAAATTTCATCATTTTAAGTATACTACATTATTATGGCTGTTAAAGACGTTTACAAATTACGCTTGACTCATATCACGCCGGGCGGAGACGCGCTTGGCCGTTTTGAAGGAAAGCCTGTTTTTGTAGAAGGCGGCGCTCCTGAAGAAACTGTCTGCTGCCGTGTTGTACAGGAACATAATACATGGGCAAAAGCCGAATTGCTGGAAATTATCGAACCGTCCCCCGCGCGAGTAAATGCCTTTTGCGCTTTTTATTCACAATGCGGCGGTTGTAATCTTCAGCATATTGACTATGACGCCCAGCTTGCGGCGAAGACTGCTATTTTAGAAGATTCTTTTCTTAGAATTGGCGGATTACAACCGCCGGAAACTGTTGTTATCCCTTCGCCGCCGTGGGAATACCGTAATAGAATGCAGTTTCATTGCCTCAGACAGAAAGCAAAGGGAACACTAGAGCGCCAATACGGGCTTATGGGGCGGCGGAGCGGGGAAATAATTGACATTCAGGATTGCCCTGTGGCGGTTACTGGGATTAGGGAGCTTTTAAAGTCTCCAAAAGAGAACGGCAGAGAAGGAAATGAACTTACCTTGCCGGTTGAAAAAGATCGATTTACAGTTTTTTCCAAAGACGGAGTGTTTTTAAGCGAAGGCGGCAGGCAGAAAGGGAAAATAACGCTGTTGGATAAGGAGATTTTAATTGACGCAGGGCTTTTTTTTCAGAGCAACTGCTTTATGCTGGAGAAACTAATTGCAGAACTGCGCATAATTGCCGCAGAAGCGGATACCAATTTGCCTATGGCGGATTTGTACTGCGGCGTAGGAACTTTTGCCTGTTTTTTAAAAGATATTTTTCCGCATATTACTCTTGCTGAAGAAAACAAAGCGGCTGTCAGTCTTGCAAGAGAAAATCTAAGGGGGACGGATGCGGAGTTTTTTGCCGTCCGCGACACGGATTGGTCGCGCACATTATTGCGCCGCAAAGACGCATTTGGCTTTGCCGTTGTCGATCCGCCTCGGGCGGGGCTTGCGCATAAACTGACCGCATTACTCGCGCAAGAGGGGCCGCCTGTCCTTGCCTATGTTTCCTGTGACGCCGCCTCACTTGCGCGTGATTGTAAAATACTGACAAACGGCGGATATGCTCTTAAGAAACTGTCATTTTTTGATTTTTATCCGCAGACGGCGCATATAGAAAGTTTGGCTGTTTTCCGGCGTAGCTGAAATACTTAGGAGTTTTGACGGATTTTTTTCATAATCTTTCATTCTTTCGTTAATCATTTCTATTTCTTCAGGGCATACCGGTTCTATTACAGGTTTCCAGTAATCGTTGGAAAGAAAATTCAATAGCGGCTTTATTACAGGTAATGATTGTTCCTTAGCCCGAACAGTACGCATTCGATTACATGACCCACGCATGGCATTTTCGCTTGCTTACGAAAGCCGTTTGATTATTTTTTTTGCCAAAGGTTCTTTGATTTCTCTGTGACGAGGAACGGACTCAGCAATACCAGTATTCAGGTTTTTGTACCAATCATGGTCGCTGCCATGTCTGATTAAAACTGCTCCGTTTTGCTCAATGAGTCTGATTAAATCAAGACGCTTCATGCCGGAACAGCGAT
>Ga0268262_10003767_pt1 | contig 16141 bp, 12 predicted proteins | sample TergutNc150P3_FD_190354 | JGI IMG/M metagenome (GOLD analysis project Ga0268262, IMG submission 190354) | Nasutitermes corniger P3 segment gut microbial community from laboratory colony in Florida, USA - Nc150 P3 (SPAdes) (version 2) | ecosystem: Host-associated > Arthropoda: Insects >... | reverse complement strand
TCATGGCTCTCAAAATAGGTTTCATTCTGAACCATGTTAAAATAATAGCAGAAATGTATGTGTAAATCAACATACCCCGCCACGGAGTAGGGTATTAAACCCTCTACACAAATCAATGGTTTTCATACCCATTCCATATTCGCAAATAATCATTTATAAAAAGTTATGAACGAAAAAATAATAATCCTCGGAGCCGGAGTCATGCAAGGACCGGTAATTAATCTCGCAAAAGAACTGGGATTTTTTACTATTGTTCTTGACGGCAGTTTACAAGCTTGTTGTATTTCAATGGCCGATCAATTTGAACAGATTGACTTAAAAGACAAGGAAGGGATAGAGAACTTTGCACGTTTCACACAAAATTCTGCAGAACGTTTGGGAATAATGACCGCAGGAACGGATTTTTCCGCAAGTGTGGCATGGGTTGCGGAAAAACTTGGCTTGCCTGGCATTCCATACGAAGCCGCTCTTAACGCTTCCGATAAATCACGAATGCGCGCCTGCTTTAAAAATGCATGTCTGCCTTCTCCCGATTTCATAACAATCACTTCGGAATACGACATTAACTCTATCAACCTGCCCTTTCCGCTTGTAATAAAACCGGTGGACAACATGGGAAGCCGCGGCTGCCGCCGTGTGGATAATATAGAAGATTTCCGTAAAGCGGCAAATACCGCTGTTGGTTTTTCACGCTCAGGCCGCGCTATTGTCGAAAGTTTTATGGACGGCCCTGAATTTTCCGTAGACGCAATTGTCTGGCACGGAGAAATAACAATTTGCGGACTTGCGGACAGGCATATATTCTTTCCGCCGTATTTTATCGAAATGGGACACACTATGCCTACCATTATTGAAAAAGAAAAACAGGTTTCAATGCTTGAAACTTTCCGTGCTGGAATCCATTCACTGGGACTTGCCGGAAAGGAAAGTATAGGAGCCGCAAAAGGCGACATAAAACTTACCGCAAAAGGACCCATGATCGGAGAAATAGCCGCCCGTCTTTCCGGCGGATACATGTCAGGCTGGACATATCCGTATTCGTCCGGCGCCTTGCCAATCAAGGGCGCAATTCTTGCCGCAATGGGGCAAAAACCTGAGGGACTTGTTCCAACAAAAGACTGGACATGTGCGGAACGTGCATTTATTTCGATTCCTGGAACAGTTAAGGCAATTTCCGGTATTGAACAGGCGGAGGAACAAAAGCATATAAACAATGTTTTCCTGCGTATTACAGAAGGCGGCAAAGTTTCCTTCCCCGAAAACAACGTAACCAAATGCGGTAATATTATCGCTTCAGCGCTGGACAGAACAACTGCTGCGAATACTGCCGAAACTGCCGCACGTTCAATCCTGATCAAACTTGATCCCGAAGACCCAAAAACAGGTGAATTTCTGTCATCAACTGCCGTCTTCCCGCCGGATGCCTTTCAGTTAACTGATAAAATAAGGTATGCTCTTTCGCATATCCCTGACTTCCCCACTCCCTATTCCCTACTCCCTACTCCACATATTTACCCGTTTCCGCTATTTACCTCCTCCGGTATAAAAGACTACATGGGCAGGTCTGTCAAAGAAAGCCTTGAAGCAGTCAGAAAATTAACAGGGTTTTCCCTTCCAATGTCCGAAAAAAATGCCGAAAATGAAGTATTACTGGGACGATCCTTCTGGACTGCCTTCATTCGCGGTTCATATCAGGGAGCAGTTTATTATATTGACAACTTGGGAGCCATGATAATTGATAAAGAAAAACAATAATACTAAATACATATTTCCCCAATCTTTAAAATTATTAATATTAACCTGCATATTTTTCACTGTTCTTTCATTGTTACCCGCGCTTTCGCTGGACGAAACGCTTAAAGCTTTATCTTCAATTTCACAAAACGAACCGGCGCAATTCCGCTGGGACCCGTTATTCAGGGACGGCATAATTAACCTCGGTGATCATTACGGAGCTTTTTCAGTAGCCGCTCATGAAGGAGAAACCGGATATTTGTTATTTGATAATATGGAGCTTTTCAATGTTCCACTGCCGTACAACGATAACGAAAGGTTGATTTTTCCGGAAACTTTTGTGGGAACGCTAAAAAACACATTCACACGGTTTCATGAAAATGACGTTTCACGTTTCAGAATTGCGGCAATCATTATCGATCCAGGACACGGGGGAAAAGACTCAGGCGCTGTAGGAAATATTACAGTAAACGGTAAAAAAACGGAAATTTACGAAAAGGACATTGTCTTAAAAGTCGGACTGGAACTAAGGAAACTTCTCAACGAGACATATCCTGAAAAAAGAATATTAATGACAAGGGATACTGACGTTTACCTTACCCTTGATCAACGATCGGATATGGCAAACGCTGTTACCGTAAAAGATAATGAAGCTGTAATCTTTATTTCAATCCATGCCAACTGGGGAGCCAGCCCCAGTGCAAGAGGTTACGAGGTATGGCATATAACCTCCGGTTATAAGCGCACCCTGATTAAACCTTCAGAGCATGCCTATTCAGCAGATATTACCGCAATATTGAATGCTATGCTGGAAGAAGAATATACAACAGAAAGTATCTTTTTGGCCGATTCTATTCTCCTTGGACTTAATCAAACTTTCGGCAACGCCATTCCTTCCAGAGGACGCAAGGCAAATGACTGGTTTGTTGTCAGAAACAGCCGTATGCCGGCGGTGCTTGTGGAACTGGGTTTTGTCTCCAACCAGCAGGATGCAACCCTCATGACAAGTCAGGACGGCTTGCAAAAATTTACCCGTTCATTATACAATGGGATAACAAATTTTATTGGTATTTTTGAACATTAATGAACTCTTTTTTACACACTATTTTTGGATCAATCTCTAATTTCCTATCATCTGCTGTCAGTCGCCGTTTTATGTGGATTGGAATTTTAGGCCTCTTTACATTGTCAGAATTTTTATTTTTTGGTCTTGCACGAAGAACATTTGTATTTTATACTATAGATGATGGGGTTGTTGTTGTAGAAGACCGGATGCTAAAGCCGTCCAAATCAAAGGAAGGAGATATAATCCGGTATACGGAAGAGATGCTTTTAGGGCCTGTTTCCCCTGAATTGCTGCCTCTTTTCCCCATAGAAACAAGGCTAAATTCGCTTTTATACAGAAACGGAGTGGTTTATGCCGATTTTTCGGAGGATGCAGTCTTTCCGCCCCAGGAAGGTGGAAGTACATTAAACAATTTTATGACCCTGCATGCCGGTATTTTAAGAAATTTTTCATATGTGAAGGATGTGCGTTTTTTCATTGAAGGCAATCCCGTTTACGTTGAAGAGTTCAGGTAAGGAAGTGATCCCTACGCAGGTTTTCCTGATTAATATCAGGGAAGCTCCAAAAAATGTAAATTTAATGTTTTGCCGTTGACAAAACATTAAAAAATTAATAAAATAGACATAGGCAAAAAATTTAGGAAGAAGTGTTTTAAAAGGAGCTGTGCATGAAACAAATGCTCATTCTTGTCGTAATTGCGATGTTATCGGGTCCGCTATTTGCTGAGGAAGCTACTCTCTTGGATTTCTCCATGTTAAAAGCGGATATTCACGTTAAGGTATCGGATAATGATACCAGCAGTACCCCAAATCAGAACCGTCAAACAATGATGGATTATGGCCACGTAGCAGGTGGTAGTTTTACTACTCAGCAAAAAGCTGTCATGAAAACTTCTCTTGCTATTGAAAACTGGGAAGTGTTGCTGGCGTCTTCATCCAGGACTATGGATAATATTAGCCTTAGTTATACCAGGGAAGCGCCTTCCAAGCAGTTTGGTACTGTAATGGGCGTCAGGATACATTTTCCGGTAGAATCATACAATTCATGGGCAATAATAAAACCGCCCTTTGAAATTCCCGCATTTGAACCTCAGGCTACAATCGGTGATGACGGTAGTATTCAACCGTCAGGCGATGGTATCACAGGTCCCAGCCGGTTTGAAGCGCCTGCCGGTGATAATGGAAAAGTTGATAAAACAAAGCCGGCATACGGTGTTGTTAAAAACGTCGGCATTATCAAGTCGGTAGCGGTCAACGTTTACGGTCTTAATTTCCCGCACGGTCTTTCAACAATCCTTATCGACAGCCAGGGCAATGAAAGAACCGTGTTTATGGGTTACCTAGGTTTTGATGGATGGGGAGAGCTTATCTGGAATAACCCTGCATATATTCAGGAAGTAAGGAATCGGGATCTCAGACTCTATCCTCTTTACCCGACTTCAACGCCGTTTGTAAAGTTTGGCGGATTCTTGGTTCAGCGTGATGCATCCAAAGCCGGCGGAGATTTTGTAGTATACTTTAAAGATGTAAAGCTTATCTACGATCTGGCAGTTATGGATCAAGAACGCGATATAGAAGATGAAGCTCTCTGGCATATAATTCTGGATCGTGAAACAGCCCGTAAAGTATGGGAAATGGAACAGTTTGGGCAAAACCAAATTCTCCGTTACCTTGAATACCAAAAACAGGCTAACGAACCTCCGTTTGGCAGTGCTGAAAGGAACCAGCAGTAGTTAGGAGAAAGCGAAAGCCCGAATAAGGGGTGTGGAGGGCGCTTTTATTTTCCTTATAACAAGCTGCCTGAAGACTGCATTGATGTGGCGCATACTGATGAAGTAGCGTCTTAATGCGGGTTTTCAGGCAGTTTTTTTATATAAAACAATGAAAAGTATTTTAAAAAAAAACATCAAGTCTTCACATAGCATAGAGAGTAAAAACTTAAAATTGGTATCATTATCAGGACAATCAATAAAAGTTTTACCTCCTGAAAAAAAATTATATAAAAGCGAATACGAAAAATATGAAAAAGTCCGTCAGTTTGTTGTTAATGATATAAAAGAGCGAATTGAACAGATATTACTCCCTCTTAATTCAAATGCTGTTGTCAGCGGACGTATCAAGAATTTTGAAAGCTTTTTTTTCAAATATATTAAATTATTAAAAGCCGGTGATAATACTCCAAAAATAACAGACCTTTTAGGAATACGAATTATATGCCCTTTTATAGAAGATATTAGCGCTGCCGAACAACTGATAAATGAAAATTTCTTTATTGAAGAGAAGGAAAAAAAAGGACACGCTACCTTTAAGGAATTTGGTTACGAATCAACCCATATTTTAATAAGAATACCGGAGGATATAATTAAAAAACGCGGAGACGCAGGAATAGATATAGCGGAAATTCAAATACGTACTATTTTACAGGATGCCTGGGCTGAAGTAGAGCATGAGCTTGTTTACAAAGCGGAATTCAGTCCGTTTGACGAACCTATGAAACGTAAACTGGCCGCTGTTAATGCAAGCCTTTCTCTGGCTGATATTATTTTTCAGGAAATTAGAAGTTATCAAAGAAAATTCAGCAAAGAAATGGATAAAAGACGCGAAAGTTTCTTCCAAAAGATTGAAGAATCAACTGATGATCTGCTTTTCTCTGAAGAACAAAGTAAAAAAAACAACCCTCTTGGCATCAGTGCTGTAAAAAATATTTCCGCATACAATGAAAACGCTTCTATCGATGATCTTCTTGTTAATGCGCTTTCCGCCCACAATCAGAATCGGTTTAACGATGCAATAAACCAATACAGCAAAATACTTGAATTAAAGCCAAATAGCACTATTTGTTCATTAATATATAAACACCGGGGAATGGCCAACTTTGCCTGCTCCTGTTACAACGAAGCAATTGATGATTTTACTAATGCTTTTGCTCTTGATAACAAATCATATAAAGCAGCTTATTACCGCGGAGTTGTTTATTCTGTATTGAAGGAATATTCATCTGCAATAGATGACTATACCCTCTCCCTTTCAATAAATCCATATCAATCATTTTGCCTTTTCAGGCGTGCGCAGGCTTATTATCACATAGGAGATTATCCCCAAGCTTTATCCGATTGCGAAAATTCCCTTGCTCTTGAACCTCAAAACAAATTGGCAATCAAGTTCAAGCAATTACTGCATGACAAGTTAAAAATGTAAGTTGACTTGTCTCTATAAAAAAAAATATGTATAATAAAAATGCTCTTTGAGCAGGCCGAGTAGCTCAGTGGATAGAGCATCTGCCTTCTAAGCAGATGGTCGGGAGTCCGATTCTCTCCTCGGTCAAGAGAAAAAGATTGAATAAATGAAATAAATTTCTTCATTTACCGGATTGCGTATGAAGCGAAGGTTTCCTTGTATGCGCATGGATTTCCAATATCATACATAACGCCGTCCAATATGACGCCTGTCAGACCTTTCCCTACTAAAAACCTGATTGCATCTGTCATGTTTATTTCTGATGATTGATCTTGTTCATTCGAGATAATGCCGTTCAGTACTTCAAAAATTTCAGGCGGGAGGATATATTGACCGAATACCGCATAGTATTCTTTTTCATTATTTTTTCCGGTCATGAAAAGATTTTGTTCCGCATAAGATTGAACAGGCTTTTCGACAAAATTGGTAATTTCTAACTGTGTATGAGAATTTTTCTGCCAAACACCTGAAAGTATCCCGTAATGACAAGTTTGTTCGACAGGTATTTTATGTACGGCGATAAGCGGTTTTTTTAGAGCCTCGTAAATTTCAATAAGCTGCTGTGTACAATTTTCTTTTTTTGTGGACGTATATACAGTATCTCCAAGAAGAAGCAGAACCGGTTCACCTGCGCAAAAGTCACTGCATAGAGATACCGCGTGCCCAAAACCAAGACGCAAATTCTGTATTTTATAACTAATCCGCTCCCCTATAGTCTTTATTAATTCTTCATATCTGCGCATCTCTTTTGGTAATTTGGAAAGATGATTTTCCGGCAATTGGTTGATAAAGAAATCATTATACGCGTGAATATCATCTTCTCCGCCAACTACCAAACAAATTTCTTCAATTCCCGCTTCGACTAATTGTTCCAGCAGAATCAATATAGCCGGTTTTACAAATCCGTCTTTATCAATTAAGGGCAGCATCTCTTTTTTTACTCTGCGCGTTGCCGGATATAAACGAGTACCGAAACCCGCGACCGGTATTATTGCTTTTCTTATTTGGTGATGCGTTTTTATAGTGAGTTTATACGGTAATAATCCTTTCTCTTCAAGATGTTTACACAACGCTTCCTGTGATGAAGAATCCTTTGCTAAGAATTGAATTGCTCCGTCTCCCTGAGAGCCAACGCCTTTACCTCCGTAGGTTAATGATTTTATTTTCTCATCATTTAAAAAAGAATGAAGTATTGGGGCTGCAAGCTCTGAGGGACACGCAGGCGCAACCATTGAATCAAACAATTTTTGGGCTTCGGTCATCAGCTCTCCGATTTTCGCCGCTTCTCCGTTTTTAAGATATTCAATAGCTCTCTTTACTATATTTTGATTTAATTCACCTAATGCCGCATGGACATTCTTTTCTTTGCCCGTTTCCGCAAAAGGATAACATTTATTTAAATCTCCAAGTATTTTTATTGTATTTTTTTGGGCATTCAAGTCGGCAAATACCCAATGGAAATTCCCTTTAACCGACAATCTTTCAACATTTATGTCATCGCCGTCAAAATACATACATACCGGCACTGTTCCAAATGCGCACGCCTGATCCAGCCTTCCGCAGCGGGAACGCGTTCGTTGTTCACCCTTAAAAGCAATGTCCATTTCTCCGCGTGTGTTAAGATTAAGCGAATATAAATGGTTAAACGCTCTTGCTACCAGCACACAAATTGCCGCGCTGGAAGACAATCCTTTTTTCATGGGCAATGTCATTTTTTTGACAGTAATTTTAACGCCTTCAACCGAATAATGGTCTTTAATGTACGATGCAACGCCTGAAGCATAGGAAAAATAACTGTCCGATTCCGCAACGGCGCGTAATTCTTTGTTCTGCATGGGGCAGTCAAAATCTACCCACATTCCGGCTAATTCAGTAGATTCATTTTGTATGATAAAATGTTCGTTTTTCTCCACTTCCGCATAAATTCCCTGTTCAATACCCGTAACAATGGCGGCTCCTGGAACAATATCGGCGTTAATAATCCGTTGTAATCCTGCCCAGTCGCTGTGTTCTCCAAAAAGACAAAGCCTGCCGGGAACAAAAAGAGCTACGGCTTTATGTGTTTTAATTTTTATGCTTCCTTAAAGAGATAAATAATTTCACGATTCTCTCAATGCAGTTAATTCTTTAGAAATATTCCTGTTATAAACATAAATTACAAAATAAGTCACATATAAACGTTTATCTGGTTCTCCAAAAACTGCGATTATTTTCCCTTCGCTAATGCCATCAGGACCACCACTGATAACTACAAAATTTGCATATTCAGTATACCAGCTCTTTTTGCTAAACCAGTAATAAGGCATCACAAACCTGCCATCACTAAGGACAGCACGGATTTTACACTGGTTTTTTGTAGTAACTGTAGTTACAGATGCATCAAGAAAACCTGAATAGCCGTTTTTTAAACCATATTTACTAAGCATATATCCCAATTCTATGTACGGATTATTCGCTACGGACTTTGTCCATTTTTGTTTAGGCGAGACACCCACAATTTCAATAACAAGTAAAGCGCATATTGCTAAAACGCAATAGACAGCGCGTATTTTTCTTGGAAATAAAGTTAAAGACCAAATTTCCTGTTCAGATAAAAAACGGCTGATTAATACCGAAAATAAAATCGGGGTATACGCATAATACCTGGTTGTCCAAATATTAATACTTAAATTGGTAAAAATATAAGAAACAGATAAAGCAACAAAACCAATACTCAATATCACACTGACAATATCCCGATTCTTTCCTTTAAAAAAGCGGGCTATAGTTTTTGCAATAATGTACAAGCCGAATACAACAATTAATAAACGCAAACAGAGCGATATAGTTTTCGGATTAAATACTCCTTTCCATGTAAAATCAGCGTCAAACAAACCCAAAAGACCTTTTAAATATATTAAAAAACTATCCGGAATATCGTTAAGATTCTTGAAGCTTGTTCCAAGCAAATATGAATGTTTGTCCGCGCCGCCAATAATAAAATAAAGCTTATCTATAAATAAACCGGATAACGTACCTATAATTAACGCTATAGCCAGCTTAAATATAAATTTTGATTTGTTGCCGTCTGTAAGCCATAGATAAAAACACACAATAAAAGCCGGTAATACCAAGCCAACCAGAATTAGCGCATCGCCAATAGTTCCTAACGCAACACAGACAGCAACAAGTATGGCATATATGTATCTTTTTGATTGGTCTGTCAGTTTTTCTTTTTGATACATTTTGTCAATAAAAAAGCACGCCGCAAACACATAAATCCAAATTGCTGTATGGACTTTAAGAACATTAGGCGAAATACCAATAGGAAGAGCGCCAACACTTAGCCAAAGGAGTACATTAATTACGCTGTACTTCAAATCACGCCATTTGAAGAGTAAAAGCGATGAAAAAGAGAACACAACAAACATCATTGTAATTGCAACATAAAACGCGTCTATATGTATACCATATCCCACTACACCGATTAAAAAAAAGAGTAAATCAGTTGTTAAGAAAGAAATTCCGGTCAATACCCAGTCTGACAGGAATATATTTCCGTGAAAAATATCGTTAGCTTCAAGCACCATGTTTGCTGTATCGGAATCGATGGGGAGTTCTTTTCGGAAAATACAAAAACATAAATATACATAGGCTAAGACCAATACAAAACAGACGCCAGCAACAAGTATCACATTTTTCTTTAACTTCATAATAAATTTATTTGTCTCCTCTTTTGAGCGTAACATTTCTCTTTTTCTCAGGAAAAACAAGAATCTTCCGTAACGCAAAATTACCGATAAATCCGATAATTGAAGCGATAAATTTCGCTCCGCTCCAATGCAACGCAAAAAACGGCGTTACAGTTATTAGTAAGAGCGTTAAAGTAAAATCAATACAGCCCATAATAAGAACAGAAAAAATATACCAAAACAGTTCTGCAAAGGTATTCCATCGTGCTTTATGACGGAAAAGGATCGCTATACAAAGAAGATAATTGCATAACGCAGATATGATAAACGAAACAATAATAGAATGATTCAATGCCATACCGGTGCGCGTAAGACCGACAAAAAAAGCCATATTGACTATAAGCGAGAGGCCGCCAATAACCAAGTAAATCAATATCTGCATGGGAAGCGGCGCAACATGGGCGCTGTAATGGAAAATACAATATAAGGCATGTACTCCGTCTTTCCAGCCGATTTTTTTGCCTTCTTCATAAGTCCTCGGATTATAGAATATAGCGCACTCATACACACGGCATTGCGCTTCCGCGACTTTTGCTGTTACTTCCGGTTCAAATCCAAAACGTTCTTCTTTTAGCTCAGGAGCGATTTTCTGTATTATTTCCCGGCGGAACAATTTGTAACAGGTTTCCATATCTGTAATATCAAGGTTGGTAAACATATTTGACACAGTGGTTAATGTCTTATTCATCCATGTGTGCCAAAAATAAAGTACACGGCGCGTATCGGGGCGCAGATAACGGGAACCATATACCACATCTGCTCTGCCGTCAAGCATTGGTTCCAGCATTGTAAGATAATCACAGGGATTATATTCGGCATCGGCATCCTGAATCCCCACAAAATCACCTGTGGCATGAATAAATCCGGTACGTAATGCCGCTCCCTTGCCACGGTTTTTTTCATGTTTTATAATCCTGATTTTACTGTTCTTTACGGCTATCTTCTCAAGAATTTGCAAACTGCCGTCTGTTGATGCGTCGTCTACAATGACAACTTCCAGCGAAAAATCATGCCCACGTGAAATATCCAAAACTTTTTCGATACAGGTTTCTATAGTCCGCGCCTCATTATAACAGGGAACAATAAGGGACAGAGTGTAACTCATAGATTTTTTACCGTACTATCAATAATGGAAAAACCACAAATAAAATGTAATATGAAATAACCAAGAGAATAACCGTTTCTTTTTTGAAATGTCTGTTTTGGGGCAGTGTAGCCGCCCCAAAACGTTCGAGGCGTCTACAAACTGATCATCGTTAAAACCATCGCAAAAAGAGCGACAGTTTCCGCAATACCTACAACGGCAATGTACTGGGCAAAACCCTTGCCTGTTTCTGCCTGCGCATCAGCGGCGGCGGCGCCTGCTTTTCCCTGCACGATTGCTGAAAATGCAATCGCAAAACCTGAGGCAAGACCAAACCCAAGGTAAAGCCAGGCATTTTCAGTACTTACAGACGCTGCATCCTTCATCTGTCCCATCAAAATAAAACCATAAAATGTCTGTGTCAAAGGCGCTCCCGCAAAAGCCAGCAGCATCATGGGAGCCGCTTTATTGCCAACATAGCACTTTTTCCAGGCGCCAATAGTAGCCTGACCTGCAAAACCAACCCCAATCCCGGAACCGACTGCTGCGATACCCATTACCAATCCGGCGCCCAATAAACCTAAATTCATCATACTTAACTCCTTTGCTTAAATTCATTTTTGCTAATGTGTGTTAAACATCAGTCAATATTTAATATTAAGTGACCTCTCTCTTTGCAAACGGTCTGTATGCCGTACCTGACCATGTTAACCCGATATGTGATGAAAACTCCAGTGTATTAAGCCTCACTCCGTGAACAAGGACCGATAACACGTTAAGTATCAGATTAAGTCCATGCCCAAATACAAGCAGTATTATTCCCGCGAATATAAGGAAATTCCCCAAAAGCGGACCTGCCATAGTATTTACAGTTGAAGCGATTGACGCCCCGGCAAGACCTACAGCCCAAAGTCTGATATACGACATTATATCAGAAAATACGTTGGTTATTCCCAATACAACAGAAATTATATTTTTACAACTTTCCAATACTGACTTCCCTACACTTCCATTATAAGAAGCAAAAATAAACGTTAATACAAATCCGCCGCCAAGAAGATATATTGAAATTGGCAATAATGGTATAGAACGAACGTCACTGCTTACAACAAGGAAAAGCACTACATTGTACATTCCCCAAAGCATAGCGATATATCCAAGTTCGGAAAAAAGTTTTAGGGATCTGATATTCCTGAAAATTCCTTTTATATGGGCAATTGTTAATTGTAAAAGCCCCAGAGAAAAACAGAAAATTTGAAGGTTCTGACTTACAAGCTTTTCATCAGTTTTTGCTGTTGAAAATATCGCAAGGGAAATGTCCTGTAAAAATTTTGGGACTATTTTCACGTCAACGCCAAACCATGTACAGGTAAGCACACCCCATGCCGTGTTAAAAATACCCAACAACAACAGCATCTGCAAAGCTTGCGGTACGCCTTTTTTCGCTGTTTTTATGATACCAAACAAGGCGATAAGGGAAATGATAAGTCCGTAAGCTGCGTCCCCAAAAAGCATTCCGAAGAAAATACAGAAGAATAAAAGAAACCACGGAGAAATATCCGTTTCACGGTAACCCGGCATAATTCCAAGAAAACCGGTGATTGGATTTAAAAGACTGACTAATTTGTTGTTTTTAAGTTTTGTCGGAACTTCATTATCAGTTTCCGCAGGGTCATCTGTTGAAAAAGCCCAGTTGTTATCACTTGCAGCTTTTTTCAGGGTGTCAATCTCGTCTTTTGGAACATAACCGGTTAAGTATAAAAGTTCTGTATCAGGAGATATGCCGTCAACTTTTTCCATACTTGCCGCCGCATTGTCAAACTCAATTTCCTGTTCTGTGATTAACATTTCTTTTTTTAGAACCGGAAGACGGTCGGCAAAACCTGTTAATCTTTCATTTATCTTTTCAATACCGAGTTCAATTTCATTAATTTCTTTTAATAAGGCGGAAAGTGATTTTTCCGGCAGAACAAACGGAATAACATCGGGCAATTCCTTGTCCAATACTAAAATACGGACAGTTGTTTTATTGCTGCTGATTTTGATAAACCTGACATCTTTATCAATGGCAGAAAAAGCATCCTGTGTTATTTCATATAGAAAAACAGGTAGTCCCAAAGATTCCATTTCCCTTACGGATTCAGGGGAAAAATCTCCCCACGGACCAATACGTGTAATCTCACGTACAATATAGGCATTTCTGTCCTGCAGAGCTTTTCGCTCTTTAGCAATACCCATTATCAAATCAGGAAGATACGGTCTTGTAGAAGCTCTTACCGCATCTAATGAATACGGCTGCTGTTCTTCAGTTCCCGCAGTATCTATTATCCTGCGGCATTTAAAGAGTGAGTGCGTTTCATTACCGCCATTATCAGCTTTCTTTTTTGATTTTTTAACTTCATTTAACAATCCCGTTGCAGTTTCAATTTTAATTTTACGCTCAACTGCTTTTGAAACATTGTCGGGAAGAACTTTTTTTTCAAGATGCACTACTCCAACTTCACGCAACTTCACCAAAGCTTCATTTTGGGATTTTCCCTGTATCATGAGGCAAACTTTTTTCATGGGTACTATCATATAGCCGCCTTCCCTGTTCCGCCTTTGGCGATTTTCCCGCGGACGACAGAGGCTGTTTGCTGATCACCGAGGTAAACTTGAATCTTTTTTATATTTCCTCTTGCTTCAGGAATTTTTACTTTTTCAAAAAGATTTACACGCTGAGTAGTAATACGCAATTCGCGGTCAAGCCTTCTGCGCTGTTCTTCGACAATCTGCGCTTCAAGATCAAGCAGAAGAACTTGTCTTATTATATCTATTGCCCTGTCCAGCCAGGCAGGAGTGCGCGCAAGATCGTATTTCGCTGTTTCAAAATCAGCGCCTTCAAATACCGGAATCGAAACGCCGGCAATATTCCCATGTCCCGTTCTGAAGTTTACAATTTTTAAAGTGTTAACCGTGAAAAACCCTGTTTCGCCGAAAACTGCAATCCATGGTTTAAAAGATTCATCAAGCTTCTCCTTGGCTGAGTGCAGTTCGCTTAACCGTAAATCCGTAAGCCTTATTTCCCTCTGCAACTGCTGTTTTTTCAACATAAGAGTCGGCAGATAACGCCTGTACATTTTAAGGGAATCTTTTTGTTTCTTTAGCTCGTTTTTAGTGAGCTTAATTTTTGCCATTGCCCTACCCTAGTCTTTTTTTGGCCAAAATTTGGATATAAGTTCTGTTCTTAAACCTGTTTCTTCGGGATTGAAACAATCAGATAAAATTTCCCAGCCAAGATCAAGTGCTTTTTCCAGCGGTATATTGACAGAAAGATCCATCATTTTGGATTCAAACTGGTATCCGTATTTCAAAAGTTTTTCATCCCAGTTAGTCATGATAAAGCCCATCGCCTTTTTTTCCATAGTGTCACGGAAGGCGGAATACAGTTTTATCATGCCGTCCATAATAGCGCGGTGGTCTTCGCGAGTTTTCCCGTTAACCTGCTGTTTAAGGCGGGAAAGGGAACCAAACGGCTCAATACGTCCGTTTTTAAGATAATACTGACCTTCCGTAATATATCCGGTATTATCAGGAACAGGGTGGGTAACATCGTCGCCGGGCATTGTGGTAACACCGAGAACCGTAATTGACCCTGCTGTTTCAAAGTCTACGGCTTTTTCATAACGGCTTGCGAGCTGGCTGTAAAGGTCACCTGGATAGCCGCGGTTTGACGGAACCTGTTCCTGTATAATCGAGATTTCTTTCATGGCATCGGCAAAGTTTGTCATGTCCGTAAGAAGCACAAGCACGTCCTTGCCCTGCAAAGCAAACTGCTCGGCGACAGCAAGGGACATATCAGGTATCATAAGACACTCAACGGTCGGGTCGCTTGCTGTGTGAATAAACATTACAGTACGAGCCAACGCTCCGCCGTCTTCCAGCGTATCCTTAAAATAAAGGTAGTTGTCGTATTTAAGTCCCATTCCTCCAAGAACGATTACGTCAACTTCAGCCTGCATGGCTATGCGTGCAAGCAGTTCGTTATACGGCTCTCCAGAGACAGAAAAAATCGGAAGTTTCTGCGATACAACAAGAGTATTAAAAAGATCAATCATAGGAATACCTGTACGGATCATCTTCCTCGGTATGATACGCTGAGAAGGATTAACCGACGGACCGCCGATTGGTATCATGTTTTCGCTTAACTCGGGGCCTTTGTCGCGCGGTTTACCTGAACCGGAAAATACCCTGCCCATAAGGTTTTCGGAAAACGGAACCTGCATTGGGCGTCCGAGAAAACGGACTGTGTCGCCTGTTGAGATACCGCGTCCGCCCGCGAATACTTGCAACGCGACAGTATCACCTTGCAGACGGTTTACCTCAGCAAGCGAGGTGCCAAATACTGTATCTACTTCGGCAAGGTCCCCGTAACGGATTCCGTCAGCCTTTACTGTAATAACGCTTCCCGTTATCGATTCAATTTTGCTATATACTTTATTCATGTTAACCTCTTTGCACTATGCAAGGTATTTTTCGGCAGCTTTATCAATGCCTTTTGACTGTTCACTTAGGGCTTTTGCAATTTCCGCTTCCAGTTTTTCAAAACGCTCGCTCTTCCATTCCGAGCCGTTGTAATCAAGGAATTTCTGCCTGAGCCTGTTAAACCACGACCTAGCTTCGTTCTTATCCTGAAATTCAAAGACAGCAGCCAACACGCCAATAAGTTTAGAAAACATATAAATTTGCCGTTCAGGTTTTACTGCAGCGTCTACCGCATCAAACGAGTTTTGCTGGAAGTATACGGAGTCAATAAGTTCGCCCTTTAGGTAAATAATAAAGTCATCAATACTTGTTCCTTCCTCGCCTACTACTTTCATCATCTGTTCAACTTCAGAACCGCGGCGCAAAAAATTGTGAGCGTAACCTACTTTTTCACTGTCAATTATTCCTTTGTATTTTGACCATGAATCCAGCGGGTGAATTGCGGGGAACTTGCGCGCATCAGATCTTTCGCGCGAAAGCCCATGGAATGCACCGACTACTTTCAATGTCGCCTGCGTTACAGGCTCCTCAAAGTTACCGCCTGCAGGGCTTACCGTTCCGCCTATTGTTACGGAACCAAGACTTCCATCCTTGAGTCTGACAATACCGGCTCTTTCGTAGAAACTGGCGATTGTGGATTCCATATATGCCGGGAACGCTTCTTCACCGGGGATTTCTTCAAGACGCCCTGACATTTCGCGCATTGCCTGCGCCCAACGGCTTGTAGAATCGGCAAGAAGGAGAACATTAAGCCCCATTTGCCTGT
>Ga0268262_10003766_pt1 | contig 16141 bp, 17 predicted proteins | sample TergutNc150P3_FD_190354 | JGI IMG/M metagenome (GOLD analysis project Ga0268262, IMG submission 190354) | Nasutitermes corniger P3 segment gut microbial community from laboratory colony in Florida, USA - Nc150 P3 (SPAdes) (version 2) | ecosystem: Host-associated > Arthropoda: Insects >... | reverse complement strand
AAATAATGCCAAATTCCAAAAGTTTTTTCTTATGGCTGGTATAAATAGAAACGCTATCAAACACAGCATCCACCGCAACATTAGCCAATCTTTTCTGCTCGTCCAGCGGAATACCCAGTTTCTCGAATGTTTCCAAAAGCTCAGGGTCAACATCTTTTATATCTGCGTGTTCTTTTTTATTTTTCGGTGCGCTGTAATAAACTATGTCCTGCAAATTTATCGGCGAAAATTTTAATTCACCCCAAACAGGCGGTTCCATGCTCTGCAATTTTTCGTAGCTATTCAAACGGAATTTCAGCAAAAACTCCGGCTCCTTGCGGATGGCACTCGCGCGACGTATCACCTCTTCCGAAAGCCCTTTCTCAAACGCTTCTGTTTCTACATCGGTTACAAAGCCGTATTTGTAGGGTTTGATTTTAAGAGAGTCCATGGGTTGGGAAAAATATAGAGTTACTGGACTTTGGCATAGTTTTGCATTGCTAATTTACTAACATCTTCAATAGACATATTTTCAAACTTTTTCACGAAGTCTTGTCGCCATTTTGTGTAATCAAACGGTTCTCTGAGAATTAGCGTGACAAAACGCTCTGCCTCCATTAAGCCTAATTTCTCTTTCAGAATTTTCATTCCAGAATCTCGCAAAACAGTATCTGCAAGCATATCTACTCCTCCATTTCTTCTATGAAAGTTACAGGATTCATTATCTTAATCTCGCTAATTTTTTTATTGTAAAGCTGTTTATCCGTGGTTATAAGAAAATCGCATTTGGAATAAATAGCGCAGGCAATATGCAAAGAATCCATTACTCTTAATCCCAAATTCCGCAAGTCTTTTGCTTTTGACAATATAAATTCATTTTCTTCGCAATGAATTTTTGCGATTTCTTTCCAATCTAAAATGGCATTTCGTTTGTCTTCAAATGGATTTTGATTATTTTCCATTTCTAAAACATAAGACCAAACAAGTTCATAAATGCCAGATATAATTTGTATTTGTATAAATTGTTTAGCCTCAGTTTCCAACCTAATTCTAAGTTGGTTTTGTTCGTCAAAAGGACGGTTGAAACTACAATTGTCTAAATAAATTCTCATTTCAATGTAATATAGTAAAAGCTAACCCTTTGCTCTTGCCATTCGGCGAACTTGTACTCGTAGTTCATGTATAGGCGGTAGGTGTAGCCAGCAAAACCGACACTGATAAGGGATTATAACTCCCAAAATTTTCTATATTCACAATATGCGTTACGGTAAAATTTCCTCCTATCAAACTGGTGTTGTTGTTCCTCTGTTTTCTTTGCACTCCAAAGAGAGTATTGGGATAGGCGAGTTTTTGGATCTTGTTCCTTTTGGGCAATGGGCAAAAAAATGCGGACTGGATTTAATTCAGCTTTTGCCGGTGAACGATACTGGCGAGGAATCCAGCCCTTACAGCGCGAGGAGTGCCTTTGCCCTTAATCCGGTTTATATACGCCTGCAAGAAATAGAGGGCGCAGATGAGATTTTAGGGGATGAGCTTGTTAAACATAATAAGAAATTCACCAAAAAAAAACGCATTCCATACCTAGAGGTAGTTCGTTATAAACGCAAAGCCTTGCGGATGATTTTTGATGAAAAAAAGAAAGATATCTTAGCAAATGGGCGTTTTAAGGAATGGATTGACCAAAATCACTGGCTTCGCCCTTATGCAGTATTTTGCGCTCTCAAGGCAGAAAACCATGAAGCCCCATGGGAAAAATGGACAAAAAAAGAAAAACCCAAAGAAAGTGATGTTGTATTTCAAGAATGGATGCAATGGATTGCGGAAGAACAATTTTTAAAAGCTATTGGAGAACTCAATAATCTAGGTATTCGCTTAAAAGGCGATATCCCCATCTTGATAAATGAAGACAGTGCAGATGTTTGGCACTGCCCACAATTCTTTAGCCTTGAGAATCGTGCGGGTGCTCCTCCAGATATGTTCTGCTATAGCGGTCAGAACTGGGCTTTTCCAACTTACAAATGGGATAACCTTGAAAAAGAGGATTTTAGTTGGTGGCGTGATAGAATCAAACATGCTGCAAAATTTTACCATGCCTACCGCATAGACCATGTTTTGGGATTTTTCCGTATATGGGTTGTACCAGAAATGGAGCAAACCGGTATTTTAGGGCATTTTGTTCCCTCTGTTCCAATTTACATGGATGAAATTTTGCAAACCGGCATTCCAAGAGAAACCGTGCATTATTTAACCACACCGAATTTTGGCGAAGAACAGCTCAAAAATTGGTTCGGTTTTGCTACGGAAGATGTTAAGCAAAAATATTTTGAACATCTGCACGACGACCGCTATATTTTGCACCATAAATACCGTTCCGAGCGTGCAATCATATCTTTGGATGAAGAGCAATATATTAAGGATACTCTGTTGAATGCTTATTGGGACAGGATATTTGTACCGAGCAGCACCGAGGAAGTTCTTTGGCCCTATTGGTATTGGTATAACGCTCCTGTGCTGCTGACATTGCCGGAACACGAAATAAATATTATCAAAAACATAATGAAAGACAATGAGGCAAAGCAAGAGGATTTGTGGGGTGAAAATGGCCGTAAACTTTTAAGCGTTCTTGCCAAAGAAGCCGATATGCTTGTGTGCGCAGAAGACTTGGGCGCTGTTCCAAACTGCGTTCCGAATGTTTTGCAGGATTTGGGAATTTTGGCTCTTAGGGTGGAGCGGTGGAGCCGCAACTGGAAACAACCGGAAAGCCCTTACATTCCGTTTTCACAGTATCCTCGCCTTTCTGTTTGCACCACCAGCAACCATGATTCTTCCACGCTTTTGGGGCTTTGGAACGAGCATGATTTTGACAGGGATTTTTATTGGAAGCACATTGGGCAGAGTGACCGCCCTCCTACGGTTTTATCAGAAGAGCATGTAAAGTTGATAATTGAAAACTTATTCAGCTCCAATAGTTTGTTAGCCATTTTGCCGCTTCAAGACTTTATGGCTCTTTCGCAAAAATTCATTCCTAAAAACCCAGATGTTGACAGGATAAACACTCCCGGTACCGTTAGCACTGAAAACTGGAGTTGGAGAATGCCTTGCCTGCTGGAAGAATTGCTAGATGAAACGGAATTGAATAAGCGCATTGAGGAATTGGCAAATATCAGGAAGAGCAGGAGTTTGCAATAAAAACCTCAAAGTCATAATCATAATCATTTTGCCCGTCTTTTAAATTGCTCACGCTGCTGATTTTGCGAAAGCCTTTCTCAAATTCAGGCATAAATGTGTTGCCCTCAAAAATTCCATGCACCCTTGTTATGTAGAGTTTTTGGCAAAACGGCAGAGCCTCTTTGTAAACTTCCGCGCCACCTATAATAAAACATTCGTCCGTGCCAGTTTCTCGTGCAATTTCAAAGGCTTCATTTAATGAATGCGCAACCTTCAAATTTTCTGCTCCCGCAAAATTGGCATTTCTCGTGAGAACTATATTCGTTCTGCCGGGCAACACTTTACCGATGCTTTCAAAATTTTTCCGTCCCATTATTATAGGATGGTCAAGAGTTGTTTTTTTAAAAAAACGCAAATCCGCAGGCAAATGCCAGGGTAGTTTATTGTCTTTTCCTATTAAGCCATTTTCGGCAACGGCGGCAATTAAAGAAATCAACACAGGCTAAAACTTAACCGATGAGCTTATCCCAAAGCCCGGATTGTTGTGCCCTTCCGTTATGGCATAGCTCAACCAAAATGCCAAATCCACGCCTGCCGTTGGGTAGAGATAACCCGTAGGGGCAATTAAAAACCAATCATCTAAATCATCGCCTGGTTTATGCCATTCAAAACCAAGCCCCACGCTGAATTTCTTAAGGAAGGAATAAGCCGGTTCTATGTAAATGAGGCGTTCATCGGAGGCATAAGTATCTTCAATGGTTATTGGAACGGAACTTTCTACGGAATCGGCTAATAAAGCCCAGTAGCACGTGCTTGCCAAACTGAAATCCTTATAATTTAAACTCGGTTCAACAGTGAATGTATTCACCAAATTTCCATGGCTTGGATGTAACCCGTAAATGCCGCGAAGCGCATAATTAAAATCTGTGTAGCTGCGCGAGTAATTTGCATCTACACCAACCGTATAGCGATGGCTACGTCCGCCGCCTTTTATCAGGTCCAGCATTGGAGCCATAGTTAACTTATTATTGACCTGGTCTAAGCCCGGAATGGCAAGCGCATAACTTGCGACAATCCTGCCGGATTTATCGTTTGCATCACTTGCACCAATATAAACATAGCCATCGTTTCCAAGCCTAGCACCTAAGCCGCGCATTCCCTGAGTTGTTAGAATAGCGGCGTAGTTATCAGGATTGCGCCAGAAATAGTAATTAAAACTGCCAAAGGAATAAGAAAGGTCGCCAAAGATAAATGTTAAACCTCTGCTGACTGTCCATTCCAGAGAAATTCCGTCAAATTCAAAGGGGGTCCATCGGTCGGAGCCTATGGGGGTGGCTTCTTCTCTGTGGCGAATCCTTGAAAATTCGGTTGAGTCTCCTGATTTTGCATAGGAGCTTTTGGAAGCTGTACCCACGACTACACGCACATTCTCGTCCATATCAATATTCATTTTTAGCCGAAGGTCGTGATTTGCGGCATTATTGACTTTAAAATCCTTTTCAAGGTAATTTCCGTAATCGGCATCCAAAGTTCCTTCAAAAGAAACATCCGCAGCAAGAACCGCTCCGCATAAAAGCATTAGTGCAATGGGTAAAAAACGCATGGGGTTAATGTAGAAATTTCGCTACGTAGTTTATTAGCATTTATTATATTTACCAAACCATGTCTATTCTTAACAAAACTTGGATTTATGCGGTCATTGTTATTTTTGCGTTTGCTTTGGACCAAATTACCAAGTTCTGGGCAGGTTCACATTATCTCGGTTGGAGCGTGCCTATTATAGGAGACCTTCTTCGCTTTACGCTTGTGTATAACGAAAACGCCGCTTTTTCCATGAAACCGCAAAGCATTCTGCCCTGGCTTTCGCCAACGGTATTCTTTGGAACGCTTACAGTTGTCGCTTGCGTAGGGGCAATTTATTTTTTCAGAGGCTTGCATAAAAAAGACTATATGTCCAGGCTTGGGATTGTTCTGATAATTTCCGGTGCGCTTGGGAATTTTTGCGACCGCATTCGCATCGGCAAGGTTGTTGATTTTATAGATGTGGATTTTCCAGATATAATTTATGAGCGCTGGCCCACATTCAATTTGGCAGACTCCTGGGTCACCATAGGGATTGCGTTGCTTTTTATAAGTAGCTTAGTGCACAAGAAGCGACAAAGCTAATGCCTGCCAAACCGCCTCGTTCTTCTGGGTGGCTGGTCATCTCCTTTGAAAGGTCTTCTGTCCCTTTTGTGGCTATCTTTGCTGCCTCTATCAAAATATTCACTACGTTCGCGTTCGGGAGGCTTATCGGTCATCAGCCTTATTTTGGATGGACGGTTTTTTATGGTCATTCTGCGAAGAATGTTCAGAACTTCATCCGGCATGGCTTCGGGTAAATCCACGGTGCTGAATTTTTCAAAGAGCTTTATGTGCCCTATGTATTTTGACTCCAGATTTGCTTCGTTTGCAATGGCTCCAACTATGTCTCTTGGGGAAACATTGTCCATTCTGCCTACACCGAGATAATAACGCTCCATTCCGCTTTCCGGAGATTCCATATCGCTAAAGCTGCCATCCCTGTGCCCCCTATCCGAACCCCTACTTCTTCTATCGGATTTCTCATGCCCCCTGTCCCTTTTATGCGAAACGTCTGCTTCCAAAGGTTCCATTTTTGGAAAAAGAGGCTGCTCTTCTTGGTTCATATAGGCAAGGGCGGCGGCAATATCCGCGATGTCCATGGCTTGTTCCATAGCCAAGTCTTCTATTAAATCCCTAAAATCCTTTAAACCGCTCTGCTCTTGAACTGTTTTCGTGATTTCTTCCTTGAATTTGGCTACCCTTTTATTGCTGATTTGCTCACCGGTAGGCAAATTCATCTTTTCAATTTTCTGGCGAGTTTCCTTTTCTATCATCGTGAGCAAACGAGTTTCCCTTGGGGTAACAAACAATATGGCATTGCCATCTCTGCCGGCGCGCCCCGTGCGCCCTATGCGGTGAACGTAAGATTCGGTATCATAAGGAATATCGTAGTTCAGAACATGGGTTATTCTGTCCACATCCAAACCGCGAGCAGCGACGTCCGTTGCGACCACAATATCTATTTTGCCCTCTTTAAGGCGGTTTAACGTGCGCTCTCTCAGGCTCTGTGCCAAATCTCCAGAAAGAGGAACCGCATCAAAACCCCTTGCTTCCAAACGTTCCGCTACTTCTGCAGTTTCCTGTTTGGTGCGCACAAAAATCAGCATTCCCTCAAATTCTTCGTTTTCCAAAACTCTCGTCAAGGCTTCCATTTTATGCTCTTGGCGAACCGGCAAATAACGTTGGCGAGTTTTTTCCACGGTTGTCGTTTTGCCTGTTATTCTTATAGTTTCGTATTTGCCGAGGTATGTAGCTACAATTCTTTGCACGGCAGCGGGCATTGTTGCGCTGAACAAAGCTCTTTGCGCTCCTTCTGGCGTTGCCTCTAAAATGTATTCCACATCTTCTTGAAAACCCATATCTAGCATTTCGTCCGCTTCGTCCAATATTAAGGCTTGTATTCCAGAGAGGTCTATGGTTTTGCGCTCCAAGTGGTCTATTAAGCGACCCGGTGTTGCAACTATAACCTGCGCTTTGCGTTTTAAAGCACGGAGCTGAATGCCCATATCTTGCCCGCCATAAACAGGCACAACGTGAAAATCCTTCATAAATGCCGAGTATTTTTTAATCGCTTCCGAAACTTGAATGGCAAGTTCTCTAGTTGGCGTTAAAACCAGTATAGCTGGATTTTTGCCGTCAAAATCAAGGCGTGAGAGCAATGGCAGAGTAAAAGCGGCTGTTTTGCCTGTTCCCGTTTGTGCTGTACCCAGTAGATTTTTGCCCGATAAAAGCAAAGGTATTGTCTGTGCTTGTATTGGAGTTGGATTTTCGTAGCCTATTTTTTGAATAGCTTGCATTATATTTTGGGATAACCCCAAATCAGCGAATGTACATTCGCCCTCGGATTTTTCTTCCACTTCGCTCATCGTTTTGCCCATCTATCCTGCTCTCGCAAAACCCTTGCGCTATGTGGATAGAATTTCCTTGGGAGCAAATATAGCAATATTTGCTAAAAATGTCAAGGGGTAGGGCTTGTGCCTTCTTCTTTCTTTGCTGCCTCGGCTGCGTCAATTTTATCCTTTATCGCTTGAAGCTGGGCATCTTTTTCTTTCTTCGCCGCTGCTTCCCGTTCAGCTACGTTCTTTTTAACCTCTGTAAGTACATCGTACCTGTAAGGTTTTTTTGTATCTGAAGCTGCTTTTTCTTCTTCCTTTTCCGTTTTTTTGCTATTATTCGCAATATTCATGCGTATAATTTGGTCGGTTATGCTTAAACGAGCAGCCGGACCGGATTTTGAAGCAGAGCTTGAGTTAGCGGAACTACCCTCGTCCTTAAAGAAATCGTCCTGCTTTTTTTGCAAAGCAGACCGGATTTGCGGGGTTATCGCCTTGTTGTCATAGTATTTATACATCAAATCTTCGCTAATTGGTGAATTAGCAGAGCCGAAAAGTGAACTTATAGCCATAATATACCTCTTTTCTATTTATCGGCATAAAAATAGAAAAACTTTAGCATTTTTTGATTAATTATTATTTACTACATTAAACTCATGAAAGTTTCCATTTTAGGGGCGGGTGGCTGGGGGCTTGCACTTGGCATAGTATTGCACAGAAACGGGCACAGCGTTGTTTTTTGGACCCCTTCTGCGCAAGAGGCAGAACTTTTGGCAAAGGAAAGGGAATATAAAGACAAATTGCCGGAAGTGGAGCTTCCGCCTGAGTTTAAATATTTAACAGATATGGCAAAAGCAACGGAAAATGCAGATATGATTATTTTTGCCGTGCCGAGCCAGTTTATGGAAGGCACTGCTAAATTGCTCGGAGAATGCAACGCTCCTAAAAAAATACCGATAGTTGTAAACGCAACCAAAGGCATTGACGAATATTCCTTAAAAACCATGAGCGAAGTGATTTTATCAAATGTAAAATGGTTTTCCGAAGAAGAAGTCGCTACGCTCAGCGGTCCAACGCACGCGGAGGAAGTTGCGAGGGGAGTTTATTCCGCTATAGTAGCTGCAAGCAAAAATGAGGTTTGCGCAAAAATTGTTCAGGAAATTTTTAGCAATAAAACGCTAAGGGTTTATACTTCACAAGACATAATTGGCGTTGAGCTTTGCGGCAGTGTTAAAAATGTCATAGCCATTGCCAGTGGCATTATAGACGGTTTGGAAGTAGGAGTTGGCGACAATACAAAAGCGGCGCTCATAACAAGGGGGCAGGTGGAGATTTGCAGGTTGGGCGAGGCTTTAGGAGCAAATCCTCGCACATTTGCGGGACTTGCCGGCATTGGCGACCTAATTGTAACCTGTATGTCGCACCACAGCAGAAACCGCTTTGTGGGCGAGCAAATAGGCAAAGGCAAAACCTTAGATGAGGTTTTAGCGAATATGAAAATGGTGGCAGAAGGCGTTCCAACAGCACATAGTACTTATGAGCTTGCCAAAAAAAACGGGGTTGAAATGCCAATTGTAAATGCGGTTTATGAAGTGCTTTTTAAACAGAAAAATCCGCGTGATGCCATTGAGGCTTTGATGGTAAGGGAATTGAGAGCGGAGTAAATTTATTTACTATATTCGACTATATGAAAAGATTTCTTATTTTTTGCCTTTTAGCTATATGTCTTTGTTTTGCCCAGAATCCATGGATATTGGATACTTCTAGTGGAGGTACATCGCCTGCTACGCCAGAGCCAGAGGCTAAGCCTAAAGAGTCAGAGATTAAACCTAAAGCCCCTCTCTCTGTTTTTGATTCCGTGCGCGGTCATGGTTATAATCCCTTCTCAATTGCGGGAGCAGCATCTTCCGTGACAGACCTAGTTACTACCCCAAGCGATATTTACGGGAAAAAATTCTTCTATGTTTCCCCAACCGATAAGTTAGGCTACGCATCTTTTGAATTATTCGGTGGTTCTGCATTGCTCGGTTTGTCAAACCAATTTAACGAAGATGGCGAGCCTCTATTAGCCAGCTTAATTTTGGGCTATGCAACTTCAGCTTTCGGTGTAGCTTTGGAATATTCAGTAGGAAAGATGTGGACAACTGAAATACAGGGTCCTGTTACCCAGAGTAGTAGAATTACCTATCCAGGCGATAATATTGGGTTATATTTCTCCATGCCGCTCGGTTCTGCCACTACTTATGCTAATGTGAATTGGTTAACTTATGAATTGAGCGGCATCAAAGAGATTGAAGGCGCAGCAAGTGCTGATGGCTGGACTAAAATTGATTATTCAACCATAGATGCCAATGCCGGTTTGCTTGGCAATCTCGGAGCTCTGAACTATGATGTGTATTTAAATGTTGAGAGACATGGTGGCACTATGACGTCTTCTTATTTTTCGTCTATGGGAGAGAAAGTAGTTACTGATTCTTCCTATTTAGCTGTTAGCTTAAATATAAATATAGGTTATGCAGCTTTACAGAATGAAACAGCAAGAGTTATAGTTGGTTCCAATAATATGATTGGAGCTGCATTCCTAGATGAGATTGACCCTGGTGAACCTTCGTTCGCGGGTGGCAGTACAAAAGCGCTGATAATCTCTCCGAATATTCTTGGTGAAGTTATCTTTGCAAATAGTTGCTTTGCCTTTGCTGGTGCAAAACACGACATAAATTTCATATTTGAACCAGAAACCCCAAGAGATGAAAACAGTAGCGAAACTATTATATTGCAAGCAAACTTAGATAAGCTTCAAACTGGGGAAATAATGGGAACAGAAGCTTTTATAGGTATTCGTTATCAAAAACCCAATTGGGCTTTGGAAGCGCAGGTTTCTGCGAATCCGTTTAAAGCCCTTGCCGGAGACAACATTTTCGCTAACTTTGGTGGATTCATTTATTTTTAAGGAGGTTTCAATATGAAAAAGATTTTATCACTCGCTTTTATCGCCGCTGTATTTTTACTCAATTGCTCCGCAGACGGTTTTTTTACCCAGCAGGGTAATGACCCGAATACAGGTGAGCCTATTATCATAATAGAGTGGGGCAGAGTGTGCAAGGTTAACGATGACTGTTTTTCTGTAGATACAAAAGAAGATTGCGATAACAAAGATGGTGCAATAGTCGCACGGTCAGAATGTAGTGAAGTAAAAGAACTATGACCATTCCTGCTCCAGAAATCAGATTAGCAATACTTTTTGCTTCCGCTTTTGCCATATCGCTTTTTGTGGTGATAATTATAATAATGCATTCCCTCGGCAATATGGAAAACCATTTAAGGCGGATGGAACATATAATTTCAAAAGAAATCATTTTGCGTTACAATAAACAGGTTAATTATTACAAACAGCAAAAACAAAGAGCAATTGCCCAGCAGGAACGTGAAAAAAGAGCAGAAGCTCTCATCGCCATTCCTCTTGTGCGGACTATAGAGCAAAAGATGAAGGAGAGGTTGTAGGAGGCAAATTGAGATGAGCGGCACCCTCTTTGTATTCAGTGCGGCAAGCGGTGCTGGAAAAACCACGCTCATAAACAGGGTTATGCCGAATTTCCCCAATGTGGTGTATTCAGTTTCGGCAACGACGCGAAAACCTCGCGCCAATGAGATAGATGGGGTACATTATTTTTTCAAAACAGAAGAAGAATTCAAAAAGATGATTGAGCAAAATGAACTTATTGAATGGAATGAGGTTCATGGCAACTATTATGGAACGCCCAAATCTTTTGTTGAACAAAAATTAAAAGAGGGCATGGATGTAGTTTTAGACCTAGACGTTTTTGGGAAAATCAATTTTGACAAAATTTATCCGCAGGCGGTGGGTATTTTAATTTTGCCGCCTAGCATGGATGAGCTAGAAAAGAGATTAAAAGCCAGAAGCACAGAGACAGAAGAATCTTTAAAACTGAGAATGGAAAACGCGAGAAAAGAAACAGAATTTGCCACCACTCAAGGCAAATATCAGCACATCATCTATAACGGCGATTTGGAAATTGCAGTTGCGGAACTCAAAGGCATAGTGGAAAAATACAGCTCTTTCAAATCCTCTACCCAAAGCGGGTCTTGAGAATAAATCAACCGCAAAGCTTCGCAAAAAATTTTTTCGTTATTATAAGGACCAGTGCTCAAGTCTGTGTTTATGTTTGGCTTAAACAAAATCCTTTCGCTACTGCCTGCGCGATTGATTTTCAGCAACCTCTCCATATAGACAATTCGCAAAGGTTTAAGCTCTTTTAGGGTTTTGGCGTTACTCAGGTTCTTCAAAATGTATTGTTTTTCCAATTCTGGAATACGGCGAGCTTCTGTGGTAAGTTTTGTTTTTAAATTGTCGCGTATATTTTTTACAATTGCATTTTCTGCCTGTTTTTCTTGAGAAACAACTGCTACACTTGTTGTGTTTTCAGCATACTTTTCCATAAGAGATTTCAGCCTTGCCTGCAATAGCTCCGCTTCTTTGTTCAAACCTGCATTTCTGAAATATGCAATTTTTTCCTGCAAGTTTTTTCTAAGAGTTTCGCTATAAAAACTCATTTAGCCTCTCTGTTTAAAAATTCTGTGAGAATTTCCTGAAGGCGAAGCGAATTTTCGTTCATAGCCTCTGCGGCTGTTTCCTGAACCTTAACAAATGCTTCTTCAAATTTTTGCATAAATTCCCTCTGGGTATTTAACTCTTTTTCTTCGTTTGGAATCTGTGCGAGCAATTTGTCTATCGCGTGGTGGAAGGTTTCCAGACCGCTTTGGAATTCGGCTTCGTTCACCCGTATCAGCGTGGCGGTTTCTTGCAAAATTTTTATCAAATCGTTTTGCGTGTTCACAACGTTCTGCAATAATTCAGCGGTTATGGACGACGACGGTGGCGGTATGCTGATGTTTTTAACAGCTTCCACAACAGGGTTCAAATCCAGAACAACTTCCTTCGCCGGTGGGATTTCAATTTTGGGGAACTCAACTTTCTGCGGGGGCGGGATACGAATATTTTTCAGTTCCTTCAAAATTTTGTGTTGTATATATAAAAGCACCGCAATGAGGAGCAATGTAGAAGCGAGAGTGACTATTTCAAGCATATTTTATCCCAAAGGTAAAAGATTTTGCCTACTGCTAAAACCCCTCGCATACAAAGCCCATTTTTTAGAATAGAATTTGCAGATGTAAAAAGAGATTTTAGATACATAATGAAAAATTTTCAGATAATATAGATTTAAAATAGAATTGCAATCGTCATTTGCCATTATAATCTCTAAAAAGTCCCGCCTTGCGATATCCGGTATGGAATTTCTTATATCGTCAAAATGCTTTTCTTCATAATTTTGAAATGAACCTTCAATGCTAGGGAGTATTTTTGAGTAGGAATCGGCAGGGCAGTTTTTATGCCATATTTTGCGGATGCCCTCCTGTAAAAGGTCAACTCGCCCATTTAAAGTGACTACGTGTTTTTGAGCATCGCCAACCATCAAATGAACTGTATTTAGATAAAGTGCTCTTGCCAATCTTTCCCTCTCTTTTGGGTTTTTGCTTTTTTTTATATCTTCCGCACCCTTTGCTACAGCTTCAGCCGTACCTTCTAACTCAAACCTCTGTTGCCATTTTGAATGCCATTCATAAAGTCGTTCCGTAAATTTTTGTTCCAATTCAGAAAATCCCTCGTGCGCCATAAGCCATGCCGCTTGGCTCTGCGAAATATGTTCGCTATGCGGGAATTTTTCTGGATGTTGCGCCACCCATTCCAGATGTTCGGAAAGAACCGTAACAAAAGCGGCATCCATGCCACGAGCTAGTTCTGCATAGGAAAAATTATGAGGCAGATTCACAGTATTTTATTTGTTGATACCCAACAATTTCTCTATATACGTTTTAATCTCTTTTAGCCCTTCGTCTTCTAAGCTTGTATAGCGAACAACCTTTTTGTCCGAAGAAACCAAATATAGCCTTGGCACATAGCCATCGCCGTATTTTTTTCCAAGCTCTCCATTATCCTGAAAAAACGGGATGGAAGCATTTTGCTGTTCCATGAACATCAGAATATCTCTTTTGCCAACAGAGTTAACGGAAACAGCTATGCTCACCAAGCCTCTTTGTTCATATTCCTTTGCCATCTGCTGAATTCCGCCATAGCTTCTTTGGCAATGCGGGCAGAAGGGGCTAAAATAATACAGCATAAGTGGGCGGCTGCTAAACACCGAAAAAGGCATATTTGAGTCTTTTATGCCTATTAGTGAAATGTTGAAATCCATCAAGAGCGGCTTGCCAGTTGAATCCACCATATAAGTTGTCACCGGTTTTGAACTAGGCAACATCTGTGCATTGCAAAATACGCAGAATAGAACTAAAAGAAAAAGTATGCTACGCATGTATGACCTCTAAATTATAGGAATAATATAGAAAACACCTGATTAAGTCGCAGGCAAGCGGCAGCGCACCGTGCCTGCTTACGTTAGCACAATGCGCCTACATTCACCTCTCCACCAAGTGCTCAGTCCTTGACGCAACGGATGCTGAGCAGATGGTATCTACTTATACTGCTATTAGTGATGCTACCACTACTATAAGTAAATTGATATGCGGGTGAGTTAGGGTTGGTGCCCATGTCGGGAGTCCAATAATAACCTATTTGGGTGATACCTTCATACTTAGCATTCTCACAATTGATCTCGTGGCCGGTGTTGTTCCAGTAGGTACATGTTCGACGTCCGCCCGGCAGGGCAGAAAAGCCATAAGTATCCAGATTATTACTATTCCCGTTTTGCCACAAGGTTTTTGCTTTTAAATGTGCTCCAGCGGAGCTTCCTACGGAAGTTATCAGTGCGTTCCATTCGGTTGAGCGTGGTAGATGCCAGTCGGGTGGACAAGCGCCTTGGATTTTGTTTTGGGGGTTCCTTATTCTATCATGGCCGCAGACCAAGGTCATAGCAGTACTTTCATAGGTGCAATTTGAGGATACACCCACTGCCGTCGCCCAACTATGTAACCCGCCGTATGTGGTGCAGTTGGCTGCTACTCCATCGGGGCATGTTGTGCCCTTAAGATTCTCTGCCAGCCAAGTTGCGCCGTTGCCTATTTTAATCCATTTGTAAGTGTAATTTTTTCTATCGGCTGTATGATAGAAAGTGAAAGTACCTTTAGTAACGACAATATTGTTTATACAGAATTGTTGTGATGTATTATACCAATCGTTAGGACCACCGTTTTTAAGTAGTGGGTCATACCAAGCGTTGCCGCATTTGGTTAACACGACATTGTTCTGACAGCTTTGGGTTGCTGTGTTATACCATGTACCGTTGGTACATTGGGCTTCCACTACACCGTTCTCGCACCTTTGGGTTGAATTGAATATTGCTGTTCCACAGAGGTCTTCCACATTATCAGTGCCAGCTTGGCAGAATTGAGTTAATGGGTTATACCAATCGTCTCCGCACTTGCTTTCAACGACATCGTTCTCGCACCTTTGGGCTGAAGTGTATTCTAATCCACCGGCTCCGCCGCAAAGTGGTTGCACCTCATCAGTGCCAGCTTGGCAGAAATGCGTTTCGGGGTTATAGTAACTGTTTCCACATTTGTATTCCACGACATCGTTCTCGCCGCACCTTTGGGTTAACGGGTCATACGACACACCGCCACATTGGACTGGCACAACATTAGTGCCATCTTGGCAGAAATGGGTTATGGGATCGTAAATCTGATTGTTGCATTTGTTATGAACCTCATTGTCGCTGCCGCAGAATTCGGCTGAAGTGTAGGTTTCTCCGCCGCAGAGAGGTTTCACCTCAGTGCCACCTTGGCAGAATTGGTCTGAAGTGTATTCTGCTCCACCGGCTCCGCCGCAGAGTGGTTTCACCTCATCAGTGCCAGTGTCCTTTTGGCAGAATTTCGTTCTGGTATCGTAGCCTTTGCCATTACAGAGAGGCACGATTCTAGGGTTATTCTCTGACCTAGTGCAGAAGTACATTGCGGGGTTATAATCCTGACCTTTGCATTTCACATAAGGCTTATTGTCGTCGCAGAATTGTGTTGAAATATTGTAAGGCTCGCCGCCGCATTTGTCATGAACATCATTGTCGCTGCCGCAGAATTCGGCTGAAGAGTATTCTACTCCGCCAGCTCCGCCGCAGAGTGGTTTCACCTCATTAGTGCCAGTGTCCTTTTGACAGAATTTCGTTCTGGTATCGTAGCCTTTGCCGCCGCAAAGAGGCACGATTTGAGGGTTATTTCCTGACCTAGTGCAGAATTTCTCTGCAGGGTCATACCAACCGTTGCCGCATTTGTTTTTTACAACATCGCCCTCGCATTTCAGATTGGGGTTAGAGGCATCATACCACTTGTTGCCACATGGGTCTTTCACTACATTGTCCTCGCATTTTTGAGTTAAAGCGAAAGTTTTTCCACCGCAGAGGTCTTCCACCTTAGTGCCCTCTTGACAGAATTGGTCTGAAGTGAATGTTGCTGTTCCACCGCAGAGTGGTTTCACATCAGTGCCACCTTGGCAGAATTGCGTTGCGGGGTCATACCAACCGTCGTTGCCGCATTTGTTTTTTACAACATCGCCCTCGCATTTCATATTGGGGTTAGAGGCATTATACCACTTGTCGCCGCAAGGGGTTTCTACGACATTGTTTTTGCACCTTTGAGTTGAAGTGAAAGTTTTTCCACCGCAGAGGTCTTCCACCTTAGTGCCCTCTTGACAGAATTGGTCTGAAGTGAATGTTGCTGTTCCACCGCAGAGTGGTTTCACATCAGTGCCACCTTGGCAGAATTGCGTTGCGGGGTCATACCAACCGTCGTTGCCGCATTTGTTTTTTACAACATCGCCCTCGCATTTCATATTGGGGTTAGAGGCATTATACCACTTGTCGCCGCAAGGGGTTTCTACGACATTGTTTTTGCACCTTTGAGTTGAAGTGAAAGTTTTTCCACCGCAGAGGTCTTCCACCTTAGTGCCCTCTTGACAGAATTGGTCTGAAGTGAATGTTGCTGTTCCACCGCAGAGTGGTTTCACATCAGTG
>Ga0268262_10003765_pt1 | contig 16142 bp, 13 predicted proteins | sample TergutNc150P3_FD_190354 | JGI IMG/M metagenome (GOLD analysis project Ga0268262, IMG submission 190354) | Nasutitermes corniger P3 segment gut microbial community from laboratory colony in Florida, USA - Nc150 P3 (SPAdes) (version 2) | ecosystem: Host-associated > Arthropoda: Insects >... | reverse complement strand
TGCCGCTTGTGCAGGGGCAGATGCAACTGGTGCAGGTGTGCTGGCATTTTCGCCAAGAACTTCAACGGCAACATCATAAGTTTTGCCTTCCAAAGTGATACGGAGTGTTTTCATAGTTTTTCCCTGGGTTAAACTTTGTGTGTATGGAGCGCGACTTTGCCTTGAATAGCCCAAGTCCAATCCAATGTGTTAAGAGGTTTAAATTTTACAACGCTAACTTGCGCACTGCCAAGAGCATACGCCGCCGCCGAGCTTATTATGGCAATAAATTGCTCATTGCTCATGCCTGGATGAATTGTTTTTGCTCCAGATGCAGAAACTGCTACCGATTGGGGCTGGGCGGCTTTTGGCTGCTCTGCAAACCCCAAAACCTTCACAATATAGCTGACAAAGCCGATAACAGCCCACAAGCCAGCCAAAACGCAAAGCACAAGCACAAATCCAAGCGACTGAAAACTCAGCAATTCTCCGATGCCGTAAGTTGAAACATTGCCATTGTGCGCTTTATATGTTTCGCCGAGCTTTACCTTTGAGAGGTTTTCTTGAACTCCCACATTGCCGACTGCCTCTTCCGTAACCTTTTTGGCTATGGCAGATTCGCTGTAGGTTTTGTAAAGAACCTGCTCGGTGCCTTCTTCGGACTTTATAACCTTTACAACAACGAGCGAATCCATTTTGCCGTCTTTGTGGGTTGCCCATTGGTAGTGCCCAATGACTTTGCCGTCTTTGTTTTTTACATCCAAAACTGCACCAAGCCCAATCTGTTGAACGGTTGGCATTGGCATAGGTTGAACGTTCGCAGGCACTGCGGGTGCTTCTGCGGCTTCATTAACTTCATTTTGTGCTTCTGGGTTCATAATGGTATAAGTCCGTGTTTTTTAGGTGGGCGCGTAGAGCGTTTGGTAATTGAGAAGCGCAAAGCAAGCGCTATGTGGCTTCTGGTTTCCGAAGGCTCTATAACATCTGTGATCATATTAGTTTCTGCAGCCTGCCAAGGGCTTGCGAATTTGCTGTGGTATTTTTCAATAAGCTCTGCTTTCTTGGCTTTAGCGGCTTCATCGCCTTTTTCGGCTTTTACAGCATCTATTTCTTTTTTATACACAACTGGAATTGCTCCCTCTGCGCCCATAACCGCAATTTCTGCGCAGGGCCAGGCATAAACAAAATCTGCTCCCATGTCTTTTGAGCACATTGCAAGGTAGGAGCCGCCATAAGCTTTGCGCATAATAACGGTAACTTTTGGAACAGTGCAAGATGCATAAGCAAAGAGCATTTTTGCGCCGTGCCTTATTATGCCGCCTCTCTCCTGTGCAAGACCAGGCATAAAGCCGGGGACATCAACCAAATTCACAACGGGAATGTTAAAGGCATTGCAAAAACGAATGAACCTAGCACCTTTGTCGGAACTGTCTATATCTAGGCAGCCAGCTTTCACAGCAGGCTGGTTTGCTATTATTCCGGCAACCATGCCTTCTATTCTGGCAAAACCAACAACTATGTTTCTGGCAAAATTTCTTTGAACTTCCAGCCACTGCCCTTTGTCTGTTATGGCTTCTATAACCTTATACACGTCAAAGCCAGCCTTGGAATCTGCTGGGATAAGCTCGTTGAGGCTTGGGTCTTTTGTTTGAGCTATTGCAGTTGGCATATTGTGCGGGGGATCCTGCATATTGTTTGAGGGCAAGAAACCGAGCAATTTTTTTGTTATGGCTACGGCATCTTTATCGTCTTCGGCAATAAAGTGAATGTTGCCGCTAATGCTCGCGTGAGCCTCGGCGGTACCGAATTGCTCAACAGGAGCCTCTTGACCAGTGGCTGCCTTTATAACGCTTGGACCGCATATATACATATCTGCATTTTTGCGAGTTTGAATTAAAAAATCTGTTAAAGCAGGGCTATATGCCGCTCCGCCAGCGCAAGGTCCGGCTATAATTGAAATTTGCGGAACAAGACCCGAAGCCTGAACATTGCGGTAAAATACCTGCCCGTAGCCACTTAGCCCCCATATACCTTCTTGAATTCTTGCGCCACCGGAATCGTTTATGCCTATTATGGGGAAGCCTAGTTCGCAAGCTTGATCTTGAATGTCGCAAATTTTTTGAGCGTGCATTTGAGAAAGGCTGCCACCGCTAACTGTGAAGTCTTGGCTGAACACCGCAACAGGGCGACCCTCAACATTGCCCACTCCGGTTATAACACCATCGCCGGGCAACCTTTTAGCCGCAGGTTTAGCTTGGTCCACGTGCATTCCAGCTTCTTGAAAGGAGTTGGAATCACATAGAGTTTCCACGCGCTCACGTGCAGATAACTGACCTTTTTCGTGACGTTTTGCAGTTTTTTCTGCACCGCCGCCGAGCTTTGCCTCGGTACGTCTAGCATTTAATTCTTCTAAAAGTTCTGGTTTTATTGGCATAATATATATATCCTAAGCTGGTGTGCAAAACTCTGTTAAAACTGAACCTGTTGATTTTGGATGCAAAAAGCCGATGTTCATATTGCCAGCGCCTTTGCGAGGAGCTTTGTCTATAAGAGCCACACCCTTAGACTCGGCATCTTTCAATTCCGCCGCTACATCGCTGCTTTGGTAAGCTACGTGGTGCAAACCGCCCCTGCCTTTGTTGCCTTCAATGAATTTTGCAACGGTGGAATCTGGGGATGTAGGCTCCAAAAGCTCAATCCAAACGCCGCCAACGTCAAAAAACGCCGTTTTAACCTTTTGATCTGCAACTTCCTCTATATGGTCTAATTTTAGACCCAATATATTCTCATAATAGGAACGAGCTTCTTCTATGGAAGGAACCGCTATGGCTATATGGTCGATTTTTTTAATCATTGTTGCACCTCTTTTGGAAACGTAGTACGAATATAGAAAAAAATTTCCCGAGCTTGCTCCAGAGGCTCGGGGTGAGGCTGCTTACTTCCAATAAAACGTATCCAGCAGATAGGCAAGCAACTCTTTTCCTTCGGTGTTTTGCGAGAGTTCTTCTACCATTGGAAGGTAGCGGCTCATTCTTTCGTTTTGCTTTTGTCCCAAAAATCTGCGTTCGCGGTCTAATTTTGCCTCGGCTCTTTGGCGAATGCGGCTTGCCAGTTCTTCTTCGCTTATGGGCGGCATTTTTATGAAATTTATTCCAAAATCCGCCGCTGTTTTTTGAATTTCAATTTCTTCAACGGGAGTTATGAGCGAAATTGAAAGGCCGCTTCTGCCAGCTCGTGCCGTTCTGCCGCTTCTATGCACATAAACCTCGTGGTCGCTTGGATGGTCATAAACAATAACGTGAGTTACGTGGGTCACATCTATGCCGCGCGCTGCAACATCCGTGCATATTAAAAGCTTCAGCTTGTTTTCCCTGAATGAACCCAAAACCAATTCCCGTTCTTTTTGCGAAATATCCCCAGAAAGAGCTTTGGCGGCAAAGCCGTAATCGTTCAGAACCTGCTCCAAATACGCCACGTCTTTTTTCATATTGCAAAAAACCATGCAACTATCAGGGTTTTCCCATTCTAGAATTTTTATCAAGAGGGAATCCTTGCCCATTGCATCGGATGCGTAGTAGCGGTGTTCCAAATTTTTTGCTATAACCTGGTCGTAAGAGAGGGAGAGAAAATCTGCGTTTGGTTTCTGAAATTCCCTTGCTAAACTTTTTACGGTTTGTGGAATTGTGGCGCTGAACATAGTGCAAGAAATATCTTTTGGCAAAAAGCGGCGCACACGCTGCATATCGGGGTAAAAACCCATGCCGAGCATTTCATCTGCCTCGTCCATAATCAAATCGCGAATGCTTCCAAAATCTATGTTGCCTCTTTGGGCGTGGTCTAAAAGCCTGCCTGGGGTGGCAACTATTATATGCACTCCGGTTCTAAGCGCGTGAATTTGGTTGTCAAAGCCAACGCCGCCAAAAATTGCGCAAGAACGAATGCCCGTGCCTTTTGAGAGCTTTTCTGCTTCGCCGTGAACCTGCAATGCCAGCTCGCGGGTGGGAACCAAAATAAGAGCCTGCGGAAAAATATGCTCCGCAACTATAACCTGCAAAAGAGGCAGCAAAAAAGCACCGGTTTTCCCAGAGCCGGTTTTAGACTGAATTAGCATATCCCTGCCTTGCAGCATATAGGGAATGGTTTTCTTTTGCACGGGCATTAGCTCGTTCCAGCCAAGCTCCCTAAGGGTAACTTGCAAATGTTCTGGCAAATTTTCAATTAAAAAATCAGGGAGCTTATTCTGCGGCTCTTTTATTTTAATTGGTATACTAAAAGGATTTTCATTTTCCATACTATCAACTCTCAACTCTCCACTCAATCAATATCCAAAACAATAGACTCATCCCTCTTTGCACCAATTGAAATCATTCCTATTTTAACGCCAGCAAGCTCGGAAATTCTGGTTAAATATTTCTGCGCATTTTTAGGCAGTTCATCCCAGGAGCGGCATTTGGAGGTTTGGCACAGCCAGCCCGGCAAAACTTCATAAACAGGCTCGCAAAGACCAACCTGAGACAAGCCGTTTGGGAAACTCTGCAATTCCTTGCCTTCCATTTTATAGTTTGTGCAAACTTTTATTTCTTTAAATGTATCTAGCACGTCTAACTTGGTTATTGCAAGATGAGTTAAGCCATTTACGGCTGCTGCCTTGCGAACAACGGGAGCGTCAAACCAGCCGCAGCGGCGCGGCCTGCCGGTTGTGGCTCCAAATTCACCGCCTATTTTGCGAAGTTCTTCACCAATTTCGTTTGAGAGTTCGGTTGGGAATGGCCCGTTTCCGACTCTTGTGGTATATGCTTTCACAACCCCTATAACCTGGTCTATTGCGGTTGGACCAACTCCAGAGCCGCAGCTTGCGGAACCGGCCACCGTGTTTGAAGAGGTGACAAATGGGTAAGTTCCGTGGTCAACATCTAAAATGGTTCCCTGAGCGCCTTCGAAAATTATCTGCTTTTTGGCTTTCAAAGCCTCGTATAAATAAGAAACAGTGTCGCAAATATAGGGTTTTAGAAGTTTTCCAAACTCCAAATATTCTTCAATAATGGGACCTGGGTTTATGGGTTCTGCTCCGAACATTTTTTCAAACTCTTCGTTTCTGAACTGAGCCAAAGCCTCTATGCGAGGCTTTAATTCTTTAATATCCAGCAAATCGCCAACCCTAACCCCAAGCCTGTTTACTTTGTCGCTATAGCAGGGTCCAATGCCTCGCCCCGTGGTTCCAATGGCAGATTTTCCGGCTTTGCTTTCTTTCAGCTTGTCGCAGGCTATATGCCAAGGTAGCACAATATGGGCGTTTTCTGCTATAAAAATGCGGTTTTCCACTGAAATACCCTTTGCTTCAAGGTCTTTTATCTCTAAAATTGCCTGCTTTGGGTCAAAAACAACGCCGTTTCCTATTATGCAAACCTTATTTTCGTGCATAATTCCGCTTGGGATTAGGTGAAAAATGAATTCCTTGTCGCCTGCTTTTACTGTATGCCCTGCGTTTGCGCCCCCCTGAAAGCGGACTATTATATCTGCATATAACGTCAAAAAATCTACGATTTTGGCCTTGCCCTCATCGCCCCATTGGGAACCCACTACTACTCTATTTGGCATAAGAAACGAAAAATACAAAAAAAATTACCTCTTCTAAATTTTTTTTTATATTTTAATGAAACATGCAAAAGGGTGATTTTATGCAAAAATATTTTATTGGCGGTTTGCTAACCGCTTCCGCGTTCATCTTTTCCCTAACTTCCTGTGGAGGTCCTTCTGAGCAAGCCAATTGGAAAGGCAAGGAGATAGGCCATATGTCATTTAGGCAAAAGGGTATTGATAACTATCGTTTTGACAATGCCATTGGCGAAGGAGCAGATTTCCAGAATGCCACCGGTACAAGCCCTGTGTTCAAAAAAGCTGAGCTTAGCCGAGCAAGATTTCAGAATGCTATGTTTGAAACCCCTAATTTTTCTGGGGCAAATCTTGCCGGTGCAATTTTTTCAAGCGCAGATATGCGAGGTGTTGATTTTTCCGATGCGAACCTCGAAGGGGCAAATCTATACAGGGCAACGCTTTTGAATAGTGAGGGAGCTATAGAAAAATCAACGAATTTTTCAGGTGCAAATCTTATGAATGCAAATCTCACCTCTATAAAGGTATCTGAGGGTCTTAGCTTTAAAAACACCGATTTAACAGGCGCAAAACTTATAGATGTGGATTTAACAGGTGCCGATTTTGGCGGAGTTGTTGCCCAAAGAACGGATTTTACCAATTCGGGGCTTGCAGGTTCCAGCTTTAAAGGAGCGCAGGTTACGGGAGCGAAGTTCGCCAAATGCAATTTAACCAATGCCAATTTTGTGAATGTTGATTTGAACAACTCAGATTTCACCGGAGCAGGTTTGCAAAGGGTAGACTTTTCCGGAGCCGATTTTGGCAATGCCAATTTCACCAGTGCGGATTTTTCGCTAACATCGTTCAGCAATGCAGATTTGAAGAAAACAAAATTGCAAAAGGCCATTTTTGCGCAAGCCACCATATCAGATATGGACTTCAACGGAATGACCATAACTGGAGTGGTATTCGATAAAAGCACCGTTAGCGGCAGCTCGTTCATACAAACAAAAATGGCGGGAGCAAGCTTTTTTGATGCCAGCGTTGACAAATGCGATTTTGTGGGCACAGATTTGAAATCCGCAATTTTTGACGGAACAGATATGAAACGCTCGCAATTCCCCAAAGCCGATTTGACAAAGGCAAATTTTGAAAATTCCACTCTGGACAGAATTATTTTCTCGGAAGCCTCCATGACTGGCGCAAAATTCGGCGGAGCAAAACTTAGCCAAGTTAGCTTTGTCAATGCCGATATTCAAAACGCAACCTTTAACGCAGACACAAAACTAGACAGGGTGGACTTCTCTGGAGCAAATTTATCTCGCTCCAAAGGAATGGAAACACTTAGGCAAGTTTCAGGAGTTATATACGATAACAGAACAAACTTTCCCTCTGGTTTTAACCCAGAGAAGGTCTTTAAAGGCGGCGGCGGCGGTGGAGGCGGCGGCGATGTAAAAAAGAAGAAAGTGGTTGAAGACGAACCTCCAGAAGACGATGCACCCAAAGCTCCTGCCATTAAAAAGAAAGGCAAGGCACCGCCTCCAGAAGAAGAGGCTCCTACCAGAAAGAGGCCACCTAAAAAGCCAAGAAATTAATGCATGCAATTCTTTGCGTAGCTTTATTTGCAGTTTTTGCGAGTGCTGGTGTCTCTCCTTGGAAATTGCAAATAAACGGCGCTAAAATCTATAGCGAAAAATTTTTAATTGAGCAATTGGATTTGCCTGTGGAAATGGATATGATTTCGCGGGAGAGGCGAAATTTCATAATTAAACTCGCAAAGGTGAATTTAGACGAATTTTATCAGAACAACGGTTATTTCAGCGAAAATATTTCTCTTTCGGTGAGCGAGGAAAAGATAGACACCGTTTTGGTGGAAAATTATGTGTTTAATGTATATGAGGGAGAAAGATACAAGTTTGGCCATGCGGAAATTGAGCTTATAGAATGTTCGGATACTCTTATAAGAGTGGAGAATCTCTCTGTTCCAAAAGGCGGGTTTTATGATCCGGAGAATATAAGCAATGACCAAAAGGCTATAAGGGATGTTTACCAGCAAAATGGCTATTTGCATATAACTATAGAACACAGGGAATACATAGACACGGCAGAAAAAAATGTGAATGTTCGCTATTTTGCAGACCCTAAAATCCAAGTTCGCATGGGGAATTTCAGAAGCGTGGTTTTTCGCTCTGGTTTGCTGCCGGGGCAAGTGGAGCCAGAAACCGGGCTTTCAGATACGCTTTGGCTGAACAGATTGTGGGAAATACATCGCGATTCCATAGTTAACGAAAAATATTTCTTTTCATTCAGAACAAAATTATTTTCAACGCAGTTGTTTTCTCAGGTTAAGCTAGAAGACTCTTTGCAAGAAAACGGGCTTTCAGATATTACCTTAACCGTTTATGAAAGAGTTCCGGGAGAAGCAAATTACCGTTTCTTTTTTGAGCAGGTTTACGGTTTTGGAATATCGCTCTCTTCTTTGCACAGAAATTTGTTCGGTTCTTTCCACGAGATGGGTATTGGAGCCATGCTTGCGGAAAATCGCCAAGAACTCTCTTTCAACTATGCTCATCCCTTGCTATTTGGCACCGGAGTGTCTTGGATACCCACAGCTATAAGATTAGATGAGAAAATATTTTTTAACCATGAAAAACTTCCTGAGCCAAGCAACCAAAATATCCTTGTTGAACGATGGGAATTGGTAAACAGGGCAAATATATCGTTTGGGCTTTCCAGCCGCATTCGCTTTAGGAACACATTTGATTTCAGGTTTTTAAAATTGATAAAATTGGAAGAGAATGATCTTTTTAAGATAAAAAATGAAATAGGCTTGGTATTTGATTTTACCGACAATAGCCACGACCCTATTTTAGGCTTTAGATTTGTTCCTGCTTTTGGCGCGGGCGGTGAATTGCAAAACGAATCTTTTCAAAAGGTTAAAAGCGTGGAAAAATTTGCGGAATTTTGGAATTTGAGCTTAGAGCACGGCTTTCATTATACAGACATATCTTCTTATTTTTATTTTCCTTTTTTCAAAAATTTGCTCAGTGCCTTTGCTTTTAGCTATGGAAATATTTTCAACAAAGCATCAGAAGACGATGCGCAAACTTTTTATCAGGGCGGCAGCAGAACCTTGCGCGGCTATGCTTTTAGAAGCGTGTTTCCATACATAATAACTGAAAAATACGATGCGAAAAAAGATACAACGGTAGAAATTAAAACTGGCGGGCTTTCGCCAACTTATTACAGAATAAACGAGGAATTGAGAGTGATTCCGCCTTGGAGCGCGCTTCGCAGTTTTCAGCTTGTGCAATTCACAGACTGGGCTCGCATAAGAGATTCGGACGAGTCTTATAAAATAGCCCAGGAAATGTCTATGGGGCTAGGACTCCGCTATAAATGGCAATTTTTAACAATAAGACTGGACTATGCCCTTAAAACGACATTCAACGACTTTAAGCCAGATAGATTCAACCTTTCGCGATTGGTGTTTGACTTATCGCAGGCGATATAGATTTTTATATTTATCAATGATGTTTATGAATATTGCTAAAATTATGCTTTTTTGCGTAGCGCTCGCCTTTGCCGAGAATTCATTGCGCGGTTTTGCATACAATCTATACGAAACTCCAGGGGCAGCTCCAACCATTGCGGATATTTTGCAAAAGCCAAGCGATATATATGGGCATAATTTCATCTATGTTTCCCCAGCCTCTGGCTCCGGTTACTCGGCTTTCGATTTGGTGGGCGGTTCCGCGCTTCTGGGCTTTGACCAATCTTTAATGCTGGGATACGCCAAAAACTTTTACGGGCTTCTTTTAAGGATTTCTCCTCACCAATTTTGCTATCGTAAAAATGAAGACAACTATGAATGTTTATCAAACGAAAATAAAAATTACATCGGCTTGAATTTCTCCGTGCCATTGGGAAATTCAATTCTTTACGCATATACTAGCAGAACCACCACAGATAAATATAATGATGACAACGATGAAGATATTATTATCTATAAAGACGAGTCGTCTTTTAAAGAATTATATGTTGGAATAACGGGTGGCAATATGCTGATTTGGGATTTTAAATTTGGCTTTGATCGCCGCAAAACATCTTTTTCTGGATATGGATATGAAAAATATGATTTCATTCCTTATGAATTCAATGATGCTTACTATTTAACAGACGCAAAACTTATATTTAACTTTGGTTATAAAATTATGCAAAACGATAGACTCAAATTTATTGTTGGCTCAAACAATGGACTTTATTGTAAATATTCTTCCTATTCTTATTATGATTTTGGCATGTATAATTTACAAGCAATAATTTCTCCAAATTTTTTAGGCGAAGCTGTTTTAACAGAACATTTGCTTATTTTTGCGGGTGCTAGGTACAGTGTTTTTTCAGAGATGTTTTTGTTTACTGAAGGTTATTACCATAACAAGGAAATAGAAACGTTTGGCATAGCAAACTTTGGTTCAGAGGCTTATTTGGGTTTGCGTTATGAGCGTAAAAATTGGGCTGTTGAAACTCGCTTGCAAAGCGATGCGTTTGGAGAAATTCTCAGCGGAAACAACCCTTTTGCTAGCTTGGGCGTTTTCTTCTTTTTTCAACCATAGAGGCTATGATGGGGAATATGGCTATATGAGCCAGAACATTGCTTAAAATGCCTATAACCGTTACCACGCCAAGGTTTTTCAAACCCGGATGCGAAGAAAAGCATACGCTTGAAAAAGCCGCAATTGGTATGAGATAGGAAATAATCACCGTTCCTCCGGTTTTTATGCAAACGAATTTTAGCGATCCGGTTCCTTCGTCCCAAAATCTTTGCCAAAAGAACAATGAACCGTCTATTGAAATGCCTATTAAAAAAGGCAGGGCTAAAATGCTATAAACGGTTAAATGGATGTTTAACAAGCACAGAATTCCAAAAAACCACAAAAATCCAACAGCAGGCGATACCAAAATCAAAAATATGTGGTTCCTCAAATTCTTGAATATTAAAAGCCAGAGCAGAATAGCCATGCAGCCAAACATTGTGCATCTGCGGAGCTTTGGCAGGCTCAACTCCATAAGCTCTGCACGGATTATGGGGTTTCCGGTACTTGCAAGATGTTTGCCTAAAATGGAAATATTATTTACGCTTTTTGCAAATTTGCGGCACTCAAGCCCGTCATCAATATCAAAAGCCGGGAAAATGAAACCGAATTCCCCTATATCTCCATTTTTGCCTAAAAATTTTGAATTATAGCTATCTGGAAAATCTGCCGTTTCCACGGGTTCTAAATTCCAGCTTTCTACAATTTTGTTCGCATTTGCCGAGTCGCTGCCGGCAAGTGTTTTTAAAATTTCCGGCGTTAAGGCACTTTTGATTTCTCTCAAAATTCTCAATTTTTTATCTTGCTCGCGAGGCAAAAGGCTTGCATACGTAACCCAGTCTATATTAGGATAATTGTCCACAGCCGTTTCTGCGTGCTTTGCGCTTGGAAAAATAACAATAACCGGTTCTGCTTTGTATTCTCCTATGTCTTTCAGAGTTTTGTACACAGACTCAGATGGTTTTGCAAACTCTGTTTTTGAAAAGCGATATTCCATTTTCGGAAAAATTCCATGCAAAATAATAGCTATGGTGCCAATTAAAATAGCGGCTATATATTTTTTGCTTATATTCAAAGGTTCTCTGGGAAAATCAGAAAACTTAAAAGTTATTTTTGCAAACAGTGGAAAGTTGTGTTTTTTTTGCAAAAATATTAGTATGGCTGGAAGCACTGCGCTTATGGCAAACCAGTCAAATAAAATTCCAAGCCCTCCTGCAATCCCAAGCTCCTTTATTCCCTGCAATGGAATGGAAAACAGGCAAAAGAGCATTGAAGAACTTATAAAGGCGCTAACAGTAAAAGGCTGCCCTATGCCAAGTATAGTGCTTTCCAGAGCGAGTTTAACGCTTAATCCTTTTTGCATTTCTTCGGTGTATCTTGAGAGCAAATGAGTGGCGTTTCGCCCCCCAAGCCCTGGTATTATCAAACCTAGTATTATTGTGAGTATGTTTATTCTGCCGAATAAAATTGCGACCGCTGCGAATGTCCATAGTGTAGCCATAGCCAGGCACAAGGCAGTAATTATGGATATGGCTGGTATTTTGAAACAGAAGAAAACGAATATGGCAAATAACACAGCCGCAGAAATAAATGCCAAAGTTCTTGTTTCCGATAGCAAAGTTCTGCTATTTGCCAAAAAATCGTAAACCGCTCCTCCATAGCTCACTTTTATATTTTTTTGCTTGCCAAGTGAATCAACTTTTGCCTCTGCAAGACTACGCAGTTTTCTCATATCTGGCAGGCTTGAATTATTTTTTGCAGGATAAATTTCCAGAACTCGCACCGTTCCGTCTGCACTGCCTCTAAAGTCTTTTAATTTTTGCAAATATTTCTGCTCAATGTCTTCCAAATGAAAAGACGGATCGCTTGAAGCGGAAGTGTCATTTACCAACTCAACTATAAAAGGATTTAATTTTTCTTTTTGCTTGGCTACAAGGCCTTTAATTCTGTCTCTGATGGTTTCCAAATCTTGGAGATTTATATATAGCAATTTATGTTCTCTGTAAAAATCTGCCTCCGTGCGGTATTCTGCCAAATTCACCAAAGGGCTTTGCTCCAAAGATGCTGCTAGGTTTGCAATAAAAGCCGCATTAGCCGCGCTATCTTGAGATTCAGAGAGAATCATCAAAGTTTGCCAGCCACCGAACTCTTTATACACCTTGTCTTGCACGGTTATTGCGGAATGACCTTTTGGAAGCAAATCTGCCATATCCAGTTCCCAGCGCAAGCTTGAAACCGGATATACGCACAAAGCAGACACGGCAAGAGCAAAAAATATTGTCAATTTCGGTGCCTTTTGCAGAAAGAGCAAAAATCTTGTTATTAGAGAAAACATTTGTAAATTCCAAATTTAGTAAATGAAAAAAATTTTTGTTTTTATTTTTCTTTTTGCTTTTTGCGCGAGGGCACAAGAGGCAAGCCAAGATACATCCATTGTGAACGTAGAGCATAAAAGACCATTTTTGACCCTTGTGTCTTGGCCCTTTGTGCATATAATACAGCCTGCCGTTGAATTTATGATATACCCTGTGATACCGCCGTTAATATATGTATCAAGGGAAGACTTAATAGAAAGGGGGGCAAATCTCATAACTTATGGCGAAAAAAAACAGATAACATTTTATCCTATGATAAATGCGCGTTTGGGTAATTCTGCCAACATAGGCTTTGCATACTGGCATAAGGAGCTTTTTCTTGACAACGATAATTTGTTTTTTTCTCCGCATCGCTATATTAACGCAGATTGGGACGTGGCGGTGAGTTATAAAAAAAATAAAATCTTGGGTTCTTCTTTTTACTCTAGATTTAGTTCGAATTATAAGGAATATGGGAACAGCTCATTTAGAAACCCGAAGAGAACTTCATATTCCTTTGCAGATAGTTCTTTTAGTTTAAATTCCGGTTTAGGGTTTAATCTGGTTGGGTCTTGGGACTTAGAATTTGGCTTATCTGGCAATTTTTACAAATTTGATTTTCCCAGCCTAAAAGATACTATAATGGATGATGAATATGTTTTCAATCGTGGATTTTACAAACATTTTGAAAGTTATCCGCTAACTCTTTCTTTGCTTCACAACAGCCTTGACGAGCCTTATTCTGCAACCAAAGGCAATAAGTTTTCTTTAAGCTATTCTTATGTGCCTGTTAGCTCTTATAATGGCACAACAGACCATAATTACCACATTGCCGAAAGTCGCTTGGTACATTATTTATTGCTTGGCAATAAAAGCTATGCTATGACGGTTGCAGAGAGCAATGCAAACAGGGAGAAATTAAAGAATTTATCTTTTTCTGAAGCCATTGAAATACTAAACCCCATAAACGTAAAAGAAGTATCTGTGGACAGGCGAGTGCTTATAACGCAGTTGAAAGCCCGCTGTATTATAGAAGAAAACGAAGGCAAGGCACCGTTTGCCGCTATGAGCAGGCTAGGTGGAAATTTTCCGCTTCGCGCGTATGAAGACGGTTTTTTCACAGGAGAATTTGTCGCAGGCGTTTCAAATGAATACCGCTGGCCCATAGACCGCTACGCAGATATGCTTATTTTTAATGAATACGGAATATATGGAGACGATACCAGGCATTTATTGTCTTTTAGTTTCAGGAATTCTTATGGTTTTGGCTTTAGAGTGCGAACCCCAAAATTATTCATAAGCCGCTTTGCGCTGGCTTTCCACGGGCTGCAAGGAATATCGGTAATTCTCACTACAAGACCTGAGTACGATTAAGGGCTAATTAATTTTAGAATTTTCTAAATTTTTATCTATGTCTTCGTCAATGAATCAAGAAGAAACCATTAAAGTTTATAAAGATTTTTTGAAATCCAAAGGTTTGTTGTACACGCAGCCGCGTGAGCTTATTTTAAAAGAAGCGATGTCTGCCCATTATCATTTTTCTGCCGATGAGCTTACCTCGCAAATGCACAAAAATGGCATAAACATAAGCCGCGCCACGGTTTATAGAACGCTTGCCTCCATGAAAGAAGCCGGAATTTTAAGCTCTGTTGATTTTGGGCACGGGCACATACATTACGAAGCAAAAAAAACAAAAAAATACCACGAGCATATAACCTGCGAAAAATGCAACGCTATTTACGAAATACAAATTGAGAATTTGGCAAAAGTGATAAACAACGCTGGCACAAAAGCTAAATTCAAGCATATAGAATATGCGATTAGAATTTCTGGTGTGTGTGAAAAATGTCAGTGAGATTTTTCTATATTCATACACTATGTTTAAAAGAATCCTACTTCTCGCATTGTGTTTAATTTTAGCAACTTCTTGCGAAGAGAAAAAAACTCAAAAAGCCTCCCCCGATGGCAAGATAAATATAGTTGCCACAATTTTCCCGCTTTACGATTTTTCAAGAGCAATTGCAAAAGAACAGGCAAATATAACTATGCTCACTCCACCCGGCAGTTCCATACATTCTTATGATCCAAGCCCCGCAGATATAAGAAACATTCAAAACTCCGATATATTTTTATTCATTGGTGGTGAAAACGATGCGTGGATTGAACGTATTTTAAGTACATTAGATACCACAAAAATGAAAATCGTTCGTTTGTTTGATTTTGTTAAACTTTACGAAGAAGAAGAAAAAGAAGGAATGCAACCCGAAGAAAAAGAGAGCGATCCGTTGCTAGCAGAAGAACGTGAACAAGGCAAACTTGAAGTGGAATACGATGAGCATATTTGGACAAGCCCAAAAAATGCCGTTTTGATGATTAATGCAATTAAGGATGCGCTTTGCGAAAAAGATACCACAAATTGCGAAAAGTATAAGGAAAATTCTCAAACTTATGTTTCGCAAATAGACAGTTTATCAAAGGAACTCTCGCAAATCGTAAGTTCCGCAAAGAGAAAGCAAATTGTGGTAGCCGATAGATTCCCATTCCGCTATTTAACCGAGGAATATGGCTTGGACTATGCGGCAGCATTTTCCGGCTGTTCCGACCAATCAGATGCTACTCCCAAAACAATAGCCTTTTTAATCAACACGGTCAAGAACAATAAAGTTCCCTATATATACCACGTTGAATTGACCAACCGGAACACAGCAGAGGCGGTGGCAGAGCAAACGGGAGCGAAAATGCTTTTGTTGCATTCCTATCACAATATTTCAAAGCAAGAATTTGAAAGCGGAACAACATATTTGGATTTGCTAAAGCAGAACATAGCGAATTTAAAAACCGGACTTTTGGAAGAATAACAAGAGATGAAAATTCTCTCCTGCGTACAAGTTTGCGTAAAATACGAATCCACCGTAGCTCTCAAGGATTGCAGTTTTGAATTGGATGCAGGAAATTTCTTGGGAGTTTTTGGCGAAAACGGCTCAGGAAAATCCACTTTGCTAAAAAGCATTGCCGGGCTTGTAAAGCTGAGCAGTGGCAACATAGAATTTCACGGCATAAAAAAGAACGATATAGGCTACATGGCGCAGCAAACTAGGATTCAAAAAGATTTTCCCGCAAGCGTTTACGAAGTAGTCCTCTCCGGCACCCTTTGCAGACATTCAAGATTTTACTTTTACGGCAAAAACCATAAAAGGCAAGCGGATAAAAACCTAGAACTTCTAGGCATTGAGCAACTGAAGCGCAAATCTTTTCAGGAATTATCCGGCGGTCAAAGGCAGAGGGTTTTGCTAGCAAGAATGCTATGCGCCGAGGCAAAACTCCTGCTTTTAGACGAACCTATGACCGGTTTGGATGCGGCTTCGTCAAAGCAAATGTGCAGCATTTTGAAGGATATAAATTCAAGTGGTGCGACTATAATTATGGTTTCACATGATGTTGAGGGTACGAGTGGGCTTTGCGATAGGGTTTTGAATTTGGGGGGCGAACATGCACTGAACCGGCCCAGAAAAAAAGTATTGTAAGTTAAGACACAATATTAAGCATTAAGGAGTAGTATTATGTTTGAACCAACGAATCGCAGGCTTTACACCAAGGAATTCAAGCAGGACGCGTTGAATCT
>Ga0268262_10003764_pt1 | contig 16142 bp, 16 predicted proteins | sample TergutNc150P3_FD_190354 | JGI IMG/M metagenome (GOLD analysis project Ga0268262, IMG submission 190354) | Nasutitermes corniger P3 segment gut microbial community from laboratory colony in Florida, USA - Nc150 P3 (SPAdes) (version 2) | ecosystem: Host-associated > Arthropoda: Insects >... | reverse complement strand
CAGAGGGTTAATATGCTGTTAAAAATGTAAATCAAAAGATATCAATGATAATCTAACAAAAAATAATTCTGAAAATCTGTGAAGGGAAATAAATCTCTCTAAGAGTAATAAATTCGACAGTCTCAACAGGTCGTTAAACGCTTCGCCGCCTTCGGCGGCGTCGTTTAACGCCGGAACGTTATGTGCAAGTTTTCCTAAAATAGTTACAGGAATATTGACATAAAATTATGAATACAATAAAATACAAAATATGATACAAAAAGAATTTCCTATTTTGGAATTTGATGAAGATATAAACGCATTTATAAGACCCTCAAAGTTAATTAAGCCTATAGAACATACACCTGAAAAATGCGTTTTATGTTTTTTTTCAGAAGCAATTGAAAAAATTCTTATGGAATATCAATATAAAATCATTTTTAACTTTAGATCAGAAGGAATGAATTTCCCCTTATATGAATTGGAATATAAAGGGGAAAAAATAACTTTAATACAAGCGGCTGTTGGAGCACCTATGGCAGCAGGGCAAATAGAGGAGCTTTCAGCATTGGGCTGTAAAAAATTTATTGCCTGTGGTATGTGTGGAGTATTACAAAAAGAACTTGCTGTTGGTCATTTAATTATTCCAATAGCTGCTGTAAGAGATGAAGGTACATCCTATCACTACGTTAAACCATCAAGGGAAATTATAGCTAATGAAAATATTGTGAAAATAATTGAAAATACATTATTGGAGAAAAAGTTACCTTACATAAAGGCAAAAACATGGACAACTGATGCTTTTTACAGGGAAACAAAAGAAAAAGTTAGACAAAGAAAAAGTGAGGGATGTGTAACTGTTGAAATGGAAACTTCTGCATATATAGCTGCTTCACAATATAATAAAGTAGAATTTGGTCAAATTCTTTGTTCCGGTGATAGCCTGGCTGGAGAAGAATGGGATAAAAGAGAATATAACAAAAGAATTGGTATAAGAGAATTTGTATTAAGGCTAACACTTGATGTATGTTTAAAAATGAATGGAATTAGCAATAAGTAAAGTAGTATAAAAGGCGGGATGATAACATGATCGGTAGATTAACCATACCGATAATGTCCTTTTTGTAGCGGAAGGATTTTATTTTACCCACTCGAAATATAAGTATGGCCTAAGACTTGGAGTGTTTGCGCTGATTTCACAATTCGCTTATACTTATTTAAATAAAGGAACTTTGTTTAAATATGATCTAATTACAAATTGGAATGTAATTTTTACACTTTTTATCGGTTTTTGGATTCTATTTATTTATGAAAAAATATTTAACAAATTTGTAAAATTGATCGTAATTATATTGTTTCTTATATTGTCATGTATTGGCGATTGGATGATTATTGCTCCATTATGGATATTATTTTTTTATATTTTCAGAGATAATAGGACAAAAAGATTTGTAGTTTTCAGTATACTAACTGTATTGGAAGTGTTGTCATGTTTTATTCCGTTTATAATAATTAAAGGTGAATTGTGGCAAGTTGGTACATTTTTCGCTATTCTATTGTTACTATTGTATAATGGACAAAAGGGAAGCGATAGTCCTATTCATAAATGGGCATTTTACATTTTTTATTTCAAAAAAGGATTTGTAGCTACTCCTGTCGCCGGAGTCGTCTACAATGGACGTAGCGGCTTTGGCTTAAATCTAATGTTTGATCTAGGCTTTGCGTATAAGTGAGATAAAAATGATAAAAATGAATAAAACAGTAAAAATCGCATTGCTCGTATTTTTGTGCCTGGTTATTTTCTGGTGTATAGGATGTACAATTATAGCACTCAAAACTTATTCACAAGTTTACGGCAGGGTTGAGGATGTCAAGGATAACGAATTTACAACATACATCACCTGGAAGGAAATTGATCAGACTACTTATCCCCGTGAAGAAGTTCATTTTATTTCAGGCGGAAATAAACTTCAAGGTTTTATATATGGCGGCTCAAACAATAATGGTTTAATTGTCATTTCTAATGGAATTGGTGGTACATCTGATACTTATTTACCGCTGATTATGTATTTCGTAGATAAAGGCTGGCGCGTTTTTGGTTTTAACAATACAGGGGTTGGCGGAAGCGAAGGGGAAAGTATACGAGGTCTTACTCAATCTGTTATAGATCTTGATGCCGCGCTTTCTTTTGCAAAAAGATCAGGTAGATTTAACGGTTTGCCTGTAATGCTGGTTGGATACAGTTTGGGCGGCCATGCAGTATGTACTGTCCTTAACCTGAATCAAAATGTAAACGCTGTTGTGAGTTTTGCAGGTTTTAATAGTAGCAAAGAAATTTTTGAAGAACAAGGAGTAGCAATGGTTGGTAATATTTTCTATTTACTAACTCCTCAAATATGGGCAATAGAGAAACAACTTTTTGGCGATAAAGCAAAACTTACCGCTGTTGCCGGAATTAATAAAGCCGGTATGCCGATAATGATTGTTCATGGTTCGGATGATAAATTTATATCAGCTAAAACGAGTTCAATCTATGCTCACCGAAGTGAAATTAATAACCCCAATATGGAAATTGTATTTTTTGACGGTGAAAATGCGTTAGGACATGAACGTGTTTATGGTTCGAAAAAAGCAATAGAGTATTTGAAAAATTGGGACGCATACAAAGCAGGACATGAAAATGCTACAAAAGATCAATTGGCTGAAGAATACAATTTTGACAAAACTATAGCTAATGAACTTAATATGGAATTAATGGAACGAATAAATGTTCTTTTTAATAATGCAAAAGAAATGCACTAGGGTTGGCAGCAGGTATACAATAATGAAATGCACGAGGGCGCGAAGGAAGTTATCCGTGAAAACGAAAACCTTGAAAAAGCGACTGCGGAAATTTCATCAGGTATGAACGAAATAGCAACCGGAGCGGAACATATCAATTCGGCGGTAAATCATGTCAACGAGATAAGCGGCAGAAACCGCGAAGCTATTGATGTCGTAATAAAGGAAGTTCCGTAATTTAAGGCGGAGTAATGGAGGTTTTAGAACCCTTATGAAATTATCACAGATGTCTATTAAAAACAAAATGCTTGTTTTTTCAAGTCTTTTTTTTATGACCGTAACAGTCCTCGGAACGGCGGCGTTCTTCTTTTCAATGAGGCAGATAGTCCGTTCAAGCGCGGCGCAAAAACTGACGCAATTTGTCGAAATCAAAGTCTTTCAACTGGAAAAATCGGTCATTAAAGAAATAGCCATAGCCGTTAAAATGGCTGACTCGCCCTTGATAAAAGAGCATTTTCTAAATCCCGCAGATCAAACGCTCAAAGAACTTGCCTTTAAGGAATTTGCGGGATACGGACGGGCGTTTACCGGAAACAATATTTTTTGGGTCAGCGACATTAACAAAGAATTTTACTTTGGCGAGGATAATCATTATACCGTTGATCCCGAAAACCCCGATAACTATTGGTACAAAATGACCCTGTACGAAACGGATAAGTATAATTTTAACATCAACTACACCCCCGACTTACAAAAAACCATGCTGTGGATTAATGCCCCGGCCTTTGAAGGCGGACGCGCAATCGGCATTGTCGGGACAGGCATTGACCTTTCAGGTTTTATTGACTCATTGTATGCGGACTTTGACCCGTCCATGCCCTTCTATCTGTTCAATAAATCATCAGAGATAACAGGGGCGCGGGATCATTCTCTGGTAATCAACAAGAAAACAATAAACGATTACTTTGGGGCGGCGGGGGCTTCTATCATCAGTGCAGCCGCGCAATCTGGCAAAGTTCCGCAAACATTTTATCTCGGCAACAGCGAATATGTCGTGGGAAATATTGAAAGCCTGGACTGGTATATCGCCGCCATTCTTCCCATTACCGCCCTGGACACACTGAACAGCGGAGTAACCATATTTTTCATGGTAATGCTGGCGGTCATAGCGGTCATTCTGATTATCTCCTTTATATTTATCAGCAGCCTGCTCAAACCCATGCTCTACATGGTGCAAACGCTGGATCAAATAGCCACGGATTGGGACCTTACCAAGAGGCTTGAATTCAAGAACCATGACGAAATCGGAACAGTAGGGGAATTCTTTAACCGTACTTTTGAAAAATTCAGGGTTCTTGTAGGGACAATAAAATACAAAATCAACGGGCTTAACCATACCAGTTTTGAGCTTTCCGTCAATATGGATAAGACTTCTACAGCCGTGAAGCAAATTTCATCCAACCTTGACAAGATGGAAAACATTGTAGTCAAACAGGAAAACGGAGCGATAGTAGCAGGCGAGGCGGTAGGGGCCATTAAAACAAATATTGACAGCCTTAACAAAATGATAGAACAACAAGCCGACAGCGTAAATATGTCGTCTTCAGCCATTGAGGAAATGACAGCCAACATTCATTCGGTAACTCAGACGCTTGCTGAAAACAGTAAGAATGTCGATGTTTTGGTCGAAGCGTCCGAGAACGGCAAAACAGGGCTCCAGACCGTCGCGCAGGAAATACTGGAAATAGCTCACGATTCGGAGGGACTGCTGGAAATAAACTCGGTGATGAACAATATCGCAAGCCAGACCAACCTGCTTTCGATGAACGCGGCGATTGAAGCGGCCCATGCCGGAGAAGTCGGAAAGGGCTTTGCGGTAGTCGCCGATGAAATACGCAAACTCGCCGAGTCTTCGAGTAATCAGTCAAAAACCACCGCAGCGATGCTGAAAAAAATTAAAGCGTCCATAGACAACATTACAAAATCGTCTAACGATGTATTGGCCCGTTTTGGCGCTATAGACTCAAGCGTAAAAACAGTTTCAGAACATGAACAAAATATCCTTAAAGCGATGCAAGAGCAGGAAACCGGAGGGAAGCAAATACTGGAATCCATCAGTCTTTTAAAAGACATAACCCATTCGGTAAAAAAAGGGTCTGATGAAATGGTGCAAGCGGTGTTGTCAAGCGAATATGACATAACGTGTGCAAAATCAGTAAAAGAAGCCCTGAATTTATTCTATCAGGGTCTTGTTCCGCAGTTGATATTATTGGATTTGATAATGCCGGATATGGACGGGTGGGATACTTACGGCAGAATAAAAGCGATAGGCGGCTTACACGATACCCCGATAGCGTTTTTCACATCTTCAAACGATCCAAAAGACATAAAACACGCACGAGAAATGGGCGCGGTTGATTACATCAAGAAGCCCTATGACAAGGACGATCTGCTACACAGGGTGGGGAGAATCTTGAAGAAATGAATTTTGTATTACGGGAACAGGTTCTTGATTCAGATAGACGTATTCGCTCCAAAAAGATATCTCAAGAGCCAAGCCAGGCTGTCAGCAAAGCGGCTACCTGCCCAAGGTATTCCGCTTCCTCGCCTGAGAAGCGGGCTGGAGTGGGGCTGTCCAGATCAAGCACGCCCAGTTAAGGTCTTCCACGTACACTTTCTGAATCAAGACTTCGCCGTCTGCAGTAGTCACGCACTGTCCCCTTTGTAGTCTTATTACGGCTGTTTCGTCCACACTGAACTAGCGCTCACCGGCGCAGTTGTGGTATATGTTCCAGGCGTACCGTCAGTTGAATTCACTACGTAAAATACGTCCCGTAAGTCGCCAAAAAATGTACCCATACTATCAAAATTAGCCGCGTTAATTGTTCCTTGAAATGTTACGCTGGCAAGGTTGGGATTGTTGCCAAAAGCCCAATCACCAATATTGGCGACGCTGGCGGGTATGGTTATGCTGGTAAGGCTGGTGCAGCGGTTAAAGGCGGAACCTCCAATGCTGGTAACGCCGGCGGGTATGGTAACATTGGTAAGTTTGGCGCATGACTGAAAAGCGGCAATTCCAATGCTGGTAAAGCCAGGATTGGCGGGTAATGTAACGCTGGTAAGGTTTGTACAACGGTTAAAAGCGGAATTTCCAATGCTGGTAACGCTGTCTGGTATAATGATGCTGGTAAGGCCGGCGCAGCTTTCAAAAGCGTGGTCCTCAATGGTGATTAAGGTACTGCCGGAAAGGTCAAGACTAATGTATTTGGTGCTGTTGGCGCTAATCACATATCCAACGCTTCCGGAAGTGCTGTTACTGCCGCCGAGGTCGTTGATATTTAGCTTAATAGTATAAGCGGTGGATGGGGTATTGTCGTTTTGTGCGGACAGAAAACTACTCATGCTGGCAATGCTGGTAAATATTTGGGATTGGTTTCCGCTATTACCGGAGCCTTTAACGACCGCTACCGTTTTAGTTCCGTTTTCAATGCCGTTTTTGGTAATATTGACTGTTATATTTCCGGAAGTGGTTACTGTAACTTCCAAAGACCAATTCTGACTGTTTCCTGTCAGCGTTCCTTTGGTAGCAGAACCGGTTCCGTTGGTAACGGTAATGTCGCCCGCAGTTAAACCGGAAACAGCCGAGTTAAAAGTAAGGATGATGGCAGTTGTGTCAGTTATACTGTTCATGGTTGCGGTATAGATAATATCGCTTACATTATTACCGGAGCCTTTAACAATCGCTACTGTTTTGAGTCCGCTTTCAATGCCGCTTTTGGTAATGCTGATCCTTATATTTCCTGTGCTGGTTACGTTAACTTCCAAAGACCAATTCTGACCGCTTCCTGTCAGCGTTCCTTTGGTAACAGAACCGGTCCCGTTAGTTACGGTAATATCGCCCGCACTCAAGCCGGAAACAGGCGCGTTAAAGGTAAGGATGATGGCGGTTGTGTCAGTGATATTGTTTATGGTTGCGGTATAGGTAATATTGCTTTCATTAGCGTTATCATTGCAGGCGATAAAGCAGAATAAGACTACCGTAACAAGCGCAAAAAAGCAGAATTTGTTCTTCATGTTAAAACTCCTTTCTCTATTGACATTATTCAAACCACCGGAATATTGTTTCTTTTTGAAGTTCATGGTATTTTGTATATCACGATTGTTCCTGTTTGAAACCTGTAATGGTTTATAATTCGTACAGCAAGGAAAAAACTATAATGGGTTCTAGGCCCTTTTTAATCGTCTTTCTGACCGTTTTATTAATCTTTACAGCGTCTGTAGCGGCGCAAACCAAAGAAAACCTGTTTTATATTGATTTGCAGAAATTCCCGCTGTACATTAAAGCTGGTTTTAACCCTTCCGATGCTGTTTCACCTGATTTACAGGACGGCTCCTGGCAGATCAGAGATCAATGGTACGGAGCCGTTATACGCAGACTGGGTTTACCCGGATTGCCGAAACGCGCCTTTCTGTCGCCTTGGGGCAGACCGGAACAGGAATGGACTTTTTTACTTCCATTTACAATGGACATGTCCCTTAAAAGGAACACTGACGCGCTGATAATTCCATCTTTGTATTTGGCGACTATAGGCATCAACTGGGAAATATACTTGAATGGGACTCTGATCAAGAAGGAAATGCATTTGGACGGCGGCAGTATCGCGGAACAACACTACGAGCGCGATGTAATCGTTCCCATTAACAGCAGTCTGCTGCAAAAAGGCGGGAATATTCTTGCATTCCGCATTGTTGGAGATCCAACTGATTATACAACCGGTTTTACATATAAATTTCCTTATTATATTGCTGACTATGATTATATAATGCATAAACATAACGAGACTGCCCAAATAGTTTTAATTTCAATACTTGCCATACTGGGGGTATACCACTTTCTGTTTTTTGCCATCTCCCGCGAAAACCGCTATAGCTTGCTATGCGGTTTTTATTTCCTTTGTATAGGTTTGTATTATCTGCTGCGGACTCGCTGGATTCATCAAATTATCCCCGATACTGCCGTTGTGATGAGGTTGGAATACTTTACGCTTTATTTTGTGATACCGGCTTTTATGGCTTATACAGACAAGCTTTGCAACGCACGCTATTCTATTGTAACAAAAATGTACGGTGTTTTTTGTTTGATTCTGGCGGTATCCCAGTTGTTTTTTTCACGGACTTACGGAAGTGAAGCGGCGGCTGTCTGGGAGGCTGCGAGTATTATCGCAATAGTGTGGATTTCTATTTATAACTTTATTCTTCCAATTAATCGCGAATTGAAAAGAGGTAAAAATTTCACCGATATATTGGTTAATACTTATTCGGGGAATCTGTTAGTTGCTTTTTTAATAATCGGCATAACCTCAATTTTTGATCTTATTGATTCTGCCGCTCTGCATTATTCGTTTAATTTAACCAATTACAGTATAGTTGTTTTTGCGTTGTCGGTTACATTTATGTTATTTCGAATGTCCGTCATAAAAGACAGAGAACTTAAAGAAAAAAGCGCGCTGCTGGAAAAGGCAACTAATCCCGAGTCGGCGCGTGAAAAAGCATATAAATCATACGGTTTAACGGAACGTGAAAAGGAAGTTGCCCGATTGATGGTAGAAGGTCTTGATAATAAAAGTATTGGAGAGCGTCTTTTTTTGTCCAACAGCACTATCGCGTTTCATGTAACAAATATATTCCGTAAATTCGGCATAATTGACGGTAAAAACAAAGGGCGGGCGATGTTTTTGGTTAAATTGCTCAACTAAATACAAGCATGAGTGTCTGTCACTTATTAAACCATCTCAAGCGCCAAGCCATGCTGTCAACAGTTCAGCGATCTGACCAAGGTAATCCGCTTCAACGCCAGAGAAGCGGGCGGGAGTGGGGCTGTCCAGGTCAAGCACGCCGTAAACCTTGCCGCTTTTAAAAAACGGGATAACGATTTCCGATGCGGATGCCGAATCGCAGGCGATGTGGCCCGGAAATTGATGCACGTCAGGAACGATGACAGGCTTGCCTTCAAAGGCGGCTTTGCCGCAGACCCCCTTTCCTTCCGCTATGCGCGTACAGGCGGGGTTTCCCTGAAAGGGGCCAAGCACCAGCTCGTTTCCCTTCAATAAATAAAAGCCCGCCCAGTTGAGATTTTCCACGTACACTTTGATAAGGGCCGACAAATTCGCTAGGAGGGCAACAAGGTCGCTTTCATCTTCGATGAAGGACTTTGCAGTTTCAACCATAAGGCGATAATTTTCTTTTGGGTCTGCTGTTTTTTGCGCTTGAAACATTTAGAGTTTATCCCCAAATAATATCTCTAAAATATTTACCACAAACCACACTAACCAACACGAACTTGCTGTTAGCAAACCATTTTTAACCTTCAAGTTCCATGAAATAAGAAGGATCAAGAGGGGAACCTTCGCCCTTTGGGCTCGGTTGAAGATCATGAAGGTTTTCCGGAACATCGGAGTGAAGGTTAGTGGTGTTCGTGTGGTTCGTGGTAGAATTTTATTTAGGGACAAGCTCTTATTCGTTTTTAAGAAGGCGTATCCGCTCATTGTTAAACTCAATGGAAATCTTAGCGCCTTCCGGATAAATTTTCTTTGAAGCCGGATCGTCTATCTGAATCAGGACTTCGCCGTCGGAAGTTTCCACAAAACTTTCTATACTGTGGCCCAGGTAGACGTTCATTTTGACGATTCCTTCCACCGCGCCAACTCCGCTTTCCGCCAATCTGAGGGATTCGGGTCTGGCCATTATTACCGCTTCCTGTCCAAGTGCTACGTCGCTTGCGAAGCGGCTTAACTCAAAGGTTTTGTTTTTCAATTTGCAAATCCATTGGCCGCTTGCAGAGGCGCGTTTTTCTATCAGCTCCACCGGGAAGAACGCGGCCTTACCTACGAAGCCCGCTATAAACTTGCTGTTGGGGTCTTCGTAAATTTCCTGGGGAGTGCCGATTTGCTGAATCCTGCCGTCGCGCATAACGATTACGCGGTCTGAAAGCGTCATGGCCTCTACGCGGTCATGGGTAACATAAACCGCGGTTGTTCCAAGGCTTTTTTGGATGCGGCGAATTTCCACCCGCATTTGTTCACGCAGCAGCGCGTCCAGGTTGGATAGAGGCTCGTCCAAAAGAAGCACAGACGGCTCCACTATAAGGCTGCGCGCAAGGGCGACACGCTGTTGCTGCCCGCCTGAGAGCTGTCCGGGCGGTCTGTCGTGGAGATCCCCAAGGCCCACCATGTCAAGAAATTCTTTTACCTTTTTGTCGATGTCCGCCTTTGGCATTTTCTTTAGCTTTAGGCCGTAGGCGACATTCTCACCGACCGTTAAATGCGGAAATAAACCGTAACTCTGGAAGACCGTGGCGGTATCCCTGGCGTTAGGCGGAAGCATCGTTACGTCTTCGGAGCCTATGCGGATTTTTCCCGTTGTTGGAAGCTCAAGGCCGCCGATCATTCTTAGGGTGGTAGTTTTTCCGCAGCCTGAAGGACCCAGGAGTGTTACAAGTTCCCCGGCTTCTACCGTGAAATTGGATTCATGGACAGCGATAACATCGGACTTGCCCTTTGTGTTTTTGAAAACTTTGGTTATCCCTTCAAGGCTGACGGAAACGCTCTTTTTCTTTTCCATGGTTTCTCTCTTATTGTGATATTTGCTTGGCGCTTATGCCCCGATCCCGGACAAGAACCTGCATCAGGCCGAAGACGGCCAGGACGATGACGATGAGCACGGTTGAAAGGACGCTTGCATTGCCGAAGCGCAAATTTTCTGAAAAGTTATATATCTGCACGGTCAGGTGATACCAGCGGGCGGAGATCAGGAAGATCACCGCGCTTACCGCGGTCATTGAGCGTACAAAGGTGTAGGACATGCTGGTCAGGAAGCTGGGCCGTACCAAAGGAAGCACCACGGAAGTAAAGACCTTGGACATATCTGCGCCGAGATCCTGGGCGGCTTCTTCAATTGATTTATCGATCTGCCGTAGATTGGCGGCGCCGGTTTCAATACCCACAGGAAGTTCCCGAACAACGTAGTTAATGACGATTATTGCTGCGGTTCCGACCAAAATCAGAGGCGGTTTGTTAAACGCGAGTATGTAGGAGATACCCAAGAGGGTACCGGGAATAGCGAAAGGCGTCATAAGCAGAACTTCCAGAACCCGCTTGCCAGCGAATTTCTGGCGCACTATGATTAGCGCCGCCGCCATTGCGATAAGGCCGGCGATGGGAGTTGCCGCTGTTGCGAGGGTTAAGGTGTTGGTGATGGACTGCCATCCGTGCGCAAGGGCCTCGCCGAAATTTGAAAGAGTAAAAGAATAATCAATGCCCCAGGCTTTAACAAAGCAGCCTGCGATAATAGTCGCGTAAAGAGACAGGATAAAAACAAGACAGAGGATAACAAACGCCGTAAGGGCAATGCGCACAGGTTTTGAAGTCAGCTCCGTCAGGCGCGTTGAAGGCTTGCCCGTAACGGTTACCACGCTTTTTTTGTTCACCCAGTAGCGCTGGGCAAAGAAGGCCGTAAGCGTGGGCATAAGGAGGAGCAGGCTTAAGGCCGCGCCGCCTCCAAGGTTATTCCGGCCGGTAACAATGATGTACGCCTCTACCGAAAGCACGCGGTAAGAGCCTGCCAAAAGCAGCGGGTTGGCAAAGTCCGCCAGGGAAGTTGTAAAAACCAGAAGCCAGGCCGAGAGGATTCCCGGAAGGGAAAGGGGGAGGGTAACGGTAAGGAAAGTTGTAAGCCTGGTTGCGCGAAGATCCATCGCGGCGTCTTCCACGGTGGAGTCAATGGATTTAAGAATTGAAGAAATGGTCATAAAGGCGATGGGAAACATCCCAACGGTCTGAACAAGCACAAGCCCGCCAAGGCCGTAAATCGTAAAATTTTTCAGATGCAAAAGCTGGTTTGTTATAAGGCCGTTATTTCCGAAAAGTAAGATCATCGAAAGGGTAAGGGAGAAGGGCGGCGAAATAACAGGCATGGTCGCCAGGGTTCCGATGAGTTTCTTGAACTTCACCCCTGTGCGTTCAACAAGAAAGGCGAAGATAAAACCAACAATGGTGGAAACCGAGGCGGTTATGATCCCCAGCTTGGTCGAACCCCAGAGTGCCTGAAGATTCCTGCGGCTAAAGGCTTCTTTCCATACGTTAAAGGTATAACTTCCTTCTTGTATGAATGTAAGCCTGAAGGATTCGAAGAGGGGATAAGCTACAAAAGCTATGGCAAACGCAAAAAGGAAAATTGCCGAATAGCCTGTGATGGGATCCCTGGCAAGGACCGCTACGGCGAAAAGAACGGTAAAAATAACCCAGGCCAGAATAAACAGATTCTTTAGAAGCAGCTCGAAAGCCAGGCCGTTTTCTTCCGGCGCGGCGATAAGCACAGCGCCCTTTATATCGTAGCCGGACTCGTCGGGGACGGGGAGAAGGTACACCTTCATGGAAGATACGATGCCGCCGGGATTTATTCCCGAAAGGGCTCGGAGTTCCGATACTTTGAAACTACGGGACACCGTATAGGGCAGGAGGTAGTAAACACTCTTCATGCCCTCTTTGAATTCCTTTGAATCCTTGTAGTTTTCCCAAATGGCCCGCGCCGTTGTGTCTCCCGAAAGGGGGGAAAAGTCGAAGTTTTGGTCTATTCCCAAATACAAAGCCCGGCCCCCCTCAATTATCTCGGGGAGGCCGGCCAGCCAACTGTCCAGGTTGCTGATGTCCGTTGGGACTGTTTTGGCGAAGAGGTTTACCTCTTTCATGCTGTTCGTTGCCTCGTATTTGCGGTAGGAACCCAAAAGGGATGTACAGATCCATATATCAAAAACCGCAAAAATCAACGAGGCGGCAATAAGCTTGGTAAGCCCCTTCTTTTTAATCATTTAAAAAAATCTCAGCGCTTGGATTCTATTTCGGCGGTCCAACGGTCAAGAAGCCGTTTTCTGTTAGCCGCGTCTCCGTCCCAGGCCATATCCTGATCCACGGTCTTGATCTGATCCAGTGTAAGGGCAAGGGGATGCCTTGCGGCCCCATTGCGGACAAGCACGAGGTACCAGTCGTCGACAAACAGCTTTTGGGCATTGGGAGATGAGAGAACCCAGTCGTAAAGCTGCCGTGCCTGTACCTGCTCTTTTCCTCCGGCAATAAGCGACATTGACGCCAATTCATAACCGGCCCCTTCCGCGAAGGCGTTGATTTCTATATTGGCCCCATTGGCTTTAAGCCTTACGTGATCATGGGCGTAGCCTATCGCGACGGGAATTTCACCGATGGCAAGGCTCTGCCCGGGCGCCGAGCCGGAACGGGTATACTGATCAATGTTCGTATCCAGCCTCTTTAGATAGTCAAATGCCTTGTCTTCATCTTTGTTGTTTACGTATCTGATGGTAGTAACAACATTGTAAGCCGTACCGGAGGTGTTAGGATTGGCCATGCGGACATAGCCCTTGTATTCAGGTTTTAGGAGATCCGCCCAGCTTTTTGGCGGGGTAAGCCCCAGAGCCCTGGCCCTTTCAAGATTAGTAGAAACAACCAGGGGGCCTACATAAAGGCCGATCCAGTAATTCTGCGGATCCCTAAATTGTGCGGGAGTATTGCCCGCTTCCCGTGATACATAAGGGGTAGTAAGACCCTTGGACTTGGCGGTGATATGGTCAAGGCCGACTCCGCCTACCCAGATGGACGCCTGGGGATTCGCCTTTTCCGCTTCTATACGCGCCAGCGCTTCGCCTCCCGACAGACGAACCCAATTCACCTTGACGCCGGTTTCTTTTTCATACATTTCAAAAAGAGCCTTTGCCAGGACTTCTTCCAGGGTTGTATAGGCCGATACCGTCTGCGGCGTAGCTGCCGCCGAACCGCCGCTTTCACTCGCGCCAGTCGCGAAAACGAGAGCGCCGACGCTTATCAAAATAAACAGAAACAAAACACCTTTTTTCATAAAAGCCTCCTAATAAAAAAATATAGACATTTTAATAATAATCCCTCTAAATTACGGTTTTTGCAAGGTAAATTTAGCAGAATATTTTTATGGCGCTTTTAGCGAACAAGGTAAACCTGCCAGACACTTACCGCAAACGTCAGAATGTCCAATTTCTCTATGGTTCTTTACTTCAAAAGAAAGACTGCCAATATGTTAGTTGAGATTTCCAATTCGCCCATCGGCAGTATTGTTGAAGCTGCTTCTTTAGCCGTCGTCATCGCGTCAGCCATAAATTGTTGATTCATTATTCTGTTGCTCATTGGCGATACCTGCTGTGTCCCCTGATCCGCTATGCTTAATACCTTAACTATTTTAAGATTCGACAATTCCGCGTATTGATTGGCCTTTTCAAGAGCTTTCTTGTACGCAAGTTCACGGGATTTAACAAAATATTCAGCGGTGTTCTTTACGCTGAAGTTAAACTGGTTTAACTCTATCCCGTTGATTTGGATAAGCCGATCTATTATTTCAGACGCCTTGTCATCGTTAATGTCTTCTATAGAAAAAGTTATTCTTTGTTCCGCTCTTTGTCCGACTAAGATACGCCTGGTTGTGTATTCATACTCCGAGTTAAATGTCAGCGAGGCGGTGTTTATATTTTTGTCTTCAATGTTTGCCTCTTTCAGTATAGTCAAGGCCTGTCTTACCATTCCGCTTACTTCATCCTGGGCGGCTTTAGTTGTTTGTGCGACTTTACTCAAAGTGATGCTCATCTGAATCATATCCGGTTGAACCGCCACAGTGCCGGTTCCGTAGACAGAGATTGTGCTTTGGCTTTCGGCGCCTTTATCGCAGCTTAAGACGAATACAGCGATGAATGTTAAAGCTAATGCCAAGGAGAATTTCGTTTTCATAGTTTTACTTGAACTTTACGGCAGTGCCATAGGCGATTACTTCGGCGGCGTTTTGCATTATAGATGAGGACGCGTACCTGATACATACAATTCCGTCGGCGTGATGTTGTTCAGCGTCCTCGACCATTCTTTTTGTCGCCAATGCCCTTGCCTCGTTCATCATTTCTGTGTATTCCTTTAGTTCTCCGCCTACCAATGATTTAAGCCCCTGGGTTATATCCTTGCCCAAATGCCTTGATTGAATTGTGCTTCCTTTTACAAGGCCAATGGTTTCCAGGTCCTTTCCGGAAATGAATTCAGTAGTTACCAAGATCATCTTCTTCTCCTCCTTTAATTTCTTTTAACCTTTCAACCAAAACCCCGATAATTACCGCGGTTCCAATGACAGAAGCAATAACAACAGTTATTTTAATGCTATTGGGCAGGGCAAATTTATAAAACGCGAATCCTATCGATAAAAAATAGCCTGAAAGAATTAGCGTTACTATAACCGGCGCGACTATTTTCTTAATATTCATTCACAGAGTCTCCCCATTGTAAAACCCCATTTTTGTTCTTCCAATACAGTAAAACCTGTTTTTTTGTAAAAAGCAACCGCGCCGGTATTTGACGCGCCGACCCCAAGATGCAAACCGGGTACATTTTGCCGCGCCAGCTCCGCAAAAAGCTCGTTCATTAAATTACGCCCAATTCCTTTTTGCTGGATTATGGGAAGCAGATCGATGTGGAGATGCGCCGGATAATTTGCAAGCCAGGGTTGGGCGGCCGTATCAACAGGATAATGGCATTTGTGAAGGAGCGCGATAATATTATTTTCATTTTTGGATCGAGAGTTAGGAAAAGGCTGGGGATAGCGTTTTCTTATCGGTGGCAGCCACTCCTCCTCCATCCACCGCCCAAAGGCGATGGTATCAGGAACAGCTATGATGTAACCTTGCGGGCGGTATTCATATTCAGCGACAAAACAAATTCCATTTGGGTATATCAGGTATGGTGCTGCGTAATACTGGCCTATTGTATAAGGATCGGAAAAAAGCGAGGTGGCGTCTTTGCTTGAGTCTCCGGTTTTTAAGCATATTTCATACAGATACGGAAGATCGGATAATACAGCTTTTCGAATAGTTATTTCATCCATATTCAAAACCATTATTCAATGCTAGTATCCATTCCTTTTAGTTCCTTGAAGATACCGTAAGCGTCTTTTATCGCCGGGACAGTCAAATTAACTGTCTCCACCGGTTTCGCCGGAGTATGTCTGCTCTTTATAAACATGGCAAAATCAAGCACCTCGGCGGCGTCTTTTCCGGCATGTTCTCAATCTCTCTCAATAATATGGCGGCAGTTGTCATACCTTGAATATAGTGATGTCCTCCGTTTTGTCAAGAGTATAAAGTATTTACTCAGGGAAATCAATTTTACAAACGTTTGTTCGACGGCTAGGAGCCTGTCGGACTTAGGCTAAATTAAAAAAAGATTTCCAGGAACAAAAAGAAATGATAGAATAAAAGCATGAGCGAAAGATTTGTAAACATAGACAGGGAAACGCCGATGCTGTTTCCTGTG